>RCNI01000407.1_pt1 | contig 27391 bp, 23 predicted proteins | sample 2041151 | NCBI WGS metagenome assembly RCNI01 (sample SAMN09708214, study PRJNA481090) | feces metagenome | isolation source: feces | place: Antarctica: Albino Rookery | reverse complement strand
TTATAGATAATCTTTCAATTCCTTTCTCAGCATTTCCAGCATTTTCTGGATTTCCCGCTTGACTTTTCGGGGGGAGATATCATACTTGGCGGCGATTTCGTCATAGGTCATATTTTGGAAACGGCTGGCCATGAAGATCTTCCGGGACAGCTCCGGACAGGTTTTCAACTTGTTCATGAAGATATTTCTGACTTCATTCTCAAACAGAATACCCATATTGTCGTGTACGAGGAAGTCAATTTCCATCATCATGGCTCTGTAGGCATTTTCCTGCATCTGCTGGTGGATGCGCATATGATTGGCTTTGTCTCTTAAGTGATTCAGACATTTGTTTTTTATGGACTGCAAGATATATGCTTCCGGTATGTCTGTCAGTGTGATCTTTTCACGGTTGTCCCAAAAGTTCGTAAAACATTCATCTACGATATCGTCTGCCACCGTCGCATCTCTGACATAGGATTTGGCGATGGAACAGAATTTGTTTCTGTAGGTCGTATAAATTGAATTGAATTCTTGACACGTTATGGGTTGTCCTGTCATTTACAATGCCGTTTGCTTAATCATAAATCACTCTATCAATTTCAAAATCATACAAATATAACAAATAATGTAATGATGTCGTGAAATGTCCTTAATTTGTTTGGGGACGATGTCTGATGTCGTAAGCTTTGACCTGTGGATTCCACAATGTAGTCAATGAAAAAAGGTCAGACTGAAAAAAGTCTGGCCTTTTTTGTACTGCGGAGACGGCAGGATTTTATTGAATTTCCTGGATGGTGAGCGCCATGGTGTTGATGAGTTTTTTTCCATCTTTGGCCACGTTGGCTCCTACCGCATAGCCGGTCACCCGGATGTGCTTGTTCTCGTATTGTTTGATGTTCAGGGAATGGGATGGATACATGATAGCTCCAATCACTTCGGTGCCTTCTACCTGGACATTGTTGTGCCACTGGTAAATCTGGTCACGATAGGAGGTCATAAGTCCCTCATAGGTGATGTATCTGATGTCAGGATTTTTCATGTAAGCTTCAAATTCAGTGGCTTTGAACATTTCTGCTTCCGGCTGTTTGTAGGTGCCTTCTGAAAGGACTTTGATTTCACTGGTTTCTCCAAACTGGACCATGCTTCCGTAGGTGGTTGTGGCTCCTTCGATTTCGACTGTTGAGCCTATTTTCATTTTATGTTTTTTCTTGAAAACAAGGATGACTCCAGTTTCGTCTTGGACGAGGAAGCCTTTATCATGGGTGCCGATAATCTGTCCCTTGATTTTGTAGATGTGGTCGGTCTCTGCTTGCAGGACATCTTTGATGCTGGACAGTTTGATGGTTTCGTCTCCTCCGAATACGACTTCCTGGCCACCTTTTCCTTGTTTCAGGAGAACGTCATCCAGGCGGTTGACGCTGGACATCTTGGCAACGAACTTGATGGAAATTTCAGTGACCCCTTCTGGAAGGGTGAAATCCAGGACTGCTTGTCTCCACATGCCGCCTTCGTCTTTCTGAAGGAAATCATAGCAAAGTGCTTGGGACCAGGTTTCATTGTCTTGTGAGACTCGTATTTCGAAGTCGGATTTTAAAAATTGGTTGGAAGCGCCCTGTGCATATCTCTGTGCTCCGAATGTCAGGTGGAGATTTCTTGAATTGACGGCAATGTTCTTGATGATGAAGAAGTTAGGAGCTGTGGAGAAGAATATGTTGTTCTTGCCGGAACCGTCATAGAGAGAGAATTCCCCAACAGATGACTGGTTGGTGCGGATGGAAATCATCTGCCCCTCATAGGTGATTTTCTCCGCTCCGTTTCCGGTATGGTTGATCCAACCGTCAAAGTCGTCCAGAAAAGGCCAGGAACTGTGTTTGTTTCCGTAGTTCTTTTCGGCAAGTGTTTTGTCAAAATTGCTGGAGAAGATGGGTTCATCTGAAATGATGTCATCCCCTGAATGGTCTTCAATTTGCTTCTCTGAACAGGAAACTGGAAAAAAACCGGCAGAAATGAGAACGGCTGCCAGCAGAAATCTAGAAAAGTGCTTTTTCATTTTGAAAATATGATTATTTGTTTGGACAAGTCCGTTTGGGGACTTGATCCGACAAAGATACATCATATTTCTTCAAGATATTCAACAGATTTACCATGTTTTTGGGCGTATTCTATTTCTGATCGAGTGGAATCGCCAATGTAGCCGTCTTTGTTGATGACGAAAATGCCATCTGCCAGGTCAATCTTGCGTTTGTGCATGTCATCCAACATCGCTTTGGTCCCTTCTGTCCATACTTCATCGTCTCCGCTGTGACCGAAGAGTCCGACAGAGATGACAATGCGTCCTGCCAGCGTCAGTTTTTTCTGCATTTCCATAAATTCATTCTTGAATCGTGTGCTGCCACAGAGGGTCGTGATTGGATAGTGTCGTGTAATGTTGTTGTCAGAGCTCATCGGAACTTGTTTTTTCATATTATCAAATTTACAAATTTTTTTATATTTGTGGTTTGTTTTACGGTTACAATGAATTATACGCAGAAGATCATATCTGAATATTTCAAGGACAAGGAGCATCGGTTCATATCTTGGGGAGAGGACGATTCTATTGTTCTTGATGAAGAATATTTCGCAATGGATTACTTGTCTCTGTTCATCTCACTTTCCGGCAGTATTGACCTGTCTACAGATTGGCAGACTTGGAGGCCGACATCAGAGGATTTGCAGTTCTTCGCTTTTGAAAAGATGATCAGAATTTCTAATATCAGTAAAGATTATCGGAGTGTTGGTCTTTTGTTTTCCAGAGAATGTTGGGCAGATGTGTTGATAAAGTATTTTCCATCATTGGCCATGTCATGGATTTTTCCAGTCATTCCGATTTCATCTCAGACAAAGTCGGTTCTTCTGGATTTTATCCGGCAGATCCAGATTTATAAGAAGGAGGGTCGGGCAGATTCAGATGCTTTGGTAGTGAATACAGTCATGGGATTGCTTTATCATGTAGAAAAGGCGTGCAAGACTATCTTTTCGGATATGTCTGGAGGGGGACATTCCAATCTGGTGGTGGCCTTTGTTCGTTTGTTGTTCAAACATTATCGTGAACATCGGGAGGTGGAGTTTTATGCGGAAAAGCTCAATTTGAGTGCCTCTCATTTTTCTGCCCTCATCAAGCAGATGACAGGAAAGACGGTAGGTAGTTGCATCAAGCAATACATTGCAATCAAGGCTTGCGCTGAACTCAAGAATTCTGATAAAAGCATCAAGGAGATTGCGATGGACCTCAATTTCTCAGACGTTTCCTATTTTTGCAAATTCTTCAAGAAGAATATGGGAAAATCACCAGAAGAGTTCCGGCAATTTAGAAAAAACAAGTACTAGTCGGGGTGAGATTGTCATTTCTCCGTGGCACTTCGGCTGAAACTAACGATGGCGACTCCAGCAAAGACCATGATGGTGGCGGCAATCTTTTGCCAAGTCAGTATGTCCATTCCGATTAGAATACTGATGGCGGCGGCGATGATGGGTTGGACATAGGAATACATACTGACAATAGTTGGACGTATGCGTTTTTGTCCGATAGGAATAAGGAAATAGGTGATGAAGGTGGCACAGATGATGAGGAAGGCCAAGTCCAGAACGATGGTGTCGGGCAGTGCGGTATAGTTCAATGTATAGAGTTCTTTGGCTGAAAAGGGAAAAGACATGAGGAAGGAAAAGAGAAAAATCCACTTCATGAAAGTGACCACCGAATATTTTTGGATGACCGGTTTGAATATGCCCAAATAGAGGGAAAAGGACAGACTGTTGAAGATCATGAGGATAATGCCTGTCAGTCCTGTCTGCTGGACCGCACCATCACTGGGACGGGTGCTGTTGAGAATGATGAAGAGCATGCCGGCAAGACTCAAGGCCACTCCTCCGGCTTTCTGGAAACTGATCGGTTCTTTGAGGACGATGGCGGCAATGACCATAGTGTAGATTGGAGACATGGAGCTGATGAGGGTACAGTCCATCGGCGTAATATCTGAAATGGCGAAAAGGAAAGTGACTTGTGTCATGAAGTAACCTAGAAAAGAGGCAAGTGCGATTTTCGGGAAATCTTTTTTGTTCACTGTCTCCTTGGGAAGAAAACAAGAAATCAGCCAGAAAAGGGCACCGGCTCCGATGGAACGCATGCAGAAGATGGTCATGGGGGAGATCAGATGTCCGGCCGTCAAGTCTTTGCATATGATTACATTGATGCCGAAGATAGCATAAGCGATAAAACAGGCCGCATGACCCAATAGCTTGTTAGTATTTTCCTTCATAAATCCTGATTGAAACGACAAATTTAACTATCTTTAATGAACTGCTCAATTTAAAATGGAATTATTATGAAAATACAGCATTTTGCACAAGACTGCCGTTTCGTCGCTGAAGTGGATGGCTTTACGGCTTACGTAGAATATGAACTCGTAGGAAACGGTTTGGACATCGTACATACTGTCGTCCCTCAGGAAATTGGGGGAAGGGGAATTGCTTCAGAACTGGTTAGGGTTGCCTATGACTATGCAAAAGCGCAGGGTTTGCAGTGTTTTGCTACTTGCTCTTATGCGGAGAGGTGGCTGGAACGGCATCATAATGGATGATTTTTCGCAGGAGAGGGAGATGGGCTGGATTGACTGAACCGGGCAAATTATTGAAAAGGTTAGCTGTCCCCATAAGGATGCCGGCTGTCAGAAGTTCCAGGAGGTCCTTTTCTTGCAATTTCTCTGGAAATCTGTTTGTTTCGGCAAGCCGTATTATTTCATTGGCGAGTCCGGCGACCATGGCATCTCCGCAACCGACTGTGTTGAGAGTGGCGGGTCTGGGAAGATTGTGTGCCTGGTTGAGATCTGTCCATGCTTTTAAGGCATGATTGGATGGATGATGATAGAGGATGGCTCCTTTTGGACCGAGCGAAACCAAGATGAGAGGGATATTGTAATGGTCTGCCAAGGTGCTGCATGCCTGGCGGATGTTCTGGTCCGATTCCAGAGATGAAATCCCGCTTATTTCTTCCAGTTCTTCGAGATTGGGTTTGATGAGGTCGGGAGAGCAGCACAGTGCTTCTTTCATCTGGTTGCCACTGGAATCAAGCAGCAAATAGTTTTTTCCCCGGCACATTTTTCCAATTCTGGCCAGGCTGCCGGAGGGTGCGTATACCGGAAGACTGCCGGAAATGACCAGGAGATCGTCGGCTTCCAGATGTTTCGCAATCCGATGCTCGATTTCGTCCATAGGGAACTCTCCGGCACTGACAGTTTCTCTGATATGTGTTTCACTGCCGTTCTCCAGATCCAAGATGGTCAGATTGGTGCGGGTTGGGTTGTCGGAAAGAATCCAGTCGGTCTGGACGGTGGAAGTCTGGATTGTGTCAAAGAAGGGGATTTCCTCTTTGCGGATGCAGCTGATGGCAAGGACCGGACGATGGAGGCAGCCTAGGGCTCTGGCGACATTGAGGCCTTTTCCTGCAGGGCAGAGGTGTGAGGTGAGGCAGGAGCAGACGGAGCCAGTTTGGAAATGTTTGGTTGACATGATTTTGTCAATGGCTGGATGAAGGGTGAGGGTGACAATTTTTCCCATGGTGGAAGGTGTTTTTTGTTGAAATGTCAGAACGGCAGTTGTTTTGGGGAAAGTGGTGTGGCCCCTTTCAGGTTCTCGTCCAAAATTGGACTGTCAATGCGAAAAGCATTGAAGGCGGCCGACCGTGGATAGCGGTTGAAATAGGGGTTTTCGCTGAAATAGAGCTCGACCGACCGGATGGCCCGGGCGCCGCCTACGGTGTGGTAATATTTCAAGACCTTGTTCCGGTCGGAAGGCAGGACCTTGATGCTTCTTCTGCCGGACTTGAAGGTGACGACGGCCAGGACATTGCTTTTCCTGTCCTGGAGCATCATCTCGTTTTTCTGGCTGTCTGTCAGATGATGGGTGATGGAGATGTGCCGGCCGTATCGGGCGTTGATCTCTTCCATCAGACGGCGGAAGAGCGGGCCGTGCGCAGAGCTGTCTTGTAACCGCTTCCAGCCGGTGTAGTAGTGGATCATTTCATGGATGATGATATCATCCATTTCATCTTCAGTAAGTTCTATCCTTTTATTGAAGCGCAACTTGAAGTCACAGTATTCCACTTTCCCGAAAAGTTTCTTTCGCATCTTGAAGGTGCATTTTCCGAGAAAGGTCTTGACGTCACAGATGCTGATCGGCGGCTCAGGAAGTTGTCCGTCGAAAATCAGTTCGTTGTAGTGCCGGAACTTTTCTTGTATGTAAGGCAGGTTCGCTTTCATCTTTTTCTCTGCTATGGGAGTTTCATGCCGATATCCTCAAACATTTTCCGATAGGCTTCCGCCTTATTCTCGATGGCCATCGGATAGGCGCGGGAAGAGGATGGCATACGGTAGAATCTCAATTGGCGGGAACTGTTGCCGGGCAGACTGACAGGAGTCCATGTGCCGGGTTTGGGGATGTTGCAGCCGAGAATCGCCGCAATCGTTTCCGCTGATTTTCCGCCGGTGGAGACGACCGCCTGGCAGTCAGGAAGTTGTTCCAAAATGGTCTGGAGGTCGGATGGCACCACAATCTTCAGGAATTTGTCAGATGCGTTTCCTTTTTCGCGTTTGACCAGATAGGCGGCATCAAAGATGGCCAGACCAATCTCATCGCAGAAATGCACCACTTTTTTATAGTCAAATTTTTTTTCTCCTTTCAGCACGAGCCATTCTTTGTCCTGATGGAAGATGTGTCCCAGAATCCTCCACATGTCGTTTATCCAGTTAGGATAGTAGAATGACATGCACCAGCGGGCCTGTGGTGGTGGGAAGCTGCCCAGAAACAGCACTTTCGCCTCTTGAGGAAGGAAAGGCGGGAGAGGATGGACTTCAAATTTGGAATATTCCTCCTCCAGAGCCTTTGGGGCGCGGATGAGTGCCTGGAAGGCGGCGAGTCTTTCGGCATTGGGGCTGTTCTCAAATTGCAGTTTCAGATAGCCGTCCTGTCCATATTTCTCGCACAGGTGCTGGAGGTTTCTTTTTTTTTGCTCCTCCGGTGTGAGTTCAGGATAATGAGACAGGCCATAGAGGATGGTGCGTCCTATGATTTCGTCCGGGTCAATTTTTTTGTCGGCTTCCGACACGACCCGTCCATAGAGGGAGCGGGGAGTGGTCTGGCTGGAGGCGCGATGGTCTTCGACGGCTTCCCGCATGAGGGTGATTTCCTCTTCGGTGAACCATTCGCGGATCTGCTTGTCTTCGGACAGGATGCGCCCGGAGGTGAGATGGTGCCGCTCCCGCCCTTCCGGCATGCCGATGTCGTGATAGGCTGCGATGGTGTAGACCAGGTCTGGGGAGAGCGGACCGCTGCCAAATTTTGCCGCACCGGTGCCGAAAAGGTCCAGATGGAGGCAGAGGGCGAAACTCTCTTCTATCACGGACAAGATGTGGCTGGTGGAATGCGCCTTGTCCTGGAAAGCCGCATAGCGTGGCAGAATCGTGTTCTCCACGTATTCTTTCAATGCAGGACGGACGGCCTGCAATATTTTTTTGTCCATCATGTCTTCTTTGATTTGGATCCCAAATTTAGCAAGTTTCCGGGGAAGAGAAAAAATAAAGGATGACTTGAAAGCCATCCTTGAAACTGGTACTGGGTAGGAGAATCGAACTCCTATTGCAAGATTGAGAATCTTGAGTACTAACCGTTATACGAACCCAGCATTTGTTGTTTTTTTGTCAAGATTGTGTCACTGTTGTAGTGTTGTTTTCTTAACGGATTGCAAAGATAGGCAAAATTTTTTTCCCTCCAAATTTTTTTAGAAAAAAGTTGATTTTTTTTAGAAACTGCCTATAAATCCTTATATTTGATTTTCGAAATCTTCGGAAAACATTTAAAAACGCTATAAACAGAATTATTATGACACTAATCAAATCCATTTCAGGAATTAGAGGAACCATAGGTGGACAGCCGGGTGAAGCTCTGACTCCCATCGACATTGTCAAGTTTACCTATGCTTATTGTGAAAAATTGAGGGAAAGATTGCCTCGCCCTGACGGATATCGCTATAAAGTGGTAGTGGGAAGAGATGCCCGTATTTCAGGAGAGATGGTGGAGCAGTTGGTTTGTGGAACACTGATTTCCTGTGGAGTGGATGTTGTGAAGGCAGGTTTGGCTTCAACTCCAACTACTGAAATGGCCGTAGTTTTCGCACATGCGGATGGCGGTATCATCCTGACGGCTTCTCATAATCCACGTCAGTGGAATGCACTGAAGCTTTTGAACGAACGGGGAGAATTCCTGACTGCTGAAGAAGGAAAAGCTATTCTGGATTGTGCCGAGAAAGAAGATTTTAATTTCTCTGGTGTGGATGCGATGGGCAAGATAACAGAGCATGATTTTACAGATGAACATCTGGATGCTGTCTTGGCTATGGAGGCCGTTGATGTGGAAGCCATCAGGGCAGGTCATTTCAAAGTTGTATTGGATGCCATCAACTCTGTGGGTGGTATCATCATGCCTCGTCTGTTGGAACGTTTGGGCGTGGAGTGTGTGAAATTGAACTGTGAGCCTACCGGTGATTTTGCTCACAATCCGGAACCGCTTCCAAAGAATCTGGTGGATCTGTCCAATGCCGTAGTGGCCAACAATGCCGATTTCGGTATTTCTGTCGATCCTGATGTGGACAGATTGGCATTTATTTGTGAAAACGGACAGCCGTTTGTGGAGGAAAATACATTGGTCAGCATTGCTGACTATTTGTTCACTCGACTGGAGAAGAAGGCAAAGGCTGAAGGTTTGACTTTGGAAGAAGCGGCTGCTCCTTATATGCCGGTCTCTTCCTCCAACCTTTCTTCTTCACGCGCTGTGAGAGATGTAACCGAAGCCCATGGCGGAAAATATTATGCCGCAGCGGTCGGTGAGGTCAATGTAACTACCAAGATGAGAGAGGTGAAGGCCTTGATTGGTGGCGAAGGCAATGGCGGTGTCATTTATCCTGCCATTCATAGCGGCCGTGATGCCATGGTCGGGGTGGCCCTGTTCCTTTCTTATCTTTGTGAGAAGAAGATGACTGTTTCTCAAATCAAGGCCAGTCTGCCTCAGTATGCGATTGCCAAGAACAGAATGGAAGTTTCCGATCCCGCTTTGATTGACCGTATCCTTGCAGAATTGAAGAAAGTTTATGCTAAGGAGAATATTATAGATATTGACGGTGTCAAGATTAATTTTGAAGAGAAGCGTCAATGGGTACATCTCCGCAAATCCAATACGGAGCCGATTATCCGAATCTATTCTGAAGCCCAGACAATGGAAGAGGCTGAGGCGCTTGGTGACGAAGTCATCAAGGTGGCTCGGTCCATCATCGGCTGATATTGATTTTTTCAACTATATTTTTTACATGGACTGGCTTGAAAGGCTGGTCCATGTTTCATCAAAACATCTACCGAATATGTTTTCATTCAGGACTACTCCTCTGGAAGATCAGTTGGACAGGACATTGCTGGAAGGTAATGTCGGTTGTTTCTGTACTCAGAATTGTTGGGATACAGTCAGAAGTCGTTATATGTATGAACTTTTCCTGGAAAGGGGTAATCTCAAGGCGTTGTTCCAGCCAAAAGATGCGGAGCTGACTCCAGGAACCAACCATCTTCTTTTTTCAAAGAAGGAATTGGAGGGACTCAATGCTGTGGTCGTTGAAATTCAGGATGTTGGAGTACGTTATTTCAATTATACACGGGATGTGCTCAGACTGATGAGCCTGCTTGTTGAAATGGGAGAGGAGGCACCGGCCATGTACGTGGTGGATCATCTCAATCCAGCAGGCCGGATTGTGGAAGGGTCTATGCCTTCTGGGGATACGGAACCGTATGTCCCGAAAGTTCCACAACGTCATGGACTGACTTTGGGTGAATTGTGCAACCTCTATTATACAGAGATTGGAGCCCGATTCCCGCTTCACATCATTTCAGCGATGGCGACCGATACCAACCGTCAGCTTCTGCCCTGGACCATTGCTCCGGCTTCTGACATCCCTGGAATGTTCACCTGTTATATGTACAGTGGCGGCGGTCTATGGAACAATACGTCCATTACTCCCGGTATCGGTACTGCCCGGCCTTATGAATATATAGGGGCGCCTTTCATTGAGCACAATACGCTGGATGTCCTTCCTGTACCGGAAGGTGCTTTGATGAGGAGCTGCAGTTTCACTCCGACTACCGGACGTTATGAAGGGGAACGTTGTTACGGTTATCAGATCATGCTGCTGCCGGGCTATGAATATCATTCTCTGCTCCATACACTCCAGCTGATGCGCCACTTCAAAGAAAGATATTCCCAGTTCGAGCTTTATCCTGATTTTTACAGGAAACTGTCTGACCAGATGTTGGTCGATTATATCGAAGGCAATATCAGCTTCCAGGAAATGCGTGATCATGTGAAAGTGGAGGAGCAGAAATGGATCAGAAAGGCAAAGCGTTTCACGCTTTATGACAATCAGCCGGTCCGGATCAAGTAAAAAGTTTGAAAATATTGTCTGGAAAGTTTTGAGGAAAGATTAAAATGCATTAAATTTGCGGCTCAATTGAATAAAAAACTTAAATATTTAAGAAAATGAAAAAGAACATTCATCCCGAAACCTACCGTCTTGTAGCTTTCAAGGATATGTCAAATGACACTGTATTCCTTACTCGCTCATGCGCAAAGACAAAAGACACACTTGTAGTTGATGGCGTTGAGTATCCATTGGTAAAGGTCGAGATTTCCAGCACTTCTCATCCATTCTACACTGGCAAATCCAAAATCGTTGATACAGCCGGTCGTGTCGACAGATTCTATCAGAGATACAAGGCAAGACAGAAGTAATTCCAACTTCTATCCAAATAGAACCCGCTTGGACAAAGTCCTTGCGGGTTTTTTGCTTTCTATATTTGCATATCCTTCAGAAGACAGGACCCTATAGGAAAACCAAATTATTGACCTTGCTGATGGGACTCTGTCTCATCTTTTGTGCCTGCGGAAGAACCTCTCCGGTCTTGATGGTTTCTTATTCCAATCAGATTGGAGTCATGAGTGGGCATTTCCCGTTGGGGGAGTCCTTATTTATTGTGAGGAAAAGGCGGGAGATCCGGGGGCTGGTATTGAAATAAACGGATGATTTCAAGATCTTTAATAAATTGAGAATATTCATTCAATTTTGTTTGCCAAATCTCCTTTTTTGTATAAATTAGCAATCCCTATAATAAAGAAATTGGAGAATAAAGCTAAACTTTGAAATTATAGAACACACACATAATTGATGTCATAGCAAACTAAAACAGTTTTTATATATGTAGAAAGAACCAACTTATACACTCACACAACACTTCAATCACATTATATAAATTTCCACATACATACATGCATGAAAACAAACGACTGATCAATTAATCGTCCGGAGACTTATCTAATTGTGATTGTTTATTTGCAAGACAAGCATATTAACAATTTATTGTCAAAAAAGTATGAATTTAAAACGTGTACAGCAATTCAATTGCCTGTTTACATTCTGTTTTCTGGTGCCGGCCCTGCTCGTGGGCGCACCATCCGACGCAAATGCTTCTGAAAATGGAAGGAGCGAGCGCGTTGTTTCAGAACAACAAAACAAACAAGGAGTCTCTAAGACTGACTCAAAGAATACTACTATTACAGGTGTAGTGAAAGATGCCAAAGGCACTCCAGTCATTGGAGCCGCAGTCATGGTCAAAGGCACCGCACAGGGTGTGACAACTGACTTGGACGGTCTTTTCTCCCTTTCTGTCCCTGCTCCATTTGAAGAGCAGATACTCGTTGTCGAATGTCTCGGTTATGACTCAGTGGAGGTCAAGGTAGGTAACCGCTCAGAATTCACAATTATCTTGAATGAAACCGCAGTAAACCTGGAAGGTACCGTCGTTACTGCATTGGGTATCAAACGTCAGGAGAAAGCATTGAGCTACAGTGTCCAGCAGGTGAAGGCTGATCAGATCACTGCGGTGAAAGATGCCAACTTCATGAATTCCCTCGTCGGCAAAGTGGCCGGTGTCCAGATCAACAGCGGTTCCAACGGTCCTGGTGGAGCGACACGTGTCGTAATGCGTGGTGAGAAATCCATCGAGAAAGGCAACAACGCCTTGTATGTGATCGACGGTATTCCTATGTTCAACAACAGCTTCAGCGGTGATGAAGGTCCTATGAGCAAGGTGACCGGTTCTGAAAGTGCAGCCGATATCAACCCAGAGGACATCGAGTCCATCAACATGTTGACCGGTCCTTCCGCAGCCGCCCTTTACGGTTCCGATGCTGCCAACGGTGTGATCATCATCAACACCAAGAAAGGTGCAGATGACCGTACGGTTGTGACAGTGAGCAACAGTACCACCTTCTCCAAGGTGACCATGCTCCCTGACATGCAGAATTCTTATGTGAGCAGCGGCGGTTACATGAACTGGGGTGAGAAGAAGTCTTTCGATTATGATCCTGCCAAATTCTTCAATACCGGTACCAATGTGATCAACTCCGTTTCTCTCTCTACCGGAAACAAGAAGAACCAGACCTATATCTCTGTTCTGACAACCAATGCGACCGGTGTCGTTCCAAACAACACCTACAACCGTTACAACTTCACCGCCCGTAACACCACCAAGTTCGCAAAAGACAAACTTACCCTTGATTTGGGTGCCAGCTTCATCATCCAGAATGACAAGAACATGGTTTCCCAGGGTAAATACTACAACCCGCTTCCTGCATTGTATCTGTTCCCGAGAGGGGAGGACTTCGATGAAGTCCGTCTCTTCGAGCGTTGGGATCCGGTCCGTGGCTACATGACCCAGTACTGGCCTTACAGTGAAGGTGGACATGACCTCCAGAACCCATATTGGATCCAGAACCGCATCCATCGTGGTACCAACAAGAACCGTTACATGTTGAACGCTTCCTTGAAATGGGACATCACCGACTGGATGAACGTGACCGGCCGTGTGAGAGTCGACAACTCCGAGTATCGCATGATCAAGAAGTTCTACGCTTCCACTCTGACTACTTTCGCAGGTCCTAACGGTGGTTATGAAGATACTACCCAACATGACTACACTCTCTATACCGACGTCATGTTGAACATTGACAAGAGATTCGGTGATGACTGGTCTTTGACTGCCAACATCGGTGCTTCTCTGAATGACCAGCGTTCTGAAATGGCAGGTGTGGCAGGTGACCTCCTTCTGACCAACCACTTCGCGATGAACAACATCAACTATACTGCCAACTTCAAACCTCTCCAGGAAGGCTATCACGACCAGAACCAGGCCGTCTTCGCATCTGTTGAGGCAGGTTGGAAATCAATGCTGTACCTTACTGTTACAGGCCGTAACGACTGGGCTTCCCAGCTGGCATACAGCCAACACGCCTCCTTCTTCTATCCTTCAGTCGGTCTTTCTGCCATCGTTTCCAACATGGTGACCCTTCCTGAATGGTTCTCATATTTGAAGATCCGTGGTTCTTACTCTCAGGTGGCATCCGCTTTCAGCCGTTACCTGTCCAATCCTCCTTATGAGTTCAACCCTCAGACCCACAACTGGCAGAAACCTTCCACTTTCCCTGCCTATGACTTGAAACCGGAGGACACCAAATCTTGGGAAATCGGTCTTGCCGCTCGTTTCTTCAAAGATTTGAGCATTGACGCAACTTATTACCGTTCAAATACATATCATCAGACAATCTATGCTCCGCTTCCTGGTTCATCAGGATACAAGAACGTAGTGGTCCAGACTGGTAACGTCCAGAACCAGGGTCTTGAGCTGGCTGTTGGTTACAACCACACTTGGAGTGATTTCACTTGGAATTCCAGCTACACCCTCACTCTCAACCGCAACAAGATTGTCAGCCTTGCCGACGATGCCATCAACCCGATTACCGGTGAACCTTTCACCCAGGACAAGATTGAAAAGGCTTGGTTGGGTTCATCAGGCGTCGCTCCTCAGGTACAGCTCCGTCCAGGCGGAACCATGACCGACATCTACATCAACAAGGAACTCAAACGTGACAACAACGGCCAGATCGCTGTTGAGCCAGGTACCGGCAACCTCTCCATCGTAGATACAGAATGGAAGAAGGTGGGCCAGCTCTCACCACGCTACATGATGGGTTGGAGCAACAACCTCAGCTACAAGGGCATCGATCTCGGTTTCGTCATCACAGCCCGTCTCGGTGGCAAGGTTTACTCCGCAACTCAGGGTATCCTCGACTACTACGGTGCTTCCCAGGTAACTGCAGATGCTCGTGACAACGGCGGCGTACCTGTCAACTTCGGTAAAGTTCCGGCTGAGAAATACTATACAGCCATTGCAACTGACCAGGGTGGTTACGGTGCATACTATCTGTACGATGCAACCAATGTCCGTCTTCAGGAATTGAGCCTGAACTACACCTTACCTGAGAAATGGTTCAACAACAAGGCAAAACTTACTGTAGGTTTCATTGCCAAGAACCTGTTTATGATTTATTGCAAGGCTCCGTTCGATCCAGAATTGTCTGCTTCAACAGCCAGTGCTTACTACCAGGGAGTGGATTACTTCATGCAGCCAAGCACCCGCAACTTCGGATTTAACGTAAAACTGCAATTCTAATTAAGGAGTCACGATTATGAAGAAAACAATTATATTACTTGCTAGTCTTGCGTTGACTGTATGTGGCTTTACCGGCTGTACAGAAAAATTTGAAGACTTCAACAAAAACAAATATGCCTTGTATGAGGGTGATCCTGCTGTATTGATCCCAACCATGATCGATGCCATGATGTATGTCCAGCAGAATGACTCTCAGATGATTGACCAGATGGTCGGCACATTGGGTGGCTATTTCACCCTGTCCAACCGTTGGGGTGGTCAGAACTTCGATACTTTCAACCCTACTGACGGCTGGAATGCAGTTCCTTACAACACCATGTTCGAGGACATCTATTCCAACTACTTCGATATCGAGAAGTCAACCAACAAATCCGGTCACTATTATGCAGTAGCCCGTCTGATCCGTGCCGCTGTGATGATGCGTGTCTCTGACATGTATGGCCCGATTCCTTATTCCCAGATTGCAAACGGTACTTTCTATGTAGGTTATGACTCCACTGAAGATGTCTATAGCCACCTGATTGAGGATTTCCAGTATGCCGCCAATATCCTGTATGCTTATTCTCAGGATTTCCCTGCATCTCGTCCTCTGGGTACAGCAGACTACCTTTTCGGTGGTGATTATGCAAGTTGGGCACGTCTCGCCAACTCTCTCTGCCTCCGTGCAGCGGTCCGTTCCAACAATCGTGCAGCGGCAGAAAGCGCATGTGCACATGCAGCCGGCCTGATTGAGACCAATGCGCAGAACGCCATGATGGGCTGTGGCGCACAGACCAACCCTTACCACCTCTGCAGTGCTTCATGGGGTGACCTCCGTGTCAATTCCTCCATCGTCGATTACTTGAACGGATACAAAGATCCTCGTACCGAGAAATATTTCCAGAAATCCACTTTCGATTCCGGCAAATTCATCGGAATGCGTGCCGGTACCTATCCTTTCCAGAAGGGTGAAGTGGCTGGATACTCTCTGCCTAACTTCAAGTCTGACGACAGACTGCCTGTATTCGTAGCCGCTGAGACTAACTTCCTCCGTGCCGAAATGGCGCTCAAGGGCTGGACAGTCGCTGGCAATGCCAAGGATTACTACGAGAAAGGTATCAGACTCTCTATGGAACAGTGGGGGGTGGCAGCAGACGGCATCGCATCTTACATTGCTGACGACAGCAATTGTCCAGACGATCATTCAGGCGACCCGCGCGGCGCAAAATATGATTATGACCGTCAGACTGAAATCACTGTCAAATGGGAAGAGAGCGCTTCTGCCGAGCAGAAACTTGAGCGTGTGATCACTCAGAAATGGATTGCCAACTATCCTATGGGTATCGAGGCATGGGCTGAGTACCGTCGTACCGGTTATCCTGAACTGGCTCCAGCTACCGACAACCTGAGCGGTGGAGTCATCAAGGATGTCAGACGCGGTATGCGTCGTCTCCGTTTCCCATTCTCAGAGAAGAACTTGAACAAAGCGAACTATGAAGCAGCTGTCGAGGCCATGGGTGGCGTAGACAACGAGTCTGTGGATCTGTTCTGGGCCAAGAAAAACTAAAGAGGAACTTTAAGAAGTTAGAAATATGAAATTATTGAAATCCAAATGGACTTTTGCTGCAGCACTTGCCTGCACAGTCGGTTTTGCCGGTTGCAGTGACTGGGTTACACCAGAGGCAGAACAGGTACTTGACTATAGCAATGTGGAGCAAAGTTTTCCAGAAACATATTATGAAGCGCTGCGCGCATACAAGGCAAGTGACCATGCCGTATCTTTCGGTTGGTTCTCTGATTGGGTGGAGCCGTCCGGTTCCATTACCAATTCCCTCGCTGCCATTCCTGACAGCATGGACATCGTCTCCTTGTGGGGAGGCTGGGGCGGTTTGACAGAAGGTCGTCTCGCTGACGTCAAATTTGTACAGGAAAAGAAAGGAACGAAGGTGCTGCCTTGTACCTTCACCAGCTTTGTCGGCCAGAACTTCACTCCAGAAGAGTTCGGTGGCAATGGAAGCGATCCTGAATCTGCAAAACTCAGAAATGAATTCTGGGGATGGAAAGAAGGGGACGATGCCGCTATCGAGGCATCTATCCGCAAATATGCCCAGGCTATGGTAGATACCGTCATGAAATACAACTACGATGGTATTGACCTTGACTACGAGCCTCACTATGGCTACGGTGGCCCTCTTGCTTCGGACAACGGCAGAATGCATATCCTCCTGGAAGAACTCGGCAAGAACTTCGGTCCAAAATCTGCTCATCCAGAGAAATTGCTGATTGTCGACGGTGAACCTCAGTCCTTGAATCCGGAGACCGGTCTGTTCCTGAGCTACTACGTCATCCAGGCTTATTCCGGTACCTCTGGCAATCCTGCTTCCTGGAGAAACGATTTTGGCAACCTGGACAACCGTCTCAACGGTCTTGTCAACAGATTCGCGAAGGTGGTCGGACAGGATCTGCTCGGAGAAGGCAAGTCTGAGGAGGAAATCATGAAAGCCGGTACAGAAGAGGTGACCCGCCGCACCATCATGTGTGAGAACCTCGAACCAGCATTGGAGTCTCTTCAGGGTGGCTATCGCTTCTTTGACCGCAACGGTCGTCTGATGTCTTGCCCATCTATGGTCGGCATGGCCATGTGGGAACCGCTGAACGGTTACCGCAAGGGTGGTTTCGGCGCTTATCGTTTCAGCAACGAGGCCGTCAACAATCCAGCCTACAGATGGATGCGCAATGCGATCCAGGCTCAAAATCCAGCTTGTAATTAGTTTTTAACTAAAAACGTGAATTGAAATGAAAAATATTATAAAAATTGCCGCTCTTGGACTTCTGGCTCTTCCAATGTGCTTTACAGCATGTCAGGATGCAGAGTATGATACTCTCGGAATGCATGCCTTCGTCAGTGAGAGCGCAGCTAACAAGAATGTCAAAGTAACTATCGGTAAAGCTGGTGGCGAGGCTGAAATCACCGCATGTCTGAGCGAGGCGGCTGCTGAAGATGTCACTCTCCGTTTTGAGATTGATACCGCTGTTCTCAACGCCTACAACAAAAAACAGGCTTCCAGCTTCCTTACATTGCCGGAAGACCAGTTCCAGATGGAACAGGAAGTGGTCATCAAAGCCGGTTCCTACAGTGCTTCTGCCACCAAGATCCACATCCTTCCATTGAAGGAGGAATACATTGGTGAGAGCTATGCTCTTCCACTTCGTCTGGTGAGTCCGGATGGCTCTGTGCCGGTTACCTCCGCAACCTCCACTTTCGTCATCACGACCGAAAGCATTCTGGTCAATTCCCTTCCTATGTGGGATGGCGGTGCCGGTCTGGTCGCTGACGGTTTCCCTCAGACACTGAATGAGTTTACCATCGAGGTCCGTTTCCAGATCAGCAACACCAACAACCGTAACCGTTCCGTATTTACCAACGGTGGTTCTGTACTTCTTCGTTTTGAGGACCCTCAGAACTTCGATGGCAAGTTCCAGGCTCACTCTCTGGTACAGTTCCAGGGTCAGGGCTGGTATCTGAATCCATCTCTTTCATTTGCTCCAGACAAATGGCAGCATCTTGCCATGACTTATGATGGAACTAAAGTGAAACTCTATGTCAATGGCGCATTTGCCGGAAGCAAAGAAGGAAAATGTGATCCGAACTTTGGCGCAGCCTATTGGTTCGGTGGCCCCGCAGGCGGTGAGCACGGCGCAGACAATTCATGGTGGCACGGTTGCAAGATTCTCGTTTCCGAGGCACGTATCTGGTCTGTAGCCCGTACCGATGCCCAGATTTTGAACAACATCACGACAACCAGTTCCAAATCCACCGGTCTGGTCGCTTACTGGCGTATGAATGACGGTAAGGGCAAGGAATTCAAGGATTGTACAGGCAATGGCCACATTTTGAGATCCGCCATCACTCCTGTCTGGGTTCCAGACATCAAGTCTACTGACAAGGCAACTCCATGGCCGAAATAGGGAGGAGTTGGAACAGTTTAATTTTAAAGAAGAACTTAATCATGTCAAATAAAATCAAAAATTTATTCGGAAGCATTCTGGTCATGACGGCAGCTTTGAGCTTTGCCGCCTGCAGCAATGAAGAGGAGACAGTTTATGATGAATGGAATTCCAACTACGTATATCTGGAACGTCCTCATCTGGGTGTGGATGCAATGGAGTTCTCTCAGACTCACTCATCCCTTGGACTGGCAGGTGATGTGGATATCAAGGTTCCTGTCACCGTCAAGATGATGGAGCCTGCCCAGTGTGATGTCAAAGTCACCTTGGGTGTGGAGAATGCCGGTGCACTTCCTGCAGAAGTGGCCTCTTTTGCCAATGGTGGAGTTATCACAATTCCTGCAGGAGAGCAGGAGGCAAAAGAAGAACTCGTGTTTACCAAAGAGTGGAAAAAATATTACAAAGACGATGCGGCAGAATCCAAATTTCTGGTGAAGATTGTTTCCATTGAACCGGAATCTGACGACCTGCGTCTTTCCACCAAGATGAACAAATTAGTGACCGTCATCAAGAAGGGTCCGAAAGTGGATATCATCCAGGAGAATCCTGAAGGTTCCAGAATCGACAGAAAGGGCTGGGAAATTGCAGTGGCTATGGGTGCTGGCATTGAGAAGAATGAGTACTGGGCCGGCTACAATCAGGTGATTGACGACAATTCCAATTCTTATCTCTATTTCGCTCAGGATATGGGCATTATATTCGATCTCAAAGGAGAGCACAACGTTTCCGGTATTGAACTGGAGAACTACTACGGTATGGCCGCTTCCAAAATTGACATCCTGATGACTACAGACGGCAAGACCTGGAAGAATGTTACCGAGGAAGGCGGAATGGCTCTGCGTAGCGATTGGGTACAGTATATCAAGCTCATCGTCCCTCAGAAAGCCACTCAGGTCAAGATCATCTTCAGAGGCGCTCCGGCTCTAACCGAAGTCTACCTCTACGAAAAATAGTTTTTTCCGACTGAAATGAATTTCCGGTCCTCCGAAGTGGGGGACCGGATTTTTTTCCCCCCATTCGGGAAATGTCCATAGCCGCATAAAAAAGCCACTCCTGACCAGAAAGGCCGGAAGTGGCAAGGACAAGAATGAGTCCGTTTTCGTAAAGGCAGTTTAGTAATGTTTCCGTTTGAACTGATGGACAATCGGCGCCTCGACCCAGGTCCCGGTGGCGAAATCAAAGACCGCCATATCAATGGTCACCTCCAGCTGGGCATATCCGGTCTGTCTGATCCGACGGGTTTCGCCCATTTTCTGGAGATCCTGATACATTTCGTCCACACTGGCCAACAATTCCTCCTGAAGGCAGATCTGATTGTCCCTCATGGTATAATAGGTTTTGAAATATTGGACTGTCGGAAAGATGTGGCCTTTTTCGCCACCGATCCGGCTGTAGCATTGGAAAGGAAGAAAACATTCAATCATGTAGGGGACATGGCTCTGATCCTCCTCCCGGAAGACCGCCGCCTGGACGTTGATGCCGGACATTTCGGTATTGCTGAACCGGTGGAAGACTCCCCAGAAATCTTTGCTCGCGACGCCGTCATTGTCCATGTCGACCTCCGGACCGTTCCAGGTACAGCCGGTCCATTCATAGACCCCTTCAATGCTGTCCACCGCTTTTTTGAATTCATCCTCCGCCCACGGCTTTTCGGCGCAGGAAGCCAGCCCCAAGGCAAACAGCCCCAGGAGCCAGGAAATATGATGAGTGTGCATTTTCATTCTCTTTTTTTTATTCGTTGATGATCCATTCCGATACGTAATCCAGCTTGGTACCGAGCATGCCGACCCCTCCGTCAATGTTGGAAAACTCGTAGGCATGAGGCCCCATTCCCAGTTCCCAGATTCCTTCCACCCTATTTTGTTTTTCAATTCGCCTGTAAATCTCCCGGGAAATGCGGCTGACGACAATCTTGTATCTTGGCTGGGCGTAGAGCTGGTCAGAAATCCATTCCTTCCTCCGGTTGGTGACAAAGACCTCGAAACACATCTTGCCCTCCTCGTTGGTATAGTAGGAATCGAAAACCTGCATGTCTCCGTCGTGATAGCGGCCGCACAGGTCATAATGTCTTCCGGACATCATGAAATCGGAACTCTCCAGCGTATAGAGGTCATCCAGTTCCGTACGGTTGAAATCCGAATGGGCACCGATGTGGACGTCGTCATCGTGACCGATCAGTTCCAACCTTCTCAGCACCTGGACGGCATAATATTGCCCTGTCGCCGGCTTTTCATCCACGGTGATGGTAAATTTCAGACACTGGCGCTTGGGCAGCTCGTTGTCTTCGTAACCGTAAGAATTCTTGTCGGTCCATTCCAGGCTCTTGCTGATGCTGATTTTCGGAAGGGCAGGGCCGACACTCACTTTTGCCCGGACCGGTTCCACTTCAGGAGCATCTGCCTGCAGCTGGATGATGTCTTCCTCCTGCAATTTGCACAGGACGAAGAAATTTTTCTGGTTGATGAACTCTTTCGGAGATTTTTTATCTTCAAATACCTCCACTTCTTTTCCGTTTACCTGGATGCTCATGTCCAGAAGCTGTGCATCCACCGTGTGGCCGTTGGCGAGTGCGGTCGTGACACCGGAGCGGATTCTCAAAGTGTCCTGATGTGCTTCCAGAATGGATTCAACAAGGATTTTCCCTTTCTTTCCCAGATTCCCTTTCGGATTGTAGGGACGGGTGAACATGGAATCGCAGCTGCTCACAAGAATTGCCAACAGAGGAAGGAGGGCGCATTTTGCGCAATATATGTGAAATGAATGTTTCATGTTTCAATCAGTTTTCTAAAATTTCAACGTCCAGCTGAACATCGGGATAATCGGGATGAGTCCATGCCGATAGGCTTTTATCTCAGAATCGTTGTTCCATTCTACGTCTGCATAAATGGCGTTGACATGGCAATAGGCATTGTAGATACTGACATTCCAGATACTTTCTTTGCCTTTCTCGGTCATTTTCCTCCAATTGAATCCGATATCCATCCGGTGGTAGTCAGGCAGTTGGAAATTGTTGGGGGTGGTGTTGTAGAGCCCGTGGACTATGGTCGGAGGCAGGGAACCTACGACCACGGAGTAGTCCGAGGAGACGCCCGGATTCTTCTCCAGAGTGAACTGGTCGCTTTTGGTAATCCGGTCACCAGTATGGTAGTGCCAGCTGACATTCATGTCAAAGTGCTCGCTGAATCGGTGGGAGAACAGCAAGGTCAACTTGTGGCGGTTGTCGTGGCTGTCCGGGAACCAGCTGTGATAGAGTTCTTCAAAAAAGCGTTCGTTCCAGGAGAGAGTGTAATAGACGGAGGCATCCGTCTTCGGGCCTTTCCATGAAAGTTCTGCCTCCATTCCGTAGGCTCTGCCTTTCCCTTCGCTGAAATCAAACTGCCAGTCGGTGACGGTGGGCGAATAGGCACGGTTGCCTTTGTATTCCATCAGATGATCCATGGTCTTGTAGAATCCCTCCACATTGAAGGTGAAATGACAGGGGAGTTTCGTATAGACACCACCTGCAATCTGCCTGGAATGCATCGGACTGATCTTTTCATTGGACGGAAGGAAACTGAAGGTCGGCAGCTCGATGGTGTGCGTGGACATCTTGTGGGTGAACTGGCTCATTTCCGTGTAGGAGGACTTGAAAGAAACGGACGGGCTGAAATTCAGCTCGACAGCCGCCCTCGGCTCCACTCGCTGATATGTTTTGCCAGGTACTAGGAAAACGATATATCTGGCGCCAATATTGGTCTTCAGCCAATCTAGATAGCTGATTTCGTCTTCTGCATAGAAATTGAGCTCACTGCCGGTGTAATGCGATTGTGACTGATCTTGATAGAATGTGTCCTTCCTGAAGGGCTTCTCTTCCAATATATTCGATTGCTCCTGACGGTAGAGAAGGTCTTGGGAGGCATGATAGAAATGCATTTTCAGGTCTGTTCCGAAACGGAGACGATTGCCACGGTCCGGTTCCCAGAGAAAATCGGACTTGAACCCAGTATCCTGAATTTTGCTTTTGTTCTTCTCGTTCTGGAAATATTCAATGACCTTTGGATCCGCCTTTTTCTTGTCGAAACTCCAGGTTCCCTTGTCCAGTGTCACCTGCGTCGAACTCTGGGTGTAGTAGGCGATGGCATTCATGCCAAGATCGTCATTGAAGATGTATTTCCAGTTGAGCGAAGCCAGAAGATTGCCCCACTTCAATCCGAAATTGTCTTTGTTCTCACCTAGAATCTGCTTGCCGTTCCAATATTCCACGGTCTTGTCAGTGAGAGAGTATTTTCCGAAATCCTGTCCTGCGTAGAAGTTGAAGGACAGCTTGTTGTGGTCATTGAACCGATGGGTGACGGACATATTGATGTCGGACAGGGCATAATGGAAATTTTTCTTATGTGCCACATCCCGGTGATTCCTGATGGCCAGTATCGGTTCGACGAAAGGCTCGAGCCAGCTTCTGCGGAGACTGAAATTGTAAGTGGTCCTGCCCTTCACGATCGGACCGTCCACTTGAATGCTGCCGTTGAGCAGACCGATGGAAAAGACCCCGTGGTGCTCATAAAGATTGCCCTCCTTGGTAGTCACGTCAATGACGGAGGACAATTTGCCGCCATATTGTGCCGGAAAACCACTTTTGTAGAAATCGAGATGGTCGATTGCATCCACATTGAACGACGAGAACAGACCGGCCAGGTGCGAAACGGAATAAATCTCGACCCCGTCCATCAGAAACAGATTGTCCCGACCGTCCCCACCATGGACATACAGACCGGAAAGCAGTTCGGTTCCCGAAGAGATTCCCGGAAGCAACTGGATATTCTTGATGACATCTGGCTGGCTCAGCACTGCAAAACTGTTCCGGAGCTGCGTGCCGCTGATTTGCTTGAACCCCGTCTGGGTAGAAGGTATTTTTCGATTTTTCCAATCCGTAATATGGGATTCTTCCAGCAGATGCACCGAAACGGTATCCAGAAACGCATCAATCGCCTTTTCTTCGGCCGTCCTCTTCTTGAGTACGACATATTTGCCTTGGAACTGGCAACGGATGTCCGCAGGCGCGAAAATCCCCGAAACGATCTTTTCCAATTCCGCCTGTTTCTTATTTTTCAATTTCTTCAGATCCGGCAGCGTCCCCGTAAAAGGAACCCCCAGATCCAGCTGGGAATCGTATACGAAATGAAGACCCAGTTCTCGCTGTAGAAGGACGACCACTTCAGCCAAAGTGGACACCTGCCGCAGAAGGACCGGGCGAGGGGAGAGGCGGTACTCGGCCGCCGGGAAGAAGGAGGCGCCTGCCGGACTGCTGCAAAGCAGAAGAGCAAGGACGACCGTCCACACTGATGTTCTATTTCTCATCTTTTCTTAATGCTGTTACTGCAGCTGGCTGCGAGGAATCCCTCCTGTCCAGGTGCTTCTGCATAATAAGACGATAATATAGGAAAAAGTACCATCTTTCCGGTAAAAAAATTCGCCTATCTCTAAAATCTTCCCCACATCCGTGAAATGTTCCTGCCCGTTTGCCCACATCCGTGAAATGTTCATGTCACGTTTTTCCCCCTTTCGGAAAATTCCACATCGCAGCAGAAACAAAAAAAGGCGGCCCCCGAAGGAACCACCTTTATTTTGTCTTGTTGTCTTTTCCGATCAGATCATCAATGCACCAACCAGACCAAGAATTGCATAGAACTCAGGAAGAGCGGCATAGATAAGGGTATTGGTCAGAACATCATGACCCTGAGAAACACCCACGATACCGTTAGCGCAAACCTGGCCCTGACGGATAGCGGAAACCATACATACGAGACCCACTGCAAGACCTACACCGAAGAGAGTTGGACCCATGGTAGCGAAGTCTTTGCCCAGCCACATGAAGAAGCCGACGAAGCCGTAAATACCCTGAGTTGCAGGAAGAGCTGAAAGAATCATATAGTTGGATGATTTCTGAGGAGCTTTCTTGAGAGCGCCTTCAGCGGCGTTACCTGCGATGGTTGTACCAATACTACTTCCGATTCCGGCAAGACCTAGCATGAGGCCCAGTCCGAGATATCCAAGAATTTCGTTCATAATTATTTGAATTTTAAAATTTTGTTTATTTGCTGATAGGTTTATATTTTCTTCCTTTTCCTTCGTAACCACTGTTCTTGAAGAATTCGAGGAAGTTAAGTCTCAACGGATGGACGAATGCACCCAGGCAGCACATGGCCAGGTTCAAAGTGTGGCCCACGAGACAGATAAGGACAAATGGAATGAGCTGGAATCCCCATGAGAAGCCTGCATCTCCCAATGTCATGATGGCAATCTGGTTGAAAGCCTGTCCCAACATACCGCCGGCAAGACCGAGAGCGTAGAGACGCAAGTAGCTCAATACGTCACCGAGCAGTCCGGTAGCAGTGTTGTAGGTATCCCAAAGACCGGAACCGATGTTGATGAGCGGATTGCGGTGGATATCGTTCAGGAGGAAGATTCCAATCGCAGAAACGGCACCCAGACCAATGATGATCCATTTGAGGATTTCCATCGGAACCAGCTGGAAGATGGCGAGACCTGCCAGGACAACACCACCCACAATCAAGGTGGTCCAGCCCCATGTGCCCAGAGAATTCAGGAAACCCTGATTCTTGGTCGCATAGACGGTCTTCACGATCATAGCCAGACAGAGGTGGATGATACCGACAATCAAGGCGATGACCATCTGGGCATCAAACCCGGCAATCGGTTCGGTAATCATGACCGCTTTCAGCCAGTCCGGAATCCAAGCCAGCTGGGCAAGGTCCACACCGAAGAAAGTATGCATGACAATACCCACCAGAGTGGTTCCCACACCCAAGATGGTGACGAGCGGAGCCATGGAAGCCATGCTCTTCACGCCCTTGAGCGCCAGGCCGATGAAGATGAGCACGATACCGTAGCCGGCATCTCCCATACACATTGCAAAGAACAGCAGGAAGAAGATGGACATGAACGGAGTCGGGTCAAATTCATTGTAGACCGGACGGCCGTACATATCGGTCAGGGAATGGAAGGCTCTGGTGAACCAGTTGCCCTTCAACTCAATAGGAGGGTCGTCTTCCACTTTGGCGGCATCCTTGAGATAGTAGAGATCCATCTTGTCGAATGTGGCGCAAAGCCGGGCATCCTCGCTGGTCGGAGCGAAACCTTCAAAAATGGAAATGTAGTTCTCGCTCGCAGTCTCGCAAGACGCGTTGGCCAGATACATGTCCAGTTCATGAAGCTTCTCTTCCTTCTCTCTGGCCATGTCCTCGACACAACCTTTGAGCGCCTGAAGTTCTCCCTTGCAGGAAATGATCTTGTCTGTTATTGTCTTGATTTCCTTTTCAGAATCTTGGACAGTCCCCGAAGGGAAGGCCATGTCTGAAATAGGGAAGTTGTATTCATGATCGTTGGAGATGGTGACAAACCAAACTTTGTCACTGTCTTCGCTGATGACCTGAAGTGCAGTCATTTCTCCCCAGGCTGGGTCGAAATGTTTTTTTCCAGTAGAATAGAATCTGACATGATAACCAAGTTCTATCAGACCTTTGAGCGCCTGAAGGTCGTATTCGCCCCAGACTTTCCGGGCTTCCAGCTCATTCTGGGCAGCAGCCAGGGCCGTCTTGAGTTCTGCGAGACGGTTCAGCGCCGTGAAGGTCTCCTTGACAGGGTCTTTTGTAGAAAGGTTGCAGACCCCACTGATCTTGTCTTTGTCCGGATCCTTGCTCAGATCGAAATTGTTCAGTTTGCTGATGGCCTGGGCAATTTCTTCCGTTCTGGTAAGGATGGCTGCAGAATCTTCATCAATCGGTTGGGCGGAACGGGTAATGTCCACCATGCCCAGTTCCTGAAGCTGGTCCAGGAAGGAGGCCTGATCTCCACTCAGCAGGATGAAGGAGTATTTTGTCATTTGTTCAATCATAGTGCTTCCTCCTCTTCTTCAGCAGCATGTCTGCTCTTTACGATTTTAGATGAAGCCTTGCTCAGGTTCTCTTCATCTTCCATATAGCGCTTGATTTTGCGGATGGCTTCCTGATATCCTGGAATCTGGACTTTCTCATAAAGGTTCACCTTCTGAGTCGTCTTCTTCCTCTGCCAGTCCAGAATTCTGCTTTTCTCCTTGTAGACTTCGGACTCAATGCCAAGACGGGACAGTTCCTTGAGGATAGCGACACCGTCAGCAAACCAGGCCGGTTTGGTGAAGGCGTTGAAAGGCTTGATCTCGTAGTTGATGTCCTTGAGCACTGGTGTCTTGACACCGGCAATCTTGACAATATCCAATTCTACATCCGTAATGCTGATAAGACCCGGTTCAAATTCATTCCACAATGCCGCGAGATAGTCATATCTCGTCAAAGAAGCTTCCAGCGCCTCTTCGATCCTATCTGATTCTGCCTTGGCCTTGCGCACTTCGAGCCGGAGGGCAGACTCCTTGTTCTGAAGAGTAGGGAGTGCCTTCTGTCGCATCTTAAGCTGCTTGCCCAAGTTGTTCAGAGAGGTTTTGTTGTATTGGAATTTGATTGCCATTATGCTTTCCAGTATTTGTCGATAAGTTGTTGCTTTATACCGGTTTCTGCCTTGCTGAAATATTTTCCGAAGAGTTCCCATGCTGTATCGAGCATTTCATCAATCTTGATGTTGACATCGATGGACAGGAGTCTGGTGGCATATTCTTTCGCATATTCAAGACAGCGGTGGTCGTAGTCACTTAAGTCAAAACCGTTTTCCAATTTGGTCTTGGCGTTCTGTGCATCCGCATAGAGACGTACACCGGCGTTCATCACCTGGCTGTGGTCCTCACGGGTCTTCTTTCCCTG
>RCNI01000405.1_pt1 | contig 27501 bp, 32 predicted proteins | sample 2041151 | NCBI WGS metagenome assembly RCNI01 (sample SAMN09708214, study PRJNA481090) | feces metagenome | isolation source: feces | place: Antarctica: Albino Rookery | reverse complement strand
GCTGATATTAAGAAAAATGGCTAATGCCATCTTTTTCTTAATATAAAAAGGAGGAAAATATGAAAATAGCTTTTTTTAGTGTTCGAGATGACGAATATGATTTTATTATTAAGTATGCTAAAAAATACGACATTGAAGTTTCTATTTGTCGAAATGCTTTAACCATGGATAATGTTGAAACATGTCAAGGTGTTCAAGCTGTAAGCATAATGACTACAAAAACAGATGACAAATTAGTTAAAGCACTTCATGATTATGGTGTTCAATATATTTCCACAAGAACAATTGGATTTGATCATATTGACTTAGATGCATGTAAAAAATATAATATGCACACTGGAAATGTGAGTTACTCTTTAGGTAGTGTTGCTGAATATACAATTATGATGATTTTGATGTCACTGAGAAATATGAAACTCATTCTTGAAAGATTTACATCACAGGACTTTAGTTTAAGAAAAATAAGAGGTCGTGAATTAACTCACTTAACTGTAGGTGTTGTTGGTACAGGAAAAATTGGACAAGAAGTTATTCGCTTGTTGTCACCTTTTTCTTGCCACATCATTGCCTATGATATTCAACCTCAAGAAAGTTTAAAAAATATTGTTGAATATGTTGATTTAAACACATTATTTAAACGCAGTGATATTATTACTCTACATGCACCAAACTTTGATTCAACATATCATATGATTAATAAAGAATCATTAAAATTAATGAAAGATGGTGTTGTTATTATTAATACTGCACGTGGTACATTAATTGATACAGATGATTTAATTGAAGCTATTGAGAATAAAAAAGTTGGATATGCTGCATTAGATGTTGTAGAAAATGAGTCACATCTTTACTATAAAGAATTCAAAAATGATGTCATTAATCACCATCAACTAGCAATCCTACGCTCATTCCCTAATGTTATGTTAACCCCTCATACAGCCTTCTTTACAGATCAAGCAGTAAGTGATATGGTTGAATATTCAATTATGAGTAGTAAGGCAACTTGTGAAAATCAAGAAAACCCTTGGTTAATTGTATAACTTAAAAAACCTGTTAATAAAATTAACAGGTTTTTATTTATGCTAATAATTGTTCAAATAAATCAATATCTTCACTAATCATATCAATTGAATTTTGCCAAAAAGCTTCATCTTGTAAATCAATTCCTACACTCTTTCCAACATCTTCTAAACTCATTTTTCCTGTCAATGATAAGAAATGTTCATATTTTTTGGCAAAACTTTTTCCTTCTTTTTGATATAATCCATATAATCCTTTTGCTAATAGTAATCCAAAAGCATATGGGAAATTATAAAATGCATAATCTGCTTCGTAATAATGAGGCTTCCATGTCCACATATATGGATGTAAATAATTCTGATCCAAACCATCTCCATAGGCTTCTTTTTGAGCTTCAACCATAATTTCCTTTATTTCATCAACACTCAATGGACCTTCCTTACGCTTTTCAATAACACGACTTTCAAATAAGAAACGAGAATAAATATCTACTATTACTTGTGCACAATCACATAGTTCATTTTCTAATATGAATAATTGATCATTTTTTGATGCATTTTTTAATGCTGCTTTTTTTACAATTGTTTCACAAAAAGTTGAAGCAGTTTCAGCAATTGGCATTGGATAGTCTGCATTTAACGCATACTCTTGATTAAGACAATATCCATGAAATCCATGTCCAAGTTCATGTGCCATAGTAATAACATCACCAAATTGATTACCATAATTTAATAAAAAACGACTTTCTTTTAAACAATGTAAGTTAGAGCAAAATGCTCCACCCACTTTATTTTCTCTTGGATAAACATCTATCCAATGTGAATCAATAGCTTTTTTTGCATAATCACCTAAATCATTTGAAAATGAATGAAATTGTTCAACAACAAAATCACATCCTTTATCATATGGATAGTCACTTCCTGTCTCTACAACAGGTGCATACATATCATACCAAGGTAAACCATTTTGATGTCCTAAAGCTTTAGCTTTTAATCGATAATACTTTTGAAACATTGGTAATGATTTTTTCATTGTTTTTAATAAAACATCTAAAGTTTTTTGTTGCATTCTAGAATCAATAAGCGTTCTTTGTAACACTGAATTATACCCTCTCATTTGTGCTACAGTAAGTGCTTCACCTTTGATAGCATTCAAAGCACTAGCCACTCCTAATTCTATACTTCCATATCCATTGACTTCTGCTTCATATGCTTTCTTTCTTACATCAGCATCTGGTGAATAAGCCATATTTAAAACTTCAGTTAAAGGATATTTTTTCCCATCGATTTCTATTTTCAAAGAAGAAATTAATTGATCTTTATATTTAGCCCAAGCAGATGATCCTGTTGTTTTCATTGTAGCTAAAACAGCTTCACTTTGTTCATCTAGTAAGTAGCGATTGTTTTCTTTAATTTCTTTTAATAAATATTCATGTTCTTGAATATAAGGTTCGTTAGTATTTTCAATATCAAACTGTGCTAACCATTTTTGAATTCGAGCTGAACTATCAGCAAATGAAGCTAATAAATTTTCAATAACAGAAGAATATTTTATTGCTTGTAAATCTTGAGTATTAGCACTCATTGTTAAATTAATATAAGAATATAATTTTTCAATATAATACAGATAATATTTTAATAGTGACAAACAGATTTTTTTGGATTTTTAACCATGGTGTTTATTTTCCCCTTTTTTTGAAGTATACTTAAATTAAAGTCAAGAAAAAAACACATATTATTAAACTTAAAATACAAGTGAAAAAAGACAAGTAGAGAAACCCAATTTAATAAAAAAGTGTGCTAGAATTTTCCAGTTAATATTTTTTACTTATATCAATTTTAAATTAATATAGTATCATAGAAGCTTAATTTTAGACTTCTAAAAAATATAAAGGAGAGAAAAAAATGAAAAAGAAATCAATGAAAATTTTAGCATTACTTCTTTGCTTTTGTTCTTTATTATCATTTATTCCTTTAAATTTATTTGCTTTAAATGATATGGATATTGCAAAACAAGAAGCAACTTCTAATGCAGAAGAAAACGCTCAGTTATCAAAAGAAACAAGAACTCTCTATGCTTCATCTCGAGTTAATTTAATTAAAGATAATTATGATGAGGTGTTTGATTGTTCTATGTATGATAGACACACTGGAAGAGGTGGTGGCCAGGTTGAAGGAGGCGGAGCTCGTGGCGCTCTGTTGGGAATAAAGTTTACTGGCTGGGATAAGCTTTTTGAATCCATACCTTCCTTTTCTCATACTTCTAAAGATAGCGATTCTCAAGCTCGCTGTTTATGTCATAATGGTGAATGTGGTTCTGGTAAACATCAAGCTGTTGTTCCTGTTTCTGGAACTTTTAGAATTTATCTGAAATGGCATGGACCTGCAGATTCTAATGGATATAGATCTTTTAGTTATGAAGCTTGGCCTATAGATATTTACTGGACAAATCCAGGGCAAGGAGATTTTAATAGGCACTATGAAGGTAGAAAACATGATCAGTTCTCTCAGGTTTTTGGTGCTGATGGTGTGGGTAAGGTTAAGCAGCCAAACCAAGATGTTACTATTCATAAATCTTGGATAGATAACAATAATGCTTATGGAACAAGACCTGGTTCTGTTTCTATTACTTTAACAGATAAGAACGGAGCAACTTATACACAGTATCCTTCCGCAGGCTCAGGATGGTCTACAACTTTTAATATTCCTAAAGGAAATTACTCTTATAGAGAAGGTTCTATTAATGTAGGAAATGGTGACTGGTACGAAGCTTCTTACAACGGAAACACTGTTACCAATAGAATTAAAGGTAATACATCTTTAACAATTACTAAGACATGGAAAGATAACAATAATGCCTATGGAACTAGACCTGGTTCTATTACAGTTGATGTGTTTAACGATAGAGGCCAGACTGTAAAATCCGTTACTATGAATAGCTCCAATGCTATTAATGGCTCTCAATGGCAAATAACAGTAAGCGGTCTTGAAAAATATGACTACAATGGAGTGATGTATACTTATGGCATCAGAGAAAGAAATTCAACTATAAATATTGGTAATGGTGATTATTATACTGTTTCTCAAAGTGGTAATAATCTTACAAACACCTTAATCGGAAATACTGAAATTTCTATAACAAAAACTTGGAAAGATAATAATAATGCTTATAATACAAGACCTAGCTCTATTGCTATAAGTATCATTAATGATAGAGGTGTTGTTGTTAGAAGAGAAACAATAACTTCTTCCAATGCTATTAATAGCAGTCAGTGGAAAAAAACTTTCTCAGGTTTACCTAAATATGATAATCAAGGTGTAAAATATTCTTACGTTGTAAAAGAAGATAATCCTGTTATTAATGTTGGAAATGGAGATCGTTATGAAGGTCATGTATCTGGAACAGGTATTATTAACCAACTAACAGGTACTACTGAATTAACTATTACAAAGATTTGGCACGACTGGAATAATATTTATGAGACTCGTCCCGAAACTTTACAGATAGATATTGTTAATAATAAGAACCAAGTTGAAAGAACGGTTACCTTATCCGCTTCAAATGCAGTTCAGGATGATTCCAATAAATGGAAATTAAAAGTAACTCAATTACCTAAATATGATGAAGAAGGCGCTCTTTATACTTATACAATCAGAGAAAAAGTTACAAGTTATATTCAGCTTAATTACAAAGAACCTGTTTATAATCAATCAAATTTAACTGTACTAAATGAAGCTTTTTTTGCACCACAAGATGCTATACCTGAATATAAGATTACGGTCCATAAGGATGTAATTAATAATAAGAATCAGTCAGCAAATAAAGAAGATTTTGATAAAATTAAATTAGATACTAATGAAACTTACGAATTCCCAATCGTATTAAAAGCTTTCGACAGAAAAATTGCAAACGATTATCAGCATCCTGTTCATGAAGAATATGGAACTTTAACAAATACTACTTATCATGGAATTGTTACAAATAAAGGAGATTTGATCTTTAAAAACATTCCTGCTGGTAAATATGAAATTACTGAATTACCTTCACAATATTTTAATTTTATTGATTTTCAGAAATTAATATCTTCTACTAATGCAATATTTGAAAAGATTGGAGAGAAATACATTGTTACTCTTCCTGGTTTAACTGGATCTAACGAAGAAATAACAGTTAAAGTTACTAATAGAATTGATAGTTTCAGACCTTACGATGAGGAACAATTCTATAACAATATTTTTAAGTATTAAATTAACATAAATAAAGCACACTTGTTACAAGAATAACAAGTGTGCTTTATTATCTAATAGTGTAAACTTCAGGAATGGTGTTATGTTTCACATACCACTCAAATCCTTCCCTATACATTCCTGGCAACTCATTGCTTATAAATCCATAAGTTCCCAAACTGGTAAATGGGCAAACTTCCAAAAGCATTGCTTCTTCCTTACCATTATTATTAATGATAGCAATATCCATTGCATAGGCTTGCGGCCTGGTAGGATCTGCCATCCATCTAAGAACCATTTCTTTTAACATCTTAACATCATCTTTACTCGGAAATACTAAGGGGTCTCCATCATAATACTGGCAAGCTTTTATTTCATCAAAATAAACATGTATTCGATACTCTGCAAGAATTTGTTTAGGTTCAGATAAAACATAAAGTTCGTCAGGATTAATAAATATACTGAAATCATGATGATCTTCTCTTTCAATATCTTCAAGATCTCCCATAAAAGAGAAATCTTTTAGACGACTTGCATTCTTAATAAAAGTGTATCCTTTATGAGGAACATATTTCCCTTCAACGATAGAATAATTTCTTTTCAGAAACTTTCTCATTCTTAATGATTTCGGGATTTCGATAGGATTCATATTCTTAATCCCAAAAGCTTTTTCCAGATATTTCTGAACAAAGAGAATGGACCCTACAGGTGTGGCATTTTTTGACTTTAAGAATTTAATATTTTCATTGTTATCAAAATAGGTGATAGATGCTTCAATGAACTCATTTGGCATAAACCCAGATGTAAGAATTTTCTTTAAAGCAAACAGTTCTTCATCCATCGGATTTTCCTTGTCTTGCTGTAATACAAAAAACATAACGTTTCTCCCTTTCATTCTTCTTATAATTATATCCTACCAGATTTATGAATTTTGTCAAGAGAATTTAAATAATAAAAGAGCTTTTGTTAAATTAAAAAAACTTGATAATTTTGTTAATTTTTTTTAAAAATGATATTGACAAAGATTATTTTATCTGTTATAATAAAATCAAGATAAGAGAAGAAGACGAATCCCTAACGTCTTTAAATATCAAAACTTATCATAACATAACAGGCAAATACTAGTGCCTTTCTTTCCCTAAACAATTATAAATTAGCTTAGCGAAAAAGAACCTGGAATCCCTACTAGGTTCTTTTTTATATCCAAAAATAAAAAAGAAAATAAAAAAGAGAGAAGCTTTTCAGCTCCTCTCTTTTTTTACTCTTTCTTTTCAGGTTTAGTTTCAGCCTCAATAACCTCTTCGGGCTTAGATTCCTCAAAAGATTCATTTTCAGCCTCTTCCTTCTCTTTAGCCGCTTCGTTCACTTCATCAATAGAAGGAACTTCATCATCAGCTTTTGTTATAGCTGTAAGATAAGTAAGCTCTCCACGAACATCATCAAAATGATACTTATCCATTCTGGACATTACAAACTCACTGTAATTCTGCTGAGCAAGATCTGCTTTAATCTGTAACTTCCAAGCAGGTTCTCCCTTGCTGACAAAATACATAATATGATATCCAAACTGAGTCTCAACAATGCCTGTATCTCCTTTATTACGACTCTCATCAAAAATCCAATCATTGAAAGGCTGAACCATTCTGCCAACTTCAACGTTCTCATACAAACCATCAGGAGCTCCGTCAGCAGATTTTTCAGCAGCAAGTTTACCAAAAGATTCCTCTGTCTTATCTCCACTCTTCCAGGTCTCAAAAACCTTATCAGCCTCTTCCTTAGCCTTCTTCTTGGCCTCTTCAACCTTCTGTTTGTATTCCTCCTTCTGCTCATCAGTTGCGTCTTTAGTAGGCTCAGGAACAGCCTCTGGAGCAATTAAAATATGCCGAACATTTACAGTAGGAGTTTCTACTCTTTCTCTTCCAACGAAATAAACAACAAAATACATATGATTGTCAGGATCTTCAATAACAGCAGTAGCTTTAGGCTCTCTAGTTTCATCCATTAACCAAGATTGCAAAGCAGAAGGTAACGAATCCTTGGAAACATTTGCGTTTAAAGATAAATCCTGCTCTGTGTACAGCTTCTTAGCTTCTTCCGTCTCTGAATATTTTACGCAAAGTTCTTTAAATGTTTCTTCATCATAAACCTGCTCATAAAACTCATTAGCCTTATTCTTTGCTTTTTCCATGGCAGCTGACCACTCTTCTACGGAGTACTCCGTAGCCTCTTCATGATCGTGATTATGACTATCAGCTGCTTCAGTAGCCGAAACTTTATCGGACTCTTCCTTTTCAGTTGTCCTGCCTTCAACATTATCAGCTTCTACGGGGACATCTTCTTCGTTTTGAGGTTCCCCTTTTTCAGAGGCAAGAGCTCCAGGATCTGCGGCAACTGTAAATACACGATAAGAGATTTTGTCATAATTATCCTTATGCTCATTGTAATACTTTTCAATATCTTCATCAGAAGGAAGAAGATCTGTTTTTTGCATATGGTCTGCATAATCAGAAGCCTTGAAGTAAATTCTAAGAATATCTTCAATATTCTTCTTTGTAACAGAAGGGCCATAAATCTGTTTTAAATAATCAGATTCTGATACTTTGTATTCCTTAGAATACTTAGTAACAGTCTCATAGAATTTATTGTAACTATCATCAGTAGCCTCAAACTTAGCCTCGTCTGCTGCATCTGAAAGCAAGTAAACTTCCTTCATAAGCTGCATAGCCTGCTCCTGGAAGAACTGTTTCCATGTCTTCTCTCCTTCATACTTCTGTTCGCTTAAATCTTTTGTAAAATCAACACCAAGCATTGCTGCATACTGCCCATAAGCGTTTTGGAAGTTATTGATTGCTGCATGATAGAAGAAATCATATTCAAGCTTAGAAACTTCATGGTTCCCAATTTTGCAATATGTACTATGAACATCCTGATAGTTCTGATAAACAGCAAAACCAACAATTCCTCCTCCTGCTAATACAATAGCTGCAGCTCCTGCTGCAATTTTCATTCGGGACTTTCTAGCCTCTACTTCTTCACGACTTCTCTGTTCTCTTTTTTCTTTACTCATTTAGTGTAAACTCCTTCCTTGAATTCATTAGTTGCTTTCATTACTGACTCTAATATTTTATCAGTAGGTTCTACAAGAATTGCATCCTGAACAAATTTATCAAAAATAGAGACATATTTATCATCGAATATAATTTTAAATTCATAAAGAATTCCAATCATTAATGGTAAAACCATAATTCGGATAAAAAGACTGATAATAAATATTTCTGAATTTTTTATTAACGAAAATAATATCGTCATGCATATCGCAACTTTATAAAATTGAGTCGTTGCACAGTTCCAATAGAACTTACTACTAGCTTGAATATCGTCTATTGTAGGATTTTCATTAGCCTGTAAACAATTTAAAATTTTATGTTCAGCTGCATGATACATATACATATTTCTGATTTCAGGAATAAATCTTCCTAATTTTGCAACATACCTTAAACTGATAATTCTTAATAACCCTTCTACAAGATTAAGGATCTTGGTATTCTCAACAGCCTGGGCTAGAACCCTGGTTAGAAAAGATGGGATAATTATAAACAATATGAAAGAAAAAAGCATACCAATAAAAATACTAATGTAAATTAAAACGGAATTACGCTTTTTTAAATTATCGGATTTATCAGTTTTTATTTGAGAATCTAAATCAGATAAACTTTTACCTGTTTCTTGTAATGTTAATTTAAAGCCCTCTTCACCTAACTTGAAATTATTCAATGTCTTATATATTCCTCTCAAAACGGGAATCTTCAAAATAAATTTTTTAATGGGCTTTTTATCTCTGATAATTAAAGAGTCTTCTTTATTATTATAAATAACTTCTTTGTCATCCTTTGAAAGAATGATTCCATTGATGAAAGCCCTTGAATGAATATTATCTTTGATTTTTCTCATATAATATTAAACCTCAAAAAAGGCTGTCTCCTTTCTTGTTATATTTCTTTGCTAATAACAAAAGTATTCAGGCTTTCCATTTTATTATTAGAAGCAAAATAAGATTTTCTTTTCTTCACTTCATATAAAAATTATAACACATAACACATCTCTTTGCAAGATTTTTTTACTTTCATGTGTTTTTATATTGTTATTATGTTTAAAAAATCCATATGTTTTTTGTGTTTTTTAACTTGTTTTTATTTATAAAAAATCACATATTTTTTACCTTGATTTTACAGCAAAAACATGTGCTTTTTTATTAAAATTTTTGAATTTTTCAAAACACTAGTTTTTCACCTATAAAAAACATTGAAAAACAGCGATTTCTCTTAGAGTTTCAACGGTTTTTTTAGTTTTTTAAAAAACGTGATTACGCCCGAGAGAGGGGAAGAAATGGGCGTGTTCACTTCTTCAACTCAAAATTCATCCAACGCCCGTTAAAGCAATAATTTTAATACGTTACACATCCCCCGCAGAAATGAAAATTCTTAACTTCTGCCATTCTTGCTTTTTATTTGTTTTAATAAATATTTCACTTTAACTCCTATTATTAAAACTCAAAACACCCAACTTCTTATGCTAACATCAATTTAACTTCTAATCATGATTTTATCTATCTAAAAATAGCTAATACGTATTATTTATCTTAATACGTATTAAAGTTATTTAAAACGTATTAAGCTTAACTCTGAAAACATTAAAACGTATTAACAGTATTTAATACGTATTATGACTATTTAATACGTATTAACAAAATAGTCTATTTTTCATAATACGTATTACTCTTACTTAATACGTATAATCACTAGATAATACGTATAAAAACAAAACGTCTAAGTCTAAGTTGTTTGCTAATACGTATAAAACCAATTAATACGCATTACACTAATTAATACGTATTAATCTTAAAATTTCACATCTATAACCTCAAACATCTCTCTTTCTCATCACATATCTCTATGTGTTCTCTTTTTGCTAATCAACCCCAATATGATAAAAAGTTTCAATCATTTAGTATTTTTTGTTGACAAGCAAAAGAGCGTATTATATAATAAAAATAGTAAAAACAAGAAGGAAGGAGTATTGACGGAATGATTCATGATGTAATTGTTGAGAAAACTTCAACAGGTTTTAGAACTCACGGTTTAGAAGAGGAAGGAATGAAAGATATCGCTCTCAACCTCACGCTTCCCGATCACCTCGCCACGAGTATTCTTGTCGCCGCAACTCAAAAACTACGAAATCACGAGCTAGCAATTAACGATGTTGAAACAGAAATCACAACCTGTCCTCTCTTCGTAAAAGAAACCCCTAGCTCTTATCTGATAATTTTCCCTGATGAGTTTCTTCGATTCCCATGGGAGTCTAACTGCTCGGAAGTTTATAAATCCCAAATCGCCTAAAACCTCATTGGATTAAACCTTTGAGGTTTTTCTTTTTTGTCATTCGTCTGAACGGGAACCCGCCAACCTTTGCGTTCTCTCTTCTGAATTTTGGGAACCCTTTTTATTTTGCGTCAACCTTTCCCACGGGAACCCCGACATCTCTTGCGTCCCCCTGATTTTTTCGGGAACCCGAATTCCTTTGCATCTCCTGTTTTTGCGAAGCCGTTCTTTCTTACGGGAACCCGCTCCAATATGCGAAGCCACTATTTTCAGGGAACCCAAACCTTCCGAACCCATCCCTTAAAAATTCCAAAACATGAGCCAGGAATAAAAAATACAAAGCCAACACTTTTATGGGTTATAATATAAAAAATGCGAAGCCTTCAATCCTTGCGTTTCCTTCCAGGGAACCCAAGCCAGCGAAGCCGCCATAATCAACATGTTAAAATATTAACAAGAAAGGAGAACATATGTTTGATTTCATAAAAAGACTAAAAATAAAAAGGGAACCCGAAACAAGTTCTATTGCAAAGCCTTATAAAGAACCAAATTTTCAATCTTATATAATTCAATCAGAGAATCCAGCGAAGCCGATAAATTTCAACTTGCGCATCCTATCAATAGCCGACACTCATAATAAATTATCAATCAGAGAATCAATAAACCTTCCAGAACAATCCACTTATGATTTATGTATTTTATTAGGGGATGTTTCAAAAGGAGACATTCAGAAAATATTAGAGAAAGTTCCTTTATCCAAAGTTATAGGCATTCTTGGAAATCATGATGACTTTGATTCCCTTTCTAAATTCAATATCCCAAATATAAACAACTCCATTTACACATTCAATGGAATAAAAATATCAAGACTTGAAGGATGTATAAAATATAAAGATACTCAACCAGGATATTCATTAGAAGAAAGTCTTCAAGTAATGGACAACCTTTCTTATTCAGACATCCTTATCTCTCATAATATTCCTTTTGGATTTATGGGCCCTCTTAATTCCGTGCATATAGGTAATCCAGCAATAAACAATTATTTATACAGAACAGGATGTCCTGTTAATATTTGTGGTCATAATCATTCTCATAAAGAGGGAATACTGGATAACAATTCTTTTATAATTGAAACTCATATGGCTGAAGTCATAATTATCAGTCCTGGAAAGATAACAATTGAACAGTTAGAAATGTAAAAGAAAAAGAGGTGATTGTGATATCACCTCTTTTTTATTTCAACCAATCTTTATTTTGCTCTCTGAATACTTCATCTAATCTGAAAAGGATATCCCCGCTTACATGAGCTCCCAGATTATCTAAGTCAAGAAAACCTCTTTCATTAGCAAACTGAACAATTCCCGCAAAGATAGATTCCAAATCCTCATTAGAGAAATCCCCATCAATAGCTACAGCCTCAATAAGATCATTATCACCGATGAGAATAACAGGATATCCAAATGCCTGAACTTCCGTGATTCCGAAATAAGTTTCAGAACCAACGGTAAAAGTTTCATTTAAATTAAGACATTCGGCAATCCGAGAAATATTGAACAGTCTCTGCAGGACAGATAATTCATGAATCAGACCAACCGCATTATCGATTCTGATTTTATCTTCGCTTTCTACATACAGTTCAACATAATTATCGAAAGTCTCGATATCTATAAAAGTGTTGTAATTATCAACACTCAAATCTAACTCATCAGATGATAAATAGTCAGAAAGCATAGTTTTTAAAAACTTGTATTTGAATTTATATAGCATTTCCTCTATCACCTTTCTTTTTATTAATATATAATAATTATACACTAAAATTCATACAAATACAACAAAAAAAAGAGAAGCCGTTGAAAGCTTCTCTTATTTTTTATTATTCAAAGGATTCAGGCCAAAAACCAACCAATTTCGCAACCTCATCCTCTTCCATATAATGCCTAGGAGATTCTGCATCTTCGAAAATGCTATGCAGGTTTTCCTCTCCATTTTTCTTAATCGCATAATCAGGAACAATTTTCATAATAGAACCATCTTTATCGATAGCAATGGATGCATAATTATTCAAATTACTTCGAACTAATCCCAGCTGCTTATCAGTAAAGAACAAGATTGAATTAGACTTATCATCAATCAATCCAAGTCTTATATTTAAAGAATAAGTAGAACCATCATTGTTATTCACAAAAGTGATACACGACTCGACAACAATGGGGTCAGGATAATCATTGAAATCAAAAACAAAATCATCCTGAGACTGTAAAGAATAATCATCAGCATTTACAAATTTAAAGAAATACTGAACGATCTGGAAAAATGGAATTTCAATTCCAAATAAAGTAAAAGGAAAATCAGTCTCTCCTACATTCAACACCCATACATAACCTTTCGCAGCCAACTTATTCATTAATTTTTTATATTTATTTTTCGCAGGCTTTCTATTGCTCTTGTAGCAATCCATACAAAGAGGAACCATTTTATAATTCCTGGCTGTATAGATAGGTAAAGAGTTAGCACCACAAATATTGCAATTTTTCTTCATCTAGTAGCCTCCTTTCTGAAACTATCTACTTACATTATACCAAACCTATTCCAGGAATAAATCTTTTTTAGTCTGTTTTTTCAAAAAAATCAAGAATCCGATTCCGAAAATCAATGTAAAGATTGAAATGAATTGAGATGTAGAAAGAGCTCCAATGAATCCTCTGGGGTCCATACGGAAAAACTCAATAATGAATCTTCCTATACTATAAGCAATGATATAAGTAGGAATAGCCATTCCCTTAGTTTTTTCTTTTTTAAGAACCATAACCAACACCAGGGCCAAAAGGAAATCAAATGCCGCCGAAAAAAGTTGAGTTGGAATTAAATCCACCCCATGAGGAGCGAACGGTGAATCATTAAATTGCATCCCTATAAAAGAATCAGTAGGAGCACCATAACAACAACCTGCAAAAAAACAACCGATTCTTCCAAATCCTTGGGCCAGAGCCAATCCAGGAGCAGCACATGAAAAATATTGAATCCAATCAAGCCTCTTATATTTACAATATCCCCAGGCTCCAATAAAACCTCCAATCAATCCTCCATAAACAACAAATCCATTTGTAAGCTCCAGCATCAATTTAGGGTTATCAAAAATCTCATCCAGAATAGTAATCCAAAACAAAACTTTTGAGCCTACAAAACCAGCAAAAATTCCCCAGAACCCGATATTGTAAATAAAATCAGGATTTATTAGTTTCTTGTTGCAGCAAAAGCAAATCAAAAGAAACCCCAAAATAATTCCAAGAGAAATCATAAACCCGTAACTGTAAACACGAAATGGCCCCATATCAAACATAATGTATTTCATCAAAACTTATCCCCCTTAATCGAATTCTTCTTAAATAAGTCATCTTTTGAAAAAACTATACCTAATACAAGAAGAGCAGTACTGATGCAGATAAAGATATCTGCAAAATTAAAAACGGGAAAATCATATCCTAAAATAATAAAATCCAAGAAATCAACAACATATCCGTTGAAGATTCTATCCAGACAATTACCCAAAATTCCTGCCATAAGTGCAGAGATAGAGTAGTAAATCATTTTGTACTTAGGATTTAAGCGATATTGGAAATAAACCAGAACTATCATAACCACAACAGCTAAGATAACAAAAATCCAAGTTTTCCCCTTACCGATTCCCCATGCCGCACCATAATTCTCCACATAAGTTAAATAGAAGAAATTATTAATAACAGGAATCCTGAAACTAATTAATGAGGCAATATTTTTAGTTGAAATATCTATAATTAAAAGTGAGAAGAAAATAATTCCTGCAATATTAATCATAACAACCTTCCTTTCAGTTCAATCTCCATTTTCTCGGAATACTCTAAAAGTGTTTTCTCCATATCAAAAGTTAATTCCTGGGAAGAAAAAGCAGTCAAAGAATTAAAATTTCCCTGGCCATGAAAATCAGATCCTACGAACACAAGAAGTTTTACGTCATTAAGCTTTTCGAAATTCGAAATAGTCTTCAATAAATTATTCTCATAATCCAAAGAATGAGAAGGATGGAAAACCTCAAATCCTTCAATCTTTGCCATCAAGCAAAAATAAAATAGGTCTAACATCTGATTATCAGTAAATCCATACTCACCAATATGAGCAACAAGGGAAACACCTCCGAGTTTATGAATAAGTTCAGCCGCCTTGATAATTGGGATATTCTTTTTTTTCACATAGTAATTGCTGTTATTTCCAATAAAGTCATCGAAGGCTTCAGGAATTGAATATACAATATTTTTATCAATTAAATAATTCGCAATATGAACTCTATTAATATTCTTAATCTCAAGCTTCTCGCAGAACTCCAAAAAGTCCTCCCAAGAGACCTCGAAATCTTCTGAAAGTTTATCAACCATGGATTTATTTTGCAGAACTTTTACATTAGAATACTTATCCATAAATTCATTTAAAGCTTCCAGGTTATTTTGAAAAGCATGCGAAGCCACATTAAAATAACCTAACAAATGAACTTCATCTCCAAGGTAATCCGTAGAAATCTCAATTCCAGGGAACCCGAGAAGCCCGTGATTTTCACAAGCCTTAATAAAATCAGGGAACCCTTTAACTGTATTATGGTCAGTCAGGGCTATAGATGAGAATCCAGCTTTTTTTGCTTTTATAACAATTTCTTCAGGTGAAAGTTTTCCATCAGAAAAACAACTATGAAGATGATAGTTAATTTTACTCACTGAAAATCCTCCTTTAAATCTTTTATTTTATAATATAATTATAACACGTTACATATACTTTGTAAATAAAAAATCTTGATTGTTTAGCACAATTGTGCTATAATAAAGACAAGATAAGAACATTTAAGGCAGGAGGAATTAGGTAGACATGAAACAGGAAAAACTCGAAAGAAAGGGAATTTATTCACCAGAAGAAGTTTACTCGGTAATTAAAAAACATTATATGGATGAACACAGGAAGTCTTACGTAGTATTCGATGGAGAAGAAATTAAGGCCAATAGTCAACGCTATCAGGTATTTTTTAATAAAGGAATGACATGTGTAAAATGTGGTCTCGTTGGAAAATATTTTGCTCTCGAACGGATGCCTGATACAAATCGTTACCACTTAAACCTCTACGCAGTAAATGATGAAGGAGAAGAAATCCTGATGACAAAAGATCATATCCTCCCAAAATCAAAAGGAGGGAAAAACAAGCTGGAAAACTACCAGTGTATGTGTTGTAGATGCAACTGGACAAAAGGAAGTCAAGAAGAACAGTCTAATTATTCTGAATAAACAGAAAACCCATCGGAGTTTAATCTTCGATGGGTTTAATTGTTCAATTTTTGCTAGTCAGCACCAAAAAATAATCAAAACATTTTGTAAACAAATTATGACTATTGTATAATAATATAAAAACAAAGAAAGAAGGTTTTATTTTATGGAATATTTAAGTTTAATAATCTCAATATTGACAGTTGTTGCAACTTGGATGGTTTTTGAAAAGGCAGGACAAGCAGGATGGAAAGCAATCATTCCATTCTATGACCGTTACACTGAATGCCAAATCATTAACAAGAAATCTTATTTTATACCTTGGCTCATCGCAGCAATTATTAATATTACAACATGCATTATTTTCTTCATTTCTATGATTTTCAGCATTCTTACTTACAGCATGGTGAATTCAGCAAATGATTTCCTTTTAAATTCTAGCATTTATCCCCTTTTTTTAGGATTAATAATATTAGTAAGTTTAATTGTTTGCACTGTCTACAACATTCTGATTAGAATTGAAGAAGCAAAGGTTTTCTCTTTACCTACAGGATTTGCCGTAGGATTAATTTTCCTTCCTTGCATATTCTTATGCATTATGGCATTTAATCCTGAAATCAAATACAATCAAATTTTAAATATTGACAAAAATTCATAAAAAAGAAGACTGTCCAGTGACAGTCTTCTTTCTTTTTTAGATTTTTTACTTCATCGTATTATAATAAGTCTGACGAGAAAAGCCCAAAGCCTGACAAATAGCAGTAACACTCATACCTTCTGCTTTCAATTTCATTATCTCTCTGATTTTCTCATCACGCTTATCATCACTGGCCTTCTTTCGAGCCTGTGCTTCCTCCTCACGATGTTTACCGATAATCTCGGAAGAATGAGAACCTTCATAAGCGCCAATAGCCAAAGCCTTATGGTATTGAGTATTAGTAATACCAAGGGTAATGCAAATCTGATGAGGATTAAACCCCTGATTCTTCATTTCCAGAATCTTCGGCTTAACCTCAGCGTACTCCTTCATCTTTTTCTCTGTCTCATAAGAACGAATTGCACTAAACCCGTTTTTTTGCATAATACGATAATAAGAAGATGAGCTGATTTTCAGTGCTTCGCAAATCTCATAAACCGAACGACCAGAATTTCTCATCTCTCTGATTTTTTCACAAAGCTCTGGATGAGTATTTTCTTCATCTCTGAAAGTCTTGTAATATGTAGCATTAGAGATATGTAAGGACTTACAGATTTCACTGATAGTGACCCCATCAGCTCTCATGGTCTGAATCTTCTTATAAAGTTCAGAATCAGGATTCTGGGAATTTTCAGACAGAAGCTTGTCGTAAATATAATCAGAAATAGAGAGTAATTTTTTAATTTCTTCCCTGCTCAGATTCATATCGACATAACGCTTAAAGAGTTCCTTTCTCTTTGCCTCAAAATCCATATCAGAAAGAATCTGGGAAACTTTGCGGGAGCTTAAACCCGAATTCTTTGCAATCTGTTCCATAGTGAATCCATCCATTCTCATTTTAAAAATCTTTTCATTATCCATATTTCATATAAACTCCTTTTCTCTTAATTTTGACTAGTGTCTAATAATTATAACATATTATTGTTTTCTCCTAAAAACAGAAAGTGTTACAATTTGTAACCTCTCCTGGTTAAAATCAAAGGTATAATTAAATTAACGACACTAGAACAGGAGGGGTTATTTTTGAAAAAAGTTATAAAAATAATATCAATAGTATTAACAAGTCTTATTATATGTGCAGGGCTATTAGTAGCCATAGTACTTGCAGGAATCCAAGGCTTTCGAAATGAAGCATATATGCAAGAAAGAATCTATCGAGCTTCTAATGGTTACAGTCTTTCATTAATAGAAAGAGCCCCTTGATTTTTGGGGGCTCTTTTTTATTGATCTTTCTCAGTCTTCCAGTAGCAATAGAGACAGCCGTAGCAATGATTATAGCCAGTGGAATTCCATTTATAATCCAGCAGCTCCTTCTTGCTTCCACAGCAGAGACAATTCTTTCTCTGTTTATTCTTTTCTTCCTCATGATATTCCAAGCCAAGAATATCGTAATCCTTTTTAGAAACACAGCCAACAGCCTCAGTCGCAGGAAGCTTTGTTTCTGCACAAGATTCAATCTCTAGATGAAACTTTTCTTTCGCTTCACCGATAACCTGATTAAACATTGCAAACTGTTCATCACTTGCCTGGAAATTGTTCCCGTAAGGAAGATCTAGCCCTGCCTCTTCGAAACGTTTTCTTACATGAGGATACATGTCTAAGACCGAAACTCGAACTCTTTGAACTTCGGGAATAATGATATGAGCAGCGGCAACAACAGATGCAAATCTTTCAATTCCCTTTACAGTAGGAATAACAGGGTCAATTCTCAAAACCAGCCGTTCTGCTGGCCATCCCTGGTCAATCAGGCTTCGCATCTTTGCAAGAGTGTACAGATAAGGCTTGCAGCATTTTTCAATAGGAGTTCCTCCATATCCTGTACAGGAAACATGAAGAATCACCTTTTTATTCTTCACATCGAGAACTCTCTGCACAAATCTATCTGTAAGCTTTTTCGTAATTAGAATAGAGCCATCAACACTATCCAGTTTTTCTTCCCAGCTAAAATCTACACTAGCATCTCCAGCCTCAGTAATACCAATAGTCATCAATAAACACCTCCAAAATTTTCTAGATAATTAGAGATCCATTCAGTCAAAATTTTAAACATCTTATAATTAGGATACTCATCCATAATAAGAACACCATCAAAAGCAATTCCAAGTTCATATAAGACGTAATAAAATTTAACATAATTCATAGTTCGCACTTTAAACTCATCAATGTTGTTTCGTGAAAGAACAAAAACATATTGAACAAGCATATCCATCCATGTTCCAAACACGTCAAAGACAGAATTTGCACGGCTGTCAAAAATACTAGCCAATTCTTTTACTCTTACTGTATCACCTTTATCCATGGCATTCATCTGTTCATTAGCTTTATAGTTAAGAACATCAAAAGGCTTGATATAAGGTTTCAGCCCAGAACTCTGAACGTATTCAGCGAGACGGAAAAACTCGTCATCATAATGCTTTTGCAGGTCATCTTCAACACTTTTAAGAACGCTGATCGTTTCCTTTGAAAATCCATCAGATCTATTCATAAAAGACTGAACAGCATCATAAAGATAAAATAAGGGTTTTACATGATGCTTTCTGTTTTTAGAATCAACAACAAAAGCCTCACACTCTTCCGAGTGATTGACCATAGCAGCCATATCACAATCGGAGAAGTCAACGTCATTAACCTTATCATAACAACAAGACATTAACAACGCTGCATTAAGAACATCAATACAACCTTCTTCAATTCCACCACAACCATTATAGGTTCCAACAAAAGGAAGACAAATTGGAATATATTTATCAGTTACTCTGAAAAGTCTGGAATTATCATAATTGCTGGCAACCATAACTACAAGAACTTTCGCTCCTGGTGTAATCGGTAAGCCTGTTAAATTGCACTTCACAGAGAACTCTCCCATTTTCTGCACCTCCTCTTTTGTTATCTTAATTATAGCACATATAGGCTATAATGTCAATAAGAAAACCCCAGTTTTTAGGCTGGGGTGTCAACTTTTTTTATAACAATTTTAATTTTTCCAATTCTGTTTTCAATGATATTTAAAACCTCAATGTAACATTTTTCAATATCTAACGAGTCCCCCTTCTTTGGTAAGTCTTCAATGTTTTCAATCACAAAACCTCCCAGGGTATTAGACTCATCAGCTTCCAGGTTTAATTTCAGCTTCTCATTCACATTAGAAATAGGAGTTAATCCATCAACTATGAAAGTAGAATCATCAATCTTTTCGATAGGATTATTTTCATCAGTATCATATTCATCTTGAATTTCCCCGACTATTTCTTCCAGGATATCTTCGAAAGTAAGAATACCAGCAATGCATCCATATTCATCTCGAACGACAGCCATGTTATTAGAAGTTTTCTTCATAAGAGGCAACAAGTCAGAAATTTTTTTAGAATCATAAACGATATAAGGTTTTCGAAGGTAATCCTTAACATGAAAAGAAGCCTTATTAATACCAAGGAGGTCTTTTACATTAAGAATGCCAATAACATCTTCTTTATCATCAGAGAATACAACCAATCTAGTATATTTCTCTTCATTGAATATTTTCATAATTTCATCGTAAGTAGAATTGATTTTTATACCAACAATAGAATTTCTGGGGACCATAATATCCTTTGCACAGGAATCGTTAAGGTCGAAGACATTTTTAATAATTTCGTGTTCAGCGATTTCTATTTGTTGTTCTTCCTTACTCACATCTAGCATAGTTTTTATCATTTCTTCAGTAACCGAAGGTTCTTCTTTATTATTTTTAATTTTAAACAGGCGCATAATTCCATGGCAAAATCCATTAACAATAAAGATGATGGGTCTTAGAGCAAACATTAGGAAAGAAATAAACGGAGCATAGAAGAATACAATTTTTTCAGCATGTTTAGAAGCCACAGTTTTAGGAATAATTTCTCCAAAAATCAAAATAAAAAAAGTAAGAATACCAGTTGCCACACTTGCACCAGTATTTCCCCAGAGATCATACACTAACGTAGTCGTCAACGAAGAAGCAAATAAATTAACGCAATTATTACCGATAAGAATGGTACTTAATAACTTACTTTCCTGTTTTAAAATATTATTAACACGAATAGCGTGTTTATCATTGTCATGAACTAATTGTTTTAATCTTAATTTATCAACAGCCATAAAAGAAGTTTCAGCAGACGAGAAGAAAGCAGAGAAGATAATTAGGATTAAAATAAATATTATTCTAAAAATTAAATTAGCGGTATCCGCATCAGGGTCCATTAAATCAAAATCCTTTCTTTTTATTTTTATTTAGTTTGTTTAATTATTATATCGCAAGATATTACAAAAATCAAGAAAAATAACTTACACATCCGCCAGGCAGGCCGTTTCGTAAAAGCTCGTTCATAACTTATACACATTTCTTGACATAAAAAAGAGCCACTGACCATCACAGTCAGTAGCTCTTTTAATGAATTTCAACAATTTCCCAATTAGGATCTGTTTCCTTAGAAGGTTTTACAAATTGGGAATATCGCTTTTTCAGAAAATCCTCTGGAATTGTACGCCTGCGATGTCTAACTCTATCAAGGCAAACATCAAAAGGTTGAATCAGATAATACAGTTTCTTTTCGAAGAAAGGAAATCGATCGATCCAATATTGCCTATTTTCAACAGTACTGTTATCGGAATCAATCAAAACATTCCTTCCAGAAAGTTCTGCCTGTTTAATATCTTTACACATAACCTCCCAGACCAACTCTTTATTATCCCTGATTCTTTCATCTCCATTAATGATTTCATAATACTCATCAGGAGAAAAATAAATAAAATCAGGATGAGATGCAATGAATTTTTTAGCCCATGTGGTTTTCCCACTACCAGGACATCCACACAGGCAAATCATAATACTCAAAAATTCACCTAAATCCTTTCTGTTACCCCTTTTGAATAACACGACGGAATTTACCATCAGTAGATTCCAAATACTTATCAATGATTTTACTCTGTTCACGGGTTTCTGCAAAAACCAAAATAGAAATAGTTTCATTCCAATCACGGTCAAAACTCTTTACTGCAACATTTCGAATTTTTTGAGAAGCAATAAAATCACGAGCCTCTTTAATTTGATCAAGATGATCATTCATCAAAATATGGATATAAAGCCGATCCTTGGATTTACGATTATTAATCATAACTGCAAGGAAGCATCCAACACCTCCCGCAACAGAAACGACAATCAAAGAGATATTATCTGTTGCAGACACGACTGCTTTGGTAACTCCATAATACAGAAAGTTAGAGGCAATAAGCAGAACAGCGGCTAAGATACTCTTATTCCTCTGGATAGCGATAGTCTTCGCAGTACTAAGCATATTATCCAATACTTTAGCGAAGAACAGCACAACCAAAGGCATTACAGCGACAATAATTGTTGTTAAATTTTCCATAAAAACATCCTTTCTTTCTCTAAGTTGTAACAATCTTTACTTATACGCTTATATTCTACACGAAAATATTTTATTTTTCAAGTAACAAAAATTCCAAAAATCAGTTGACATTTCTATTGATTTTATAGCACATATATGCTATAATATTATTATCAAATAGAGGAGGGATTCGCATGCTGCGAGAAAATAACAACTTTTATTACAAGGACGGTCAAAAAGAGAGACCCAAAAAGAAGAGCGAGATGCTGGCAATGGAAAAGCTGAAGCTCCGTGGTCTTCGGAGGAGAGAAGAGCTGGCGGGTAAATCTGACGAGCTGACTTCTCAAATTAAGCACCAGGAAAAGATTATCGCAAACATCGAAATTTCTGGCAGGCCTTCCCTTATTAAAAGGACGTACAGAAAGCCGCCCAAGGATTTCTATGAAAAGGTAAAGGCTAAAGTTCTGGAAGCCAAGGCCAACCATGAGATGTCTGTGAGTGCAGAAGAGTTGGCGAGATCTTTCAATGTAAAACCTCATTATGCGAAGCAAGTATTGCAGAAATTAAATCAGGAAGGGCTAGTAACACAAGCGAAGCACATTATCCCACATGATTGCAACAGAGAACTTACCCTTGGAGGAGGTTTCTCTTCCTGGGAACCCAGCAAATATTTTATCTATAACGAAGAGGAGGATTAATAATGAGAGCTATTAATATCGAATGGGACGTGGATGAAATCGAGGATCTGGAAAACCTGCCAACTGAGATAGAAATTCCTGAGGGAATTGACGAGGAAGAAATTCCTGATTATCTCAGTGATGAAACAGGTTTTTGTCATAAGGGTTATACTTTGGTAAAGTAAGGAGGATATATGAGAGATTTTAGAAACATTGTGTCCAGAGCACTGGATAATATGGACAAATATGGAGCTATCGAGGAAGCTGTTGAAGGCAAGACAATTTCAAGTATTTCTGGTGACGGATATGGAGTTATCATCCACTTTACAGATGGAACGACCTACCGTTCTGCGGGTGGAGAAGTCTCCTACGATGGAGAAATTTAACAAAAAAGCTCTTTCCATCAAGAAAGAGCTTTTTTTAAAATATATTGTATAATAAAAATACAAAGTAATTAAGAAAGGAGAAAAAGGATGGGTGTCTATGTAGATCAATATGTTGGATATTTTATTGATATTTCAGAAGATGAAGATGCATTAATTGCTCGAATAGTTGAATCTGAAAAACAAAGACTAGGTTCAAAATTCAATGATGAATATCTTTATGACTTTGATGCTTTTGAAGAATGTCTAATTGAGGGGAACAATATTCCTGCTGAATTATCTTCTTTGGGGTTCAAACCTCATTATAGCCACAATGGCAAAGAAGCAGCAGGACGTCATGACATCGAAATTGTTAGAGATGGGATGTCTGGCAACTATCAGTATTTAGTTTATATCGAAGATGTAGATAGATATTCTGATAATGAATCAGAACCTCTTGAAGCAGTAAATGAAGCACTTAGAAAAACTCCTATTCCTGATGAAGTTTTTACAAAACTTGCAAAAGTTTATAAATATTTATTCAGAAAGGAATTAGATAAGTCAAAAGTATTCATGCAGCAATTAGCACATTTCCATTGAGATAAGAAATAAGGAGGAAAATAATGGAAGAAATTTTAAAGAAAGTAATTGAAAAAGCGAAGGAGATTTGCAGTAAAGATCATTACTCGAAAGAAGCAGCAACAACTAATGCCCCCTGGTATGCAAAAATAGAGGTAACTTCTGAAGGAGAAATGCAGCTGACAGAAGTAAGCGTTAGCATTAATAATGGCTTCGAATCTATTGTTTTGACTCCCAAAACAATGTTTGTAAAAACAGCTACAGGATATCGCCCAGAGACCTATATTTTACGTCAATACGCAAACTGGCAAGATTTCATTCAAAATTGTTAAAGGAGAAAAAAAGATGAAAGTTGTCACTATTTCTAGCAAAGATGCCAGCACTCAGAAAATGCGCAAACAGCTAGTAAAACAGCTAACGGGAGATTCTTGGCTTGGCAAACAGGGTTTTCTGGATAAATTCAATAATGCTTTGGGTTTCAAGCCTTTGATTATTGATTTTTCTACAAATCATATCAATAGTCCTGAAATCAAAAGCCCCGAAGACTATCAGGCTCCCCGAGATTTTTTCTTGTACCATATGTATCCCGATTTCTCTGAAAAAGGTCTGGTAAAATTTATCATTCCAAAGCAGCGAATGATTCATCCTAACAAGAAATATTCATATGGCGCATACCAGATGGTGTATAAATTCGAGAATTTCCTGAAAAAGATTTTTCCAAATTTCGAGATTAAAGTTTTTGATATCGAAAATGATAACCCTTCTATGAATGAAGAAATTGAGCGCCATTTCTTTATTAATTTGGCTTGTGAAGATGGTCCAGATTATACTCTCGAGTGTGCTTCGGAAGAATTGATGACTCAAGAAGAGCTTGAGGAAATTTATTCTCATTTTAGAGAACTTACGCCTTTCAGTTGGCATATCGAACAGTACTTCTGCGAAACTTGTCAGAAATACCATCCCGAAGCACCTTATCATACAGAAATCGTTTATGATTATAAAGGAGTTAATAATGGTTGAGTTTTTCTATGTGTTGTTTGCAGTTGAATGCAGAAAGCTCGATGACGCCGAAGTTAAGCGAAAGTTCCAAAAGTTCAACATCGACTATCCCCAGCATAAGTGGGATTTCAATCAGTTCAAAGAATTTGAGGAGCAGCTGACTGGCTATCCTATCGACATCGCCATCAGCAGAGAAGAAATTGGCTTCTTTGAGGATGAAGAAGAGGCGAAGAAGTCAGCCCGTGCAAACATCGTTGATTACAATGATGGAGGCTGCTACAATTACGGTATGGTCGTAAAAGTTCCTTTTGGATCAGGCTATCCCTATTACTCCGAGTACAACGAGTTCTGGCTGTTTAAGTTCAACCCCCAGACCCGAACCTACGAAGATGAGGATTTTGATGCTGACGAGTTCACTCGCAGTATCAGAGCCCGTTACGACACCTTTGCATAAAAAAAGAGCACTTGGATTTTTCCAGGTGCTCTTTTTCTTTATTTTCCCAAAATAAAACCATCAGATTCAAAGGATTTAATCATATCCAGAAATAATTTATCGTATATCATATTTGTATCTTTACAAGGAAGGATTTCAGCAACCTGATCTAAATCAAAAACTTCAATTCCTTGTGTTTCAATCCATTCATCCTGACCCCTACGTGGTTCAAAAAGATTATCAAGGATTACAAAAGAATCATTAATAGTCATTTTTGATTTACTGACTTTTCTATAAAAGCATTTATTTCTGATTTCAGGTTCCTGCATAAATAATGTATATAGAATATCCTGCTCTCCTGCAGGTTCAAGTTTTCTCAACCGACAGTCATCAGCATAACTCTTATATTCCGAATGGAACTGTTTACACACGTCATCAAAAGTTAAATTAGTGCCATCCAGAGAGATTTGTCGAGTACTGATTTTGTTATCTACACTTCTGCTGAAAGAAATCCAAGTTTTTGCAGTAAAACAAAGATAGTCATCAGAAACAAGGCGAACAACCTTGCCATTATAAAAGTTCAGAGCTATACGAGAAATATGTCTCTTAAACAGTTCTTTCAAGGTTGACTCAAAAGCATTCATAAAAATACACCTCCTTTATAATTACACAAAAAAGAGTCCCGAAGGACTCTTTAAGCTGCAGCAACAAGCTCATCCGAAAGGATGTCGCACAGAATATCAGCACTGATATCGTAGTGACCACAAGGCAGAGAGTCCAAACAAAAATCAGTCATGAACTCTTCGGTTTTCTCCTTTAAGATATTCATAAGGCTTGCGTTCTTCTGGATATCCTCCACATCATTCGCAGTCAGATTCATAGACTTACGATGAGTGGAGATAAACTCCACCAAATCAGAACCAATACTACATTTCGTTTCCTTCACTCTAAAAAATCCTCCTTAATTATTATAGCAATATTATAGCACATATACGCTAAAAAGTAAAGAGATTTTTGCGTTTTTTCATAGATTTAGAAACAAATTCCACGCATCTTGCCAGGAATTTATCTCAATCAGCTTCTTCTCAATATCATTTTTTTCGGCTGTTCCCAACTTGCTTGTAAAGACATATTGGACCCTTTCATTTAAAGAATCCATATAGGGTTTAACCTCCGCCAACAATTCCTCGCTTATAAAAGGTATATAAGCAGGGGCCAATTTTACAGTAAATCCGTGATTTGCGGGAACATAGTCGATAATTGCATCTTCCCAATCTTTTTCACGTTGTTCCCATTCCTCATCAGAAATCTCATCAGGTTTATCTGTTTGATTTTGAAAGATATATTCCTGAACAAAAGGAAAGCTTTCCAGGATTTCCTGAAGCTCTCTCTTTTCCCCGTAATAGAGAAACAGGATTTTATCTTTTATAGGCAAGATATGGACTTCACAAGTGAAATCAAAAAATGGATTTCGATAAGAGCTCTTTTCAGCCTCATTTTTCTTGTGCTCAAAAAAATTGGCGATTTCGAAGAAGATAACACTCCATTTAATAGGAGTTTTAACTTCAACGTTTTCGAAATTCTTCATTCGTTTCACGACGGCATCCTCACCAAAAGTGCAGTAGCAGTCATAGACAAAAACGAACTCCCTCAGAATCTGGCCGAAGAAATCTTTCAGGACCTGAACTCTGATAGGTTTTCTTACTCCTGTAAGAAGATTGTCCAGCTCTCGAAGAGAGTAATCTTTGTCAAACTTATAGCCATTATATATTTTAGTGCTCATAATTTGCTCCTTTCTCTTATATTAACTATCAATAGTTATTATACATCTTTTTCCCATCCCATCTGATTATAAGCAATAGGTTTAAATCCGATTCTGGAATAAAGAGCAGCAGCCTTATCATTATGAGGTTCTACTTCCAAGCGAATTCTTTTAAAATGTTCTCTTTCAGCTTCCTGGATTAAGAAATTAAGAAATTCAGTTCCAAGACCTTTTCCTCTACAAGAATTTTCTAAGAATAATTCCTCTAACCATATTTCTGGGCCAGCATCATGAGTAAACTTTAGAGATAACAAAGCATATCCCACAATAGTCCCTTCATCTTCTATAAGATAACAACGTTGCAAAGAAAGATAAGAAAAAAGTTCGTGAAGAGCATTAACATGATACTGCATAGGTATATCATGAGCCACAGCTTCTGACTTATAAAATTTCTGAAACATGTCAAGCAGAATATCGTAATCTTCTGGTTGTGCTTTTCTAAACAAAAAAATCAACTCCTTTCTTTTTCTATAATAAAGAAAAAAGTCTGAAAAATCAATATATTTTTTGCAAAAAAACGTTTAAATTAATTTTAAATTGCTTTTGCGAGTACACACTTGCTTTTTTATATTAAAATCAATTCTACGTATAAATATGCATAATATACATATTTTATACATATTATAAAAATATAAAATAAATAACATATACATATTTTATAC
>RCNI01000404.1_pt1 | contig 27507 bp, 26 predicted proteins | sample 2041151 | NCBI WGS metagenome assembly RCNI01 (sample SAMN09708214, study PRJNA481090) | feces metagenome | isolation source: feces | place: Antarctica: Albino Rookery | reverse complement strand
CTGTTCGACAAGACTAATTTCAATGATGTCAAAGATCTAAATGATCCCCTGATTCCGGGGCTTTTTGAATAATTATTTAACTCGTCCCATTTTAATGGGACACTAATGATACAGAATACAAAAATAGCTATTTTTTTGCTTTTTTTTGCCTTTTAGAGCCTATTTAATTTCTTAAAAAGTATTTGTTACTTATTTCTCTCCTATCATTTTCAGAAAAGCGTCTTCATCAAGTATGTTAATCCCTAATGAATTTGCTTTTTCTAACTTAGAAGGTCCCATGTTTTCTCCTGCTAAAATAAAGCTTGTCTTTTTAGAAATGCTCCCAACATTCTTTCCTCCGTGCTTCTCAATAAGAGCTTTATATTCATCACGTGAATGATGCATAAAGACCCCACTGATAACAATGGATTGCCCTTGAAGAAGATCCGTATGTCTTGATAAATCTTCTGTTTGAGCTTCTAATCTTAGTCCTGCCGAACGGAGTCGTTCAATTAGAGTACGGTTCTTTTCATTGGAAAAATATAGTAGGATACTTTGAGCTATCTTCTCTCCGATTTCATCAACATGAATTAACTGATCCAAGTTGGCTGATGCCAGTTCGTCAATGCTTTTGAAAGCTTTTGCAACTTTTTTTGCTACAGTTTCTCCTACAAAACGAATACCTAATGCAAAAAGGACTCGTTCATAAGGAACTTCTTTTGACTTCTCTAAACCTTTTAAAATGTTTTGGGCAGATTTTTCCCCCATACGATCTAAAGAGCAGATATCGGATTCCTTCAGTTCATATAAATCTGCTACATCGTGAACTAAGCCTTCTTGGAAAAATTGATCGACTGTTTCAGGCCCCAATCCTTCTATATTCATGGCACGACGGCTGATAAAATGCTCAATCTTACCTTTTATTTGCGGTGCACAACCTGTTTCGTTAGTGCAATAGTGTGCAGCTTCATCTTCATAACGTATTAATTTACTTCCACATTCAGGACAATGAGTAATGAAACGTACAGGCTCACTTCCTTGAGGACGGGTAGCTAAATCAACTCCAGTTATTTTAGGGATAATCTCTCCACCTTTTTCTACATATACGTTATCTCCTATATGTAGGTCAAGTGAAGCAATGATATCTGCATTATGTAAGGAAGCTCGTCTAACGACTGTTCCGGATAGTTGTACAGGTTCTAGATTCGCTACAGGAGTTACAGCACCTGTCCTACCAACTTGGTAGTCGACTTTCAACAAGCGTGTCAACGCTTGTTCTGCTTGAAACTTATATGCTATAGCCCAACGTGGAGATTTTGCTGTATAGCCCAAGTTCCGTTGCTGGCGAATTGAGTTTACCTTCAAGACTATTCCATCGGTTGCCACAGGGAGATTTTTACGTTCCTCATCCCAATATTTGATGAATTCAAATATTTCATCCAGCGTATGAACCTTTCGCATGATATTTGAGATCTTGAATCCCCATTTCGCAGCTTCTTGCAGATTCTCGTAGTGACCGTCGCAAGGTAGATTGTCGCCTAACAAGTAATAAAGATATGCGTCTAGTTTACGTGCAGCAACAACTGCTGAATTTTGAGATTTCAACGTACCAGATGCAGCATTGCGAGGATTTGCAAAAAGAGCCTCCTCTCGTAATTCTCGTTCACGGTTTAAAGATTCAAAGACTTCCCAAGGCATCAGGATTTCACCACGAATTTCAAAATTGCTCGGGTAATTGTCCCCATGTAATACCAGAGGAATACTGCGGATTGTTTTCACGTTGTCTGTTACATCATCGCCACGAACTCCATCACCACGTGTAACAGCACGTACGAGCTTTCCATCTTCATAAGTCAGCGAAATTGAGGTTCCGTCAAACTTCATTTCACAACAAATCTCAAAATCTTCGTTTAACGATTTCTTCACGCGGTCATAGAAATCTGTCACTTCTGATTCTGAGTAAGTGTTGCCCAATGAGAGCATCGGGTATTTATGTTCTACCTGTACAAAGTTTTTATTGATATCACTTCCGACGCGCATGGTCGGTGAATTGGGATTGGCACATTCTGGATGCTTTAACTCCAAATCTTGTAGTTCCCGCATCAGTTTGTCGAACTCCTGGTCTGAAATAACAGGAGCGTTAAGAATATAATAATTATAGTTGTGTGCGTGTAATTCTTCACGCAATTGCTCTATTCTTTCTATATCACTCATACCGTGTCTAAAATCATTAAATGGATTAGAAAGCAAATTTAGTAAAAAACATGATATAGGGCTCGTCAAGTACGGCGGATAATTTGTACTTTTGTAGAAAAATAACAAAGACCGTATGAGAATAGATATTATAACCGTTTTGCCCGAAATGCTAGAGGGCTTCTTCAACTGCTCTATTATGAGTCGTGCACAGAAGAAAGGCATAGCTGAAATTCATATTCATAATCTACGTGATTATGCTTACGATCGCTATCGGAAAGTTGACGATTACCCGTTTGGTGGATGTGCCGGTATGGTCATGAAAATAGAGCCGATTGACCGTTGCATTTCTGCATTGAAAGCTGAGCGTGATTATGATGAAATAATCTTTACAACTCCCGATGGTGAGCAGTTTGATCAGTCAATGGCAAATACCCTTTCCTTGACGAATAATTTAATGATTCTCTGTGGGCACTTTAAGGGAATTGATTATCGCATTCGCGAACACTTTATCACAAAAGAAATCAGTATCGGCGATTATGTGTTAACGGGAGGAGAATTGGCTGCGGCCGTAATTGCAGACGCTGTCGTTCGTATTATTCCTGGAGTCATCTCAGATGAGCAATCAGCTTTGTCGGATTCTTTCCAAGACAATCTGTTGGCTCCCCCAGTATATACACGTCCTGCTGAGTATAATGGATGGAAGGTTCCTGATGTTTTATTGTCGGGACATGAAGCGAAGATTCGTGAATGGGAATTTCAGCAATCGTTAGAACGTACAACGCGTTTGCGTCCAGATCTTTTGAAAGATAAATAATCCCAATTTATCAAGCGTAGTGGAAGCGGAATACCTGCATAAAATACGGTTGGTATTCCGCTTTCTTCGTTGAATGCTTAATGTTCTATTTCTGCACAATCTGATGAATAACAATTCTTGATTAAGGATGAACACGCATTGATTGTGAATAGTCAGCCATATAAAAACGGAGACATCCGGGATACCGGACGTCTCCGTTTAATTTATACTTGTAAAAATATTTCGTAATTATTCCAAGCTATTTGGCTCATGGATTATACTTCCAAAGCACCGATAATATCGCGTACTGATGAGAAACCATGACGTTCCAAATAATCATTGATTCCATTTGCAACTTTCACAGTAATCGCAGGATCGATGAAGTTTGCTGTACCGATTTCAATAGCTGAAGCACCGGCCAAAAGGAATTCAACCGCATCTTCTGCATTCATGATACCTCCTAAGCCTACGACTGGGATATTTACAGCTTTGGCAACCTGCCAAACCATGCGCAATGCGATAGGCTTTACAGCGGCACCACTCATTCCTCCTGTGATTGTAGACAATACAGGACGACGTCTTTCTGCATTAATAGCCATGCCTAAAAGGGTGTTAATAAGAGATACGCTATCAGCACCAGCACCTTCAACAGCTCGAGCAATTTCGGTGATGTCTGTTACATTAGGAGATAGTTTTACGATCAAAGTTTTGTCATATACTTTGCGCACTGCACTGACTACTTCCGAAGCCCCTTTAGTGGTTACACCGAAAGCCATTCCCCCTTGTTTTACATTCGGACAAGAGATATTCAACTCGATTGCAGGAATGTTTTCCAATTCATTAATAATAGAGGCTGTTTCAGCATAATCATCAATGTTAGAACCAGAAACATTCACTATCATGTTTGTTTGGATATCCTTAATCTTAGGGTAGATGTTTTCTACAAAATAGTGTACGCCTTTGTTTTGCAAACCAACAGCGTTGAGCATTCCCATCGGGGTTTCAGCCATACGAGGATAAGGGTTGCCTTCACGATGATGAAGTGTAGTACCTTTTACGATGATACCACCGATTTCCTCTAGGTTTACAAAGTCTTCAAATTCGAGGCCATAACCGAAAGTTCCAGATGCTGTCATTACTGGATTTTTCAGAGCCAATTTACCGATATTTACACTTAAATCTGCCATAGTAATTTCTTAATATTAAATACGGGACCATCTTTACAAACACACACATGACCTTCATCTGCTGTCTTTTCCACACAACACAAACAAGCACCGACACCACAAGCCATGGTGTTTTCCAGTGAAACTTCACATTCTATGTCTTGTGATTTTGCATATTTGGCAACTGCCATCATCATGGGCTTAGGACCGCAGGTATAGATCATTCCAAAATGTTTTTGCTTTAAAATGCTGTGCATGGTTACATAACCTTTTTCGCCCATACTGCCATCTTCTGTTGTTGTGTATACGTCACCCAAAGCTTGGAAATGTTCTAACTGAAGTAAGTCGTTTTTAGAGCGGGCACCCAATAAGAAAGTAGGTTTGATTCCTTTCTTCAACAAGGCTTCTCCTAAATAAAGCATCGGAGCAGTACCTACACCGCCACCAACGAGCAGCACATCGGTCTCTGTTTTTTCTGGAATGCTGAACCCATTGCCCAAAGGAAGTACAACGTTAACAATCTCTCCACGTTTTACAGTTGCCAACTTTCGAGTTCCGTCACCAACTAATTGTACTAAGAACCAGAGTTCGTTGGTCTTTCTATCGACATAATTGATGGAAATAGGGCGTCGTAAGAACGTGCTAGTTGAGCCATCAATACGAATTTCGGCGAACTGTCCAGGAAGCATTTCCGGAAGGGGTTCGTCATGGGTCAATTTGATAAGTACATAGTTTGCATGCAAACGAATGTTCTCCGTGACCGTCAAATCTAAAATGTATTTCTTCATAAATAAAATAGGGTAAATTCGTTGTTATCTGCAAAGATACGAATTTACCCTAAACAATCGTCAAAACCTTCCTTGAGGTTTCCTATCTCAATGTTATTTTTCAGCTTTAAAAACCTGATAGGTACCATTATCAAAGAAAATCCTTATTTCTGTAATCTTGGGAGTAGGTTTGTCAATGTATCTAACTTCCTCTTTTACAATTTCTTTTGTACTGAAACAGGGGTCTCCTGATTGATTTTCCTTGCGAAAATCAATTCCATTTGAACCATCGGTCGTGATTTCGGGATTCTCAGACGTGTTCGAGTAGACTCCAACTCCTGAAATAGTCGGAGTTGGTTCAGAAGTTGCTACCATTTCTCCTTCACCGTAAAGAAGCCAATTAAGGTTTACATAAGGACACGCCTTATGTATACGCATTACTACATCAAGACTCGGATTATTACGTCCACTGAAGATGTGCGATAAGGAAGAGGTAGATATATTGATCTTTTCGGCAAACTCTGCATTCGTTAACCCCTCTTTTTTCATTATTTGGACGATTCTATCTTTCATTTACAAATGGAATTGATTTTTTATATGTGTTACAAAAGTAATGGAAAGAATTTAGAATTGCAAATTTACTTATATAAAATTACAACGTACATCTGTATTTATACAAGCGTACATAAGTAAATAGAAATCAATATACAGTTGTAAATACACATGTAAATAGGTTTATTATAATTAGATAATTAGTTGGCTATCAATAATATACGAATGTGTAATACTGGTATTTAGTCTAATATTACATCTATAGGCTTATTTTACACGTATTTATTAAAGTGGTCTCTTTGTATATGATTATAATACATTGGTTATCATTGTATTAAGCTATAAAAAAAGTGTTTTATAAATATCCATTTACATTTATACATGTAACTATATAAATGTATAAATACCTGTACCCTACCCTATTACAAAATGTGAATCGTGTATTTAGATTATTACAAACGTATGTTTGTATATAGCTTTACATTTGTAATATTACAAATGTTTACAATTTATTGCTTACAAATGTATTTATAGATTATTTGCCTCCTTCTCTTTGATAAACTTTCATTTGACATGTGGATGATTCGGATGTTTTATAAGGAATCTTTTTTGAAGGTAAATAGATCAGTGATGATGATTCACTTCTGCTTCTATTCTTATTTTTCATAATTGTGAGATTTTGAAATTTGCGACCATTCTTCCAGACACTCTCAAATTCTCAATTCTGGCGTTACTATCGGATGGAGGATTTTATTCTGTTTTCCGTCGTGATGAGTCCCGACGAAATATTTAATAGGAAACCTTCCGTAACACTATCTCCCCTTTCTGCTGGATCAATTCAACTACTCGTTGCCTTTTAAGCATTCAGTGAATTGTAAATTATGCGAGTCCTTTATCCCTTTACTCTTTGCGGCAATCATAGCTGAGGAACCAGGTACTTGCATTTGATTCGGACATGTCTGGCTTTTATTCAATCTCCTCTTGATTGCGGGTTCTGGTGAGACAACAGTTCTTTTGATTGTATCGTGAAGAATGGCTTTTCAGCGTAACGATGTATCTCGAAAAGTACATTTTAGAATGGTATGTCCCACTCTTTATTTTCGAATTTAGACCATCGATGTAAAGTCATTTTAGGTATATTCAGGACTTTCATTCGTACAGGCTATATCCTCTCTTCTAAGTCCCTGATATAGTCAGCGTGTGAGCAGCTGTCTGTATGTAATCAACCTTCTTCCTATTCAGTTTCTTTCTCCCTATAATTGTGGACGACCTTTCGATAAAGCTTTCGAGAAATGCTCAATTCTTTAATGCTTGAAGTTAATGTTTTGTGTCTAAAATTGATAAACAAAAAAGGTGTCTGCTTCCATTGGAAACAAACACCTTTTATCTTATTACTGGTACAATGTAGAAGTACGATAAGGTAACCATTGGAATCCTTCCTCTATTATAGAAAGAATCCTCTAAATCTACCTGAATCAACCTTTCTTATTCAATCCTTTCGCTTTTCTATTTGCTAAATATCTAAACAGGTAACCACCTTTACCGACGCTTCTCTAAATCTTCTTTAATGAAGTATCATAAAAACCAATTCACGTAATAATTCTCCACTGCTAACGGAAGAATTTCCAAATCCTTTTGAACGTGCATCGCACTCTCTGATTGCGGAAATTATACGCATCACTTTAACACCAGAATAATGCTGCATGCCTCTTATGTAATCTTTCGCTTGCCATGGCGTTTTAAGCCCTAGATAAGCAGCGATACCTTGATCGTTCTTTTGTGGTGCATAGAACGCGACCATCAGATTCGAGAAGTAATTGAATAGTAAGGCTATCGTAACTTGAAGTGGATTGTTCTTCGGATTGTCGGCAAAATATTTTACTATCTTATTTGCTTTCAAGACGTCTTTTTCTATCAATGCATTCTTCAGTTCGAAGTTGTTATAATCCTTGCTGATACCTATATTCAATTCGATTTGTTCTGGGGTTATTCGGTGCTGACCAGCTGGTAAAGTAATAATCAGCTTCTCCAATTCTCCTACCATTCGGTTCAAATCAGTTCCCACAAACTCTGTCATCATTTCGGATGCCTTCGGTTCTATTTCTATCTTTTTCCTTTTTAGATATGATGTAATGAAGCCTGGAACTTGAGCTTCTTTCAAAGGCTTCGATTCGAATAGAATCCCTACTTTTGCAATCTCTGCAGCAATCTTTTTTCTCCTATCCAATGCTCCATGCTTGTAGCAAAAGATCAGGATAGTCGACTTTGAAGGTTGCTGAAGATAATATGTCAATTCTTCCAAACGAAGAAGTTTTTGAGCTTCTTTCACCACCACTACCTGGTATTCGGATATCATCGGATAACGTTTTGCCGTGTTGATTACTGTCTCAATATCCGTATCCAATCCATAGAGGACTGTCAGATTAAACTCTTTTTCAGTCTCTGTAAGTGCCGCATTCTGGAGGTAATCCGCAATTCGATCGATGTAATAATCTTCTTCTCCCATTAGGAAATAAACGGGAGAAAAGATTCTGTTCTTTGCGTTTTTCAGTATGTCTTCGTATGTAATTTCTTTAGCCATTCTATCACCTTTTTCTTTGTATGTTATGGTAAAATTACCAGTCAAACTTCAAGTGCTTAACGGTCTTTTTCCCTTCGATAATCATGTGCAAAGCTTCAATGCCAATTTCTACATGTTCGTTGACAAAATTCTGTGTTACTAAGTTGTCGCTCTTTTCAGTTTTCACTCCTTCAGGAATCATAGGCTGATCAGAAACAAGCAAGAGTGCACCTGTTGGAATATGGTTTGCAAAGCCCGTTGTAAAGAGTGTTGCCGTTTCCATATCTACAGCCATGGCACGAGTCTTTCTCAAATATTCCTTGAACTCATCATCGTGTTCCCAGATTCGTCTGTTGGTCGTATACACGGTTCCCGTCCAATAATCGCGGGAATGGTCACGGATAGCAGATGATACTGCTCGCTGCAACATAAAGGCCGGTAAAGCGGGAACTTCAGGTGGATAATAGTCGTTTGATGTTCCTTCACCGCGGATAGCTGCAATAGGAAGAATCAAGTCCCCTATCATGGTCTTCTTGTTGATTCCCCCGCATTTCCCCAAAAACAAGCACGCTTCTGGTTTGATGGCACTGAGTAAGTCCATTATAATGGCAGCATTGGGACTTCCCATTCCGAAATTAATGATGGTAACTCCTTCAGCTGTTGCAGACGTCATATTGGCGTCACGGCCTAAAATTGGAACGTTAAAACGTTCTGCGAATATCTCTACGTATTTGTTGAAATTAGTCAAAAGAATGTGTTTCCCAAAGTCTTCGAGGGGGCGTTTCGTATATCTTGGCAACCAGTTTGCCACTATTTCTTCTTTAGTTTTCATAAGTTTTAGTAATTTTGCATGATTAATAGACTGATTACTTATTGCAAATTTACAAAATGTTGCCTTTAAACTTACCCCCGAGCTCGTTTAAAATAACTAATAAAGATGGAAAAAAATATATTTTTGACGTCCTTAGAAAGAAATATGTAGCCCTCACGCCTGAAGAATGGGTGCGACAGCACTTCACTAATTTTCTCTTGAATCAGAAAGGATATCCGAAAGGATTGCTGGCCAATGAAATACAGATTAATTTGAATGGGACCCGCAAGCGTTGCGATACGGTGCTTTTCAATCTCGATTTGACCGCTCGGATGATAGTAGAATACAAAGCTCCTACCGTTCCCATTACCCAAGCTGTATTTGATCAGATAACTCGTTATAACATGGTTCTAAAGGTGGAATACTTAATCGTCAGCAATGGACTGAATCATTATTGTTGCCGGATTGATTACCAAACGGGGAAATGCTTTTTTCTGCCCGATATACCCAATTACAATGAATTGTAATTAATAGCAAACATAAAAAATCCCTATTTCTCAATTCAACATGAATCAAGAAATAGGGATTTTCATTTTAAGCTTTCTTATGCCGGAAAACTTAAAACATGAACGTCTTATCTAGAACGTTTAGATTCTTTTATTTCAGCCTTTATTGGAGCAGCGCCTGCCAATTCAGGATCAATCATGATACGACCGCAATATTCGCACACGATGATTTTTTTACGCATACGGATATCCAACTGCTTCTGAGGTGGAATCTTATTGAAGCAACCACCGCAAGCGTCACGCTGAACGTATGTAATACCCAAACCATTGCGTGAGTTTTTACGGATACGTTTGAAAGCTTGGAGCAAACGAGGTTCGATAGTTGTTTCCAAAGTCTTAGCCTTTTCTCTCAACTTTTCTTCTTCCTGTTTAGTTTCGGCGATGATTTCATTCAATTCGTTTTTCTTCACTTCCAAGTCCTTCTTTCTTTCTTCAAGAGCCTGAGTGTTCTTAACGATTTCTTCTTCCTTAGATTTGATGCTTGTTGTGAATTCCTTGATACGTTTTTCGCACAATTCAACTTCCAAAGTCTGGAATTCAATTTCCTTAGTCAATACATCGTATTCACGGTTGTTACGGACATTGTCCTGCTGTGTCTTGTATTTTTCAATAGAAGCTTTGGCAGTCTCGATGTCAATCTTCTTGGTTGCTACTTCTTGCTTCAAATTTTCGATTTCACCGTTGATTTTCTCGATACGAGTACTCAAACCAGTTACTTCGTCTTCCAAGTCCTGTACTTCCAAAGGAAGTTCACCTCTAAGTGTCTTGATCTTGTCGATTTCAGACAGCATTGTCTGCAACTGATACAATGATTTCAGTTTCTGTTCCACACTCATTTCAGTAGGATCTTTTTTTGCTTCTCTTGCCATAGTTCTTTACAAGTATTTAATGGGATTTGTATTCACGTGAGTCATTTGCACACTCAGTGTTGGGAACAAATCCCTTATGATTGAATAAAATATTTCTTTTGTATACTGTTCACTTTCATAGTGACCGATTTCTGCTACGAGAATATCATTCTCATAATAGAAGTAGTCATGGTACTTCACTTCACCGGTAATGAACACGTCTGCATGTGCCTTTACAGCTTTGGGAAGCAAGAATGCTCCTGCACCCCCACAGAGGGCCACCGTTTGAATCAGTCTTCCGTTGAGGCTCGTATGCTTTACACATCCTACTTCAAAAGTCTTCTTGATTCGTTTTAAGAAATCGGTTTCTGTCTCCGCTTCATCTAATTCACCGACGACTCCAGCACCGGTCTGCATCCATGCATTTTCAAGCGGATAGAAGTCGTAAGCAGGTTCTTCGTACGGATGGGCTTCTATTAAAGCCTTTTCTACTGCACCTCTCTTGAATTTCGGAAGAATCGTTTCTATACGTACTTCCGGTTCCTGATGGAGTTTTCCTATCTCACCGCAATAAGGATGAGTTCCTTCCTGTGCACGGAAAGTTCCTGTACCCTCCAGATTGTAACTGCATGAATCATATTCTCCTATGCATCCGCAGCCAGCCTGAAAGACAGCCTCTCTGACAGCTTGTGCCTGTTTGACCGGAACAAAAGTAACCAGTTTCAAGAGGGAGTTTTCTTTGGGCTCCAATATACGGAGATTCTTCAAACCGATTTTTTCAGCTATTTTATAGTTGACTCCTTGTAGAGCATTATCCAGATTGGTGTGCATCGAGAAAATGACGATGTCGTTCTTGATAGCTTTCATGATACAGCGTTCCACATAATCTCTACCTGTAAGGGATTTATATCCTTTGAAAATGAGCGGATGGTGCGACACAATCAAGTTAAAGCCCAATGCAATGGCTTCTTCTACGACGGCTTCAGTCACGTCTAGACACAACAAAGCCCCTGTAGCTTCCGCGTCTGTCAATCCAACTTGCAGGCCGGCATTATCAAATCCGTCTTGCAAAGGCAGAGGCGCGAACATCTCAAGGGCATTTACGATTTCCTTAATTTTCATGTTCTGCGAAAATTTTCATGCAAAGATAATCATTTTTCTGATAAATTAAGGCATGTTTTTCCTGAAATTTATGCGAATTTGAGCTTTATTTAGTCTATACTTCAAATCTATCTCTTTGGGAGCAATGAGCGTTGGTCACATCAGAGAGGTATTGAATGAAAATCAAGTTTTTTCGCTTAAGAGTACTGATAGACTGATGAAGTAGAATATTCACCTTATATAAATAAGGTGTTTGACCTTAAGAAAGGTAGAGCTATTGTTTAGCTATTATTGGCCTTCCCTTGGTTGCCGATATACATGTTTTTCATTATGTCAAGACAAAAAATAAAAACGCCTTGGCGTTTTATCCAAAACGACTTGAAGTTTTTAAAAAACGACCTGTCGTTTTAAGTAAAATGTCAAGGCGTTTTTACCTCCTTTTTATTATATTGAATATCAATAAGTTATGAAATGATTTTTGCCTGATCAATTTGTCCGGAAAAACTTATTATTAAGGGAATGTCATTTGATCGTTGTATCTCTTTTTTGTCTTAATTAGGTGTTAATACCTTCAATCTTTCATCAACTTATTCTTGAGTGCATAGCGTTCTTCCACCACTTCATACGTAGGAAAGAAAGTCAGAACCACTCTCCAATCCTTATCCTTGAAGACGAATTTTCGTGTACGGATACTTCCCTTTCGGATGCCTTCCAACTTGACAGCGATGAATGAATCGATATGTTCTGGCAAGGTCTTTCCTTCACGTTCCACATTGGCCGTAATGAAAAAATCTTCAATGTCTAATGTTGCCAGATGATTCCAAAGCATTTCTTTCATTTCTTATTTTTTACTTGCCAGAAAAACCCCGCTCAGGACCAGTCCCACTCCTGCAACTGCATAAACGGTGAGACGTTCATCCAGCACCAGCCAAGCACAGACCGTTGTAAACAAAGGATTGAGATAGAGATAATTGGAAGAACGGATAGTGCCGATCATCTTCACAATGAGATTCCAGGTCATGAAGCAGACCAAAGAGGCTAAAACACTAAGAAAGAGCAAATTCATCCAAACCACCGGTTGCAGGAAATGTTCCAGAGGAAAATTCCAAGGATGTAGAGTGAAATAAGGAATGACGGTGAGCACACCATAAAAGAACACTTTTCTTGTAATGAAGGTTGATGCATATCTTCCAGACATCCTTTTGATGATGATACTGTAGAAAGCCCATGAAAGAGCGGCACATAAAGTCAGCATGTCACCCAAAGGTGAAAGTTTCAAGACAAAGCTTCCGTTGAAGATAAGCAGCCCTACTCCAGTCAAAGCCACCATCGATCCTGCCAAAAACATCCTTCCCACCTTTTCCTTCTTGTCGAAAAGCAAGGAAAGCAAAGTTGTCAGCAGCGGAGTCGTACAGATAATAAAAGAAACGTTGGTTGTTTGTGTGATTCCCAAAGCTGAGTTTTCCGTAATGAAATAAACAGACCCGCCAGTCAGACCCGCCAAGAGAAAAAAGAATTCATCCTTGATCGACTTTGACAATACCTGGTGCGGAGCGATGAACCAGCACCCTATATAAGCAATCAAAAAGCGTAAAAAGAAAATTTCATGGGGAGATAAGCCATGCTCAATGAGCACCTTAGTAGCAATAAATGTAGTGCCCCATACCACTACTGTAAGAAATGCAAGCAAATGATAGAAGGAAGTACCTTTCCCATTGCCTGCTGTTGGAGATGAAACATTCATATACAGGATAAATAAAAATCCCGGATAACGATGCATTATCCGGGATTGATTTATTTCAGTCTTAATGATTAATAAGCACGAGCAAATAATACGCGGCGAGCTGATGGTTTGCCTGTAACCATATCTACGCCCGGAGTAAGGCTTTCTTCGTCTGCTTCGAAAGGAAGACAGCGGATGGTTGCCTTAGTTTCTTCCTTGATACGTTCTTCGGTTTCTGTTGTACCGTCCCAGTGAGCCAAGATGAAGCCACCTTTTTCAATCTGTACCTTGAAGTCTTCGTAAGTATCCACTTTAGTGATGTGTTCGTCACGATACTTTTTCGCTTTCTGGTAGATATTTTCTTGGATTTCTTCCAACAGATTCTTAACGTATTCTTCAATGCCGTCGCAAGAACGAGTTTCTTTTTCCAATGTATCACGACGCATGATTTCCATGGTGTTGTTTTCCAAGTCACGTCCGCCCATAACCAAACGAACAGGAACACCCTTCAATTCATAATCTGCGAATTTGAATCCAGGACGCTTGTTATCTGCATTGTCGTATTTAACAGAAATACCCATTTCACGCAATTTGGCTGCAATGCCTTCCACTTTTGCATTGATTTGCTGCAACTGTTCGTCGTTCTTGTAAATAGGAACGATAACAACTTGGATAGGAGCCAAGTGTGGAGGAAGAACCAAACCGTTATCATCTGAATGAGTCATGATCAAGGCACCCATCAAACGAGTAGATACACCCCAAGAAGTAGCCCATACATAATCTAACTTATTGTTCTTGTCAACGAACTGTACGTTGAAAGCCTTAGCAAAGTTTTGTCCCAAGAAGTGAGAAGTACCGCACTGCAAAGCCTTTCCGTCTTGCATCAAGCCTTCAATAGTGTAAGTATCCAAAGCACCAGCAAAACGTTCATTTGCTGATTTCACTCCTTTAACGACTGGAACAGCCATGAATTTTTCAGCGAAGTCGCCGTATACATGCAACATCTTCTGTGCTTCTGCTTCTGCTTCTTCACGAGTAGCATGAGCTGTATGACCTTCCTGCCACAAGAATTCAGCAGTACGGAGGAACAAGCGAGTACGCATTTCCCAACGCATAACGTTAGCCCACTGGTTGCACAAGATAGGCAGGTCACGGTATGAATTAATCCAATTCTTATATGTACTCCAGATGATGGTTTCAGAAGTTGGGCGGATAATCAATTCTTCTTCCAACTTTGCAGCTGGGTCAACGATAACGCCAGAGCCATCTTCTGCATTTTTCAAGCGATAGTGAGTAACTACGGCACATTCTTTTGCGAAACCTTCTACGTGTTCTGCTTCGCGGCTTAAATATGATTTCGGAATCAACAGCGGGAAATAGGCATTCACATGGCCTGTTGCCTTGAACATATCGTCCAACTGGCGCTGCATTTTCTCCCAAATAGCGTATCCGTAAGGCTTGATTACCATACAGCCACGCACTGGAGACTGTTCAGCCAAGTCAGCCTTTACAACCAAATCATTGTACCACTGAGAATAGTTTTCACTTCTCTTGGTAAGTTCTTTTAATTCTTTTGCCATAACTTATGTTGTATTATGTTTATTTCTTCTAACAGGAGTGCAAAAATAATAAAAAACGGACGTATAGCCTACAATCCAATAAAAAATATCTATCAGTTTGAAGCTTTTATTCCTTGATAATCGTAATACCACCAGTAAGTGTCGCCATATTCTCTCCGCATACGGTTGGTTTCTTCCCGTTTGGATGAAAATTCAGCCTGACGTTGACTGTACGCTGAATATTTTTGGATGAGTGTACTATCTACTTGTCCGAAGGTCGAATCAGGATGTTTTGCTTGATAAATCAGAAGAGCTTCTTTATAATGTGTCGGCAATGTGTCTTCCGGCAAGTAGAAATCAGCAAGTGCAGATACGAAAGAATCCAATTGCTTGTCCAGCAAAAGTCCCATCAGGTAATAATCCAATGTCGTGAATTTCCCTTTGTCGTTGTAACAGAAAGATCTCAATGAATCCATATTATCTGAGTTGGTATAAGCAGGTATTCCCAAATACCGAAAAATCGAGTCGTTGGTATACCGTAATGTGCACATGGAATCATTTGGGAAAAGCAGACCTTCAGAACCGAAATACTGGGGATAATGGAACAGCTTCTCTCCCATCTGATTCATGTTCGACAAAGCATAAGAGCGCAATGCTGTCATGGTTTGGCTGGTTTCCATCGCTTTTTCACCGACCTTCAATGCACTTTGATAGTCTTTCTGCCGGAGGTATTTCTCCATCTGCAATTCATGGTGGAAAGTAGTGTCTGTATTACCTACCAAGAAAGTCATGATGCAGCCCACCAGCAAAACAGCTACGTTGCTTGCAATAAGTACAATTCGGCTGGTGCCAGTATTATGTACATACGGTACATTCTTCTTGATACTGTAGGCTATTGCAATGTAACCTCCAATCAAAAGAGGAAGCAGCCACAACCACAAGGTATGGCTGGTACGCAGGTAAACGTCTCTTCCGACATCGCTCAATGCCATCAAGACAAAGAATGAAGGCAAATAAGATAAGGTATTCGCTCTTCCCCTCAATCGGATGAAACGATTAATCCCCCATTTCAACAATAGCAGAATCAAGGTAATGACCAGTGCACTGCCGAAAGCAGAAAATTGGGTCTTGCCGTGAGCCAGAGAGAAATGGAGGGCTTCCAGTACGTCACATTGAAATACATATAAATAGACAAAACTGAAAATAGAAAATAGAAGACCGCACACTACAGTCTGTATTCGTACGGTCTCCTGATAAATTGGGTTTATATTATTCATACACCTTTTGTCATACGTTTCAGAACAACGGCTGAACGAGCAGGAATGTAAAGCTTCAGCCATTCTTTCTTTTCTTTTGCGTACATCGGATCAGCACAAGTAAAGTGACGGATGGTATCGTCTGAGAAGCCAAAACCTCCGAATTTCTTATTGTCAGTATTCAGCATCACGTCGTAAGCTCCGCGAGGAACCAAGAACCCGTAATCGGTAAATGAGCGGGTTGGACTGAAGTTGAATACGAAAATAAGGTCTTTACGTCGATATGCCAATACTTGATCGCTGTCATTATGCCAGATTTCCACTACATCTGTTTTCTGGATGTTTCTTACACTCTTTATGACTTCAATCATCTCCTTGTCAAAATCGCCCAAGTACTTGTAGCATAATTCTTCATTGTCTACCAGATTCCATTGACGACGAGCATATTTGTAAGACCATCCGTTGCCTTCACGAGGGAAGTCAATCCATTCTGGATGACCGAACTCATTACCCATAAAGTTAAGGTATCCTCCGTTGATGGTTGAAGCGGTAAGCAGTCTGATCATCTTGTGGAGTGCGATACCACGCTGTACGGTTCCGTTCTCATCACCTATCTTGAAGTGCCAGTACATGTCAGAATCAATCAAGCGGAAAATCAGTGTCTTATCACCCACCAAAGCTTGGTCGTGGCTTTCGCAGTATGAAATGGTCTTTTCATCCTTGCGGCGATTGGTTACTTCCCATAATAAGCTGGATGGTTTCCAATCTTCGTCCTTACGTTCTTTGATGGTCTTAATCCAATAATCTGGAATATTCATTGCCATACGGTAGTCGAATCCGTATCCGCCTTCTGCTATGGTTGCAGCCAATCCTGGCATACCGGAAACCTCTTCAGCGATTGTGATGGCACGAGGATTCACTTGATGAATCAGCTTGTTGGCTAAAGTCAGGTAGCAGATGGCATTGTCATCCTGATGGCCATTGAAATAATCACCGTAATTACAAAATGCTTCTCCCAAACCGTGGCTGTAATACAACATGGAAGTCACACCGTCAAAGCGGAAGCCATCGAAATGGAATTCTTCCATCCAATATTTGCAGTTGGACAAAAGGAAATGGATGACTTCATTCTTTCCATAATCAAAGCAGAGGGAATCCCACGCTGGATGTTCTCTTCTATCACCTCCATAGAAATATTGGCAAGGATTACCAGCCAAGTTACCAAGACCTTCCATCTCATTCTTCACCGCATGTGAATGGACGATATCCATAATCACTGCAATGCCCATCTGGTGAGCCGTATCAATCAGTTGCTTCAATTCTTCCGGAGTACCGAAACGAGATGAAGGAGCGAAGAAGCTGGAAACGTGATAGCCGAAACTTCCATAGTACGGATGTTCCTGAATGGCCATAATCTGGATGCAATTATATCCATCTGCTTGAATGCGAGGAAGTATGTTTTCACGGAATTCATTGTAAGTGCCTACTTTCTCCTCATCTTGAGCCATACCGATATGGCATTCATAAATCAAAAGAGGGCTTACTTTAGGAACAAAGACTTTTTTCTTGAATTTGTATGCCTTTTTAGGACACCAAACCTGTGCACTGAATATTTTGGTCTGTTCATCTTGAACTACACGAGTAGCCCAAGCAGGAATACGTTCTCCACAACCGCCTTCCCAATACACTTTCATTTTGTACAGGTCGCCGTGTGACATCATATTTTCCGGAAGGGTGATTTCCCAGTTTCCGGAATTTCGAACGCGTTTCAATTTGTATTTAGAAGATTCTTTCCAGCCGTTGAAATCACCAATCAAATAGATAGCTGTAGCATTGGGTGCCCATTCGCGGAATGTCCATCCATCTTTATGGTGATGCAGTCCAAAGTACATGTGTCCAGTCGCAAAATCAGACAAAGACTTTTTCCCTACTAATTCTTTTTCTTTTGTTTCTGCATAGTTGTGACGCCCGTTGATGGCATCCGCATAGGGTTCTAACCACGGGTCGTTCTTAATGATGCTCAATACTTCATCCATAGTATCAAATTTTATTTTAGACTTGAACAGTTTTTTCTAATAACACAAACATACTAAATATTCTTCTATAAAACTAAAAATACTTAAGCTTTTTGAGATTGTCGCTGCGTTTTACGCGTTTGCTAAATCCTTGCTGTTCTCTCGTTTATAAAAAATCTTCAGTAAAGAGTCGTGGATTTTGCCGTTTGACGATAGAACCTCTTTGCCGGAAAGGTAGTGGTTTCCACCGCTGAAATCGGTTGTCTTTCCACCTGCATTTTGCAGGATAAGCACACCGGCTGCAATATCCCATGGCCCTATAAATCCTTCAATACGGGCATCAAAACGTCCGGAAGCCACATAGCAAAGTTCGGTAGCGGCCGACCCTACTGTCCGTATTCCTGTCACGTTTCCATAACATTCGTTGAAAAGAAGCATAGCAATGTCTTTATAATTGTCCGAATCGTAAGGAAGCCCCAAGGATATAAAAGAGTTGTCCAAGTTGTCGATGTCACTTACGTGAATAGGTTGCCCGTTCAGATACGATGGGGCTCCTTTATACGTGTAGAAGCATTCGTCACGACAGATTTCATAAACGACTCCCAATAGAATCTCTTCTCCTTTCTGTAGTGCGATGCTTACCCCATACGGGGCAAAATTGTGAATAAAGTTTGTGGTACCATCCAAAGGGTCCACCAGCCAGCAGTAGGTTTCATCTGTGTGACTTGCGCTCCCTTCTTCAGCAATAAAGCCGGCCTCCGGGAGAAGCTCCCGAAGACTGCTTACAATGCGTTTTTCTGATTCTTTATCCACGTAGGATACATAATCATGGGCATGTTTCTTTTCTGTCAGGTCGCGCTTGAAGTTCAGCCGTTCCTGACGGATAAATCTGCCTGCCTCTTTGGCTATTTCACAAACCTTTTCTGTTAGAATTTGTAGTTCATGATTCATTTCTTTTCCTCTAATAATCTGCCGTTTCTGAAAGAACCTTTTCTGATTACCTTTCCTTCGGCATTGGTTTCTACGAACTCTCCGTTCTTCTTTCCGTCTTTGAAGGTTCCTTCAAAACGTACTCCATCTTTTTCTACGAGAATTCCTTTACCATGTTCTTTTCCTCGTGAGAACTCGCCGGTATAAACGGTACCGTCGACGGTTTTCAGAACTCCATTCCCTTCGGCCATGTTGTTCTTCCATTCTCCTTCATAAAGGTCTCCGTTCGCCCATTTATACGTTCCTTTGCCGTTACGCTGGTTTTCTTTCCATTCACCTTCGTAAACAGCACCGCTTGCCCACGTGAATGTTCCTGTTCCATCTTGCTGGCCGTTCAAGAACATTCCAACGTATTTGTCACCATTGGGATAAGTATATATGCCTTGTCCTGTACGCTTTCCTTTTGCGTAATCTCCTTCATAACGTTCTCCGTTCTGAAAGTGGTATACGCCTTTGCCATGTTGTACGTCGCCCGACCAATCACCGACATATTTGTCGCCGTTGATGTAAGTAAAGGTACCCTTTCCACAACGGATGCCTTCCTTCCATTCACCTTCGTATTTTGACTGGTCCTGCCATATCATGATTCCTTTACCATCTTTCAAGTCTTCTCTCCAATCACCTTCATAACGGGAGCCATCCTTCCAGGTATAGACGCCTTTTCCATTTCGCTTGTCATGAAGCCAAGTACCTGTATAGACGTCACCGTTGTAGTAATACATGGAACCCTCACCTTCCTGGTAATCTTGGAACCACGCACCTTCATAGCGGTTGTTGTTCATGAAATAATAGGTTCCCATACCATGCTGCTGATCTTGAAACCAAGTGCCTACGTATTTTTCTCCATCATGGAAACTGTAAGTTCCTTCTCCCTGACGTTTCCCTTTTACGTAGTTACCTTCATAAATATCACCGTTCTTGAAGATTGTTTTTCCTTTGCCACTTGGTTTTCTGCCTTTCAATTCACCGGTATATTCAGAACCGTCTTTAAATTTATAATAGCCTAGCGAAAGTTGTGCCGATGCCGACGTACCCCCTAAAAGCATAAAAGCCCATAATAGATATGTATGTTTGACCATTTCTTAGTTTGTATGTTGTTAGTTTGCTCCAAAAATAAGGTATTTACTAATGAAACATTTATTTTTTCAGTTTTTTTTACCAGCTACCACTTCTATTAAGTTTTCTTTGCAGAAATATTTCTGAGCTAATCGTTGTAATTCTTTAGCAGAAACTTCTCGTATCGATTTTACGGAACGCTCAAAGAAATCTTCATCCAAATCACTGGTTTCAATGTAAATCCATGCATCTGACAGTGAGAAGGCCTTTTCATAGGCTCTGCACAAATCTCCTAACATGTAGCTTCTTACCATATCCAATTCATGGTCTGGTATCAGTTCATTTTGCAGTCTGTCCATTTCGTGGTAGATTTCTTCAATCAGAGGTTCCACATAGATATTGTCTGCTTCTGTGCTGATCCCCAAGATACTACAGCCTGGATAAGATAAGATTCCGGCGCATATACCATAGGTATATCCCTTGTCTTCACGGATATTTGACATTAATCTGCTGCCAAAATAACCTCCGAATACGGTGGACAAGACACGTAAGTTCAAGTAATCCTCATGATCTCGTTCTGCCACAAAACAGCCTAACTTGATGGAACTTTGCAAGGCATCCGCTTTCTCTATAAAAACACGGTCGGTAGAAATCGTATGAGGCTTGTATAGCGGTGTCGTTTCTCTTTTCTGTTGATTTCCCCAAGGTGCAGTACCAAAATGCTGTTCAATGCATTGAATGACTTCATCGGTTACTTTACCTGAAACATAAGCAGAACAATTGTTTGAACTGTAATGATTATTGTAGAAAGCTTTAAGCGTATCCGAATCAATGCGGTCGTAATCTTCTAAGACTGCGAATCGTCCCAAGGGATGTTCGTTACCGAACAAAAGTCGATTGAGTTCCTTTCGTGCCAAGACATCAACACGCTGGTTGTTCACCAGAAATTGGTGCTTGTTCATGTCCGTCACGATTTTCAACTTATCTTCAGGGAAAACGGACTCTTTTACCATCGAAGCCAGAATATCCAGTGTCTTGGCAAAATATTTTCCCAGCGAATACAATGTGACGAAACCACAATTGGCAGAAGATGATAAATCCAACCATGCTCCGTAATAGTCTAACTTTTCAGCTATTTCAGCCGATGTAAAGCGGGACGTACCTTCGCGCAACATTCGGTTGACGAACATCGCTTGTAATGGTTGGGGTTGTTCCAACTGACCGCTATGGATGAGCAAGTCGAAACGAACGACATCCTCACAACCTGAATTGATGACATTCAGCATCATGCCGTTTGGCATAGACATCCGTTCGGGCTTGGCTATGGAAAAATGCGCTATCTGTTTGATAGACGGGGCTTTCGTTCTGTCCAGCTCTATCATAAATCTCCTTTCCGTTCTTTCAGAAAAGCTTCAGCACGAGCTAAATCCTGAGGGGTATCAATACCGATGGTTTCAACTTCACTGATTCCAACTTTAATGGTATATCCATTTACCAACCAGCGTAACTGTTCCAAAGACTCTGCCAGTTCCAAAGACGATTGAGGCAAAGAAGTTATTTCTTTCAAAACAGCGGCACGGTATGCATAAAGACCGATGTGCTTGTAGTAAGTATGTCCTGAAAGCCATTCTTGCTTGTCCTTATTGCGCTGGAAAGGAATGATGGAACGACTGAAGTACAGTGCCTGCATTTGGTTGTTTACGACCACCTTTGGAGAATTCACATTTTCGAGTGCATCGAATCCGTCAGCCGGAACAAATGGCTTGACCAAAGTCGCGATTTGTGTTTTTTCATCGTCAAAGCAAGCTTTGATTGCTTCCAACTGCGAGCGTTGGATAAACGGTTCATCGCCTTGGATGTTGACAATCACATCGAATCCTTCACCTACTTTCTGAAATGCTTCATAGCAACGGTCCGTTCCACTCTTATGGTTTACGGATGTCATGACTACTTTGCCTCCGAAAGCTTTTACAGCAGCTTCAATTCGCTCGTCGTCCGTAGCCACATAAGCGTCGTCTAAAATACCGGATACTTGTTCGTAGACTCTTTGAATGACAGGCTTCCCACCCAGCATCGCCAACGGCTTGGCTGGAAAACGAGTAGATGCATATCTAGCTGGAATTATTCCTATAAATTTCATAATACTTCTGATTTTGTTGAGTTGCAAATTTACGAAAAAAACATAACTTTGTATGCAAAAAACACGCATTTATGATGATTAATCACGACTGTTTGATTTGTCTTGGCTCTAACTTTGAGAGTGAAATTCATTTGGAAGATGCACGGAAAAGCTTGAAGGATTTATTCCCAACTATAGTCTTTGGTGAATCTATTCTTATGGAAGCAGAAGGAAACCTGCCCCAGCCTGCTTATGTAAACCAGGCTGCTTCGTTTCAAACCAGTCGAACGAAGGAATCAGTCAACGCCTTGCTGAAGCAAATAGAGGTTGAAAACGGACGCACTCCAGCGAGCAAATACATCGGTCGGATTCCTTTGGATATTGATCTGCTCAGCTATGACCAACTGATATTGAAACCTTCAGATTGGTCAAAGGAATATGTCAAGAAAGCAGTGGAGCGTCTGCCTAAGCGGTGATAATGGGCTTACACCAGTTTCACATACCCTAAACGAGTGTATCGCACTCCGTGACTTTCATAGTGCGACATCACTTTCGCAGAAAGAAGATGTAGTGTCTCTTGCCTTTCTATAACTCTGCTATGACAACTTAATTGTTTAGGTGTCATACTCTTTCCTGCCGCCTTTACCAAGAAGGTAAAACGATTACCGTCCCTATCTACTGCCAGAACATTCTGGTCCACGTAAAAATCAGGCTTGTAGCTATCTACTTGTAGCCTTACGTTTAATACATTCAAATAAAGTTCTTTTAAAGATTCCTTTGGCGTACCCACATAATTGCTGGCTGAGGAAATGTGTCGTTTGCGGATGGTCAATTCATAGAGGACAACAGCGTATTTTTTTGCTGAATCTACGAAGCGGGCATATCGTGGATTCTCAAGCACGAATTTATTGGCTATCCACAGGATATAGGATGGGTCGATATAAAGGATTTCAGCCAATCGTTTGCCTCGGTATTTTCCGAAAGGAATAATATTATCATTCGTTGCATAATAAGGCTCGAAGAAGTCATCGTTCTTGACTTCTAAGGACACGTTGCAGTTCATCAACAATGTGCATGCTCGTTCTGCAGCTGCTTCAAAAGTGACCGCCAATGTACGGATAGGGATAGGAAAATCTTCATTTGGGAAAATTCGCCATAGAATGTAATAAGGACGAAATTCGGTTGCTAAACTGATGCAATAGACGCCATTATCTGTTGTTCTTCCTTTATTTATGTCTTGGATGTGTTGTAACACCTTATCGGCGGCTTCTTCGGGTACCTGATAAAATACGAGTTCTGAATCCATAGTCACCTCCTTTTCTTCCAAAATACCGAAAACTTGCAGGATATGCAAAAAAATATCCCCTTTATTGTTAATTTTTAACAATAAAGGGGATTAAATTCTTTTTACTTAAGTACTGTATATGCTTTGTCTCGCTAAAAAGCAGCTTATCGTAATGAATTATATGATCTAACCAAAGCTTCGTCACTGCCAATTGCACGAATCGCAAGCCATGTTAAAACAATACTCACAAAAGGAAGGCAAACATTCCAAACTGGAACGAAGTTATTGGTTTCCTTGAGCATGTATACAAAGATTGCCAGCGTTGCGTAATATCCTACCAACAAGATGATATTGAAGATGCACAAGCGAATTTGCAGCATGCGTTTCTTGTAGAGGAAAATTGTGCCTAATGCCAGAACAGCCGATAGCATCTGGATAGCAAACAAAGCCCATGGATCATAATTAATAGTACCGTCAGCTCCATTGATTGAAAGATTGCTCATTTCAAGGATTGCAGAATCTGGAGTTATGAAGCTTCCTACAGGCAATGAAATCACTACGATCGCTAAAATAGCTACAACAAGCAAATAAACAGTCTGTATGCGTTGAATCATAATAGTATCTGTTTAGAAGCTTATCAATCCAATCTGTCTTTTTCCTTAGCAGGATTTCTATAATAAATCTTATCTTCTACAAACTCCTGTGTAGCAATCAAAGTTGGTTTCGGGAGCTTTTCATAAAAGCGAGAGATCTCTATCTGCTCTCTGTTTTCGAACACCTCCTCCAAGTTGTCGTTATATGAAGCGAACTCCTGAAGTTTCTTAGAAAGTTCATTCTTCATTTCCACTGAAATCTGATTTGCACGTTTACCGATGATGGCAATAGATTCATAGATATTGCCAGTTTTGTCACTCAGTTCAATCATGTTACGAGTTACGGTAGTTGACGGAGCATTCGTTTTTTTGTAATCCATAATTTTTCAGTTAATTATAAATGTGTTTAATATTCTAATTCTTCATCCGTAGATACGTATTTGCTAGCTTCCTTGAAGATACGCTGCACTTCTTTGGTGTATTTGCTTTCTGGAAATTCGTTGGTGAAAGCATAATACTCATCTACGGTTTCACGCATACGGTCTTCTTTCTTTTCTGGAACACTTTCACGGGCCATATCGTATTTTGCACGTAAAATCAAAATAGCAAGTTCCTCACGAAGCTTGGTATACGGATAATCTTTCAGGATGTTTTGTGCTGTAATGATAGCTGCCTGATAGTTGTTACCGGTACTGGACATTGCAGAGTTACCTGTATAGGAGCCCAAATCATAATAAAGTTTGGCTGAAAGGTAATCTTTCTCTACCAGTTTGTCTTGAAGCTCAAAAATCATATTCTGAGCGATGTCTTGGCGTTTTGTACCTGGGAAATATTCCATATACATCTGCAATTCTTGAATTGCCTTATACGTGTTGCTTTGATCCAAACGTGGTTCTGGAGTGTCCAAGTACAAAGCTTTACCCGAATTGAAACGTGCCAATTCAGTGTAAATGCCACGCGGGTAAGTCGTATAATAAGTATTGAAATAATGAGCAGCAGTCACATAATCGCCTTGATTGAAATAAGTCATGGCCAACATGTACAAAGACTCTTCTCCATATCTTGTACCCTTGAGTATTGTAACAAGGTTTTCCAGAATGGTAGCCGCCTTTGAATGCTGTCCTTTTGCGAAATAGGCCTTTGCCGCTTCGTATTGGTATTCATAATCTGTGCTTTTTAGCACTTTATTGTACTCTCCGCAGGAAGATAGAACTCCTGCAGAAAGGAGCGCCATTACAATATATTTTTTCATATTTTTCTATAAATCGTTCTGCAAAATTACGCTTTTCAACTGAATAATACAATAACTCAGTTCATTTTTATATTATTTTTCTGTTCTGCTCACTTTTACTATGAAATATTATGTACTTTTACATCTCTAACTTAATGTAAATATATGAAATTTGAGCTTATATCTGATTATCAGCCTACCGGCGACCAGCCAGAAGCCATTGAACAGCTAACAGAAGGTGTGCGCTCTGGAGTCAAGGCTCAGACTCTTTTAGGGGTTACAGGTTCAGGAAAAACGTTTACCATAGCTAACGTCATTAAAAATATAAATAAGCCTACATTGATTCTTAGCCATAATAAGACTTTGGCTGCCCAGTTGTATGGTGAATTCAAGAATTTCTTTCCTAACAATTCGGTTGAGTATTATGTGTCTTATTATGATTATTACCAGCCGGAGGCTTATCTTCCTTCAACTGATACGTATATCGAAAAGGATTTGGCCATCAATGATGAAATTGACAAATTGCGATTGGCGGCTACCTCTGCCCTATTGTCTGGACGTAAAGATGTCATTGTTGTATCTTCCGTATCTTGTATTTATGGTATGGGAAATCCGTCTGATTTCTATAATAACGTCATTGAGGTAAAACGAGGAAAGTTATTGGATCGAAATGTCTTTCTCCGTCACTTGGTGGAAAGTCTTTATGTAAGGAACGATATCGAACTTAATCGAGGTAACTTTCGTGTAAAGGGTGATACGGTTGACATTTATCTGGCATATACGGATCATTTGTTGCGAGTCATGTTCTGGGATGACGAGATTGATTCCATAGAAGAGATTGATCCGATTTCCGGCCATCGTTTGGGTGAATTCGAAGAATATAAGATTTATCCGGCGAACTTGTTCATGACGACCAAGGAGAGTACATTGAGAGCCATTCATCAGATTGAGGATGATTTGACCAAGCAGGTGGCTTATTTTGAAAGCATTGGCAAGCTGTATGAAGCCAAGCGTTTGTATGAGCGAGTCACTTATGACATGGAAATGTTACGTGAATTGGGGCATTGTTCGGGTATTGAGAATTATTCACGGTATTTTGACGGTCGTGAAGCGGGAACTCGACCTTATTGCTTGCTGGATTTTTTCCCTGATGATTTCTTGATGGTCATCGATGAGAGTCATGTAAGTGTACCTCAAATCCGTGCCATGTATGGAGGAGACCGTGCGAGAAAAGAAAATTTGGTGGAATATGGCTTCCGTCTTCCAGCGGCTAAGGACAATCGCCCGTTAAAGTTCGAAGAATTTGAAGAAATGATTCATCAAGTCATTTACGTAAGTGCAACTCCTGCTGATTATGAATTGATTCAAAGTGAAGGGGTTGTTGTAGATCAAGTGATTCGCCCCACAGGTTTGTTGGATCCTATCATTGAGGTTCGTCCGAGATTGAACCAGATTGATGATTTGATGGAAGAGATTCAACAACGAATCGAGGTGGATGAACGTGTGTTGGTCACTACCCTTACCAAGCGAATGGCAGAAGAACTGAGTGAATACTTATTGAATAACGGAATCCGTACGGCCTACATTCATAGTGATGTAGATACGCTGGAACGTGTGAAGATTATGGATGATCTTCGCCAAGGGATTTACGACGTCCTTGTTGGTGTAAACCTTTTGCGTGAAGGATTGGATCTTCCAGAGGTTTCCTTAGTGGCCATTTTGGATGCTGACAAGGAGGGATTCCTTCGTTCACATCGTTCCTTGACCCAGACAGCTGGTCGTGCAGCCCGAAATGTAAATGGAAAAGTTATCATGTATGCTGACCGTATAACAGACAGTATGCAGCAAACCATCGACGAAACGAACCGAAGAAGAGAGAAACAGTTGGCTTACAATCAAGCACATGGAATTACTCCAAAACAAATCAAAAAAGCTTATACGAACATTTTGGGTGAAACATTGAAGGATTCTTCTAATAAGGAAGGAATGAATTCACAGTCCAAAGTCTATACGGAAGCTCCTCAAGAAGTGCTGTCTGCTGCTGACCCGATCATTGAGTACATGAGCAAGGAGCAGTTGGAACGCAGTATTTCACGTACTCGAAAGCAAATGCAGGAAGCGGCAAAAAAACTGGATTTTATGGAAGCTGCCAAATATCGTGACGAGCTGCTGAAACTGGAAGATCAATTAAAGATGAAAAAATAAAGAAGAGGGTGTGTCAAATCACCTTTTTTAAAAAAAAGAGCGCTGTATATATCCGAACTTCCTTGCGAAGCGGTTATACAGCGATTTTTATTTGTTTACAGTCAGAGAAATCGTTTACGATTCCGATTTCAAGTAA
>RCNI01000615.1_pt1 | contig 27600 bp, 29 predicted proteins | sample 2041151 | NCBI WGS metagenome assembly RCNI01 (sample SAMN09708214, study PRJNA481090) | feces metagenome | isolation source: feces | place: Antarctica: Albino Rookery | reverse complement strand
AGAAATAAAAACACGGCCCGGTCGGTAGTCCGGGCGCAGCATAGCTGTCAGTAACCTGCCTCCTTGGTTGTCCATTTTCTGTTCGATACCATTTAAGGAGGAACAACTATGGACAAATGCATTTCAAAGCTGACTGTGTGCTTTGAGGCCCCGTTCTGGGTCGGGATTTATGAGCGAGAGTGTGAATGCAGATATGAGGTCTGCAAAATCACCTTTGGTGCAGAACCCAAGGATTACGAGGTATACGATTTTATACTCGAACACTGGTCACAGCTTGTATTCAGCTCGTCCATACAGAGCAAGGTGCGCAAGGAGAAAAGGATCAATCCGAAACGAATGCAGCGTAATATTCGCAAGGAATTACAGCAAGGGATCGGTACAAAAGCGCAGCAGGCTCTGAAGCTGCAACAGGAACAGAGAAAGTGGGAGCACAAGGCATCCGCAAAGGAAAAACGAAAGCGTGATACGATGCGCCGCTTTACCCTGCGGCAGGAAAAAAAAGCCAAGCACAAGGGGCATTGAACAATTCCTTGCATTTGGAAAAACAGAAAGGCTCCTCCCTAAACGGGAGGAGCCTTTCTGTTAATAAACCATTTTTCATGCTTGCCGTACCGGACTGGGCCATAGTTCACATTGTGTCCTTATGGGAGTTTGCCCTCAACCGCAGCTCTTTTTTACTTGCGTTTGTGCATCAGAATGTACCAGTGCCGAACGATGGTGGAGATCATCAGAATTCCGATTGCGATGGCACCTGCAAAGGCGGCTGTCTCCATTCCTTTGGATACTGCCATATCCACCTGGGCATGTGCCAGATAGTAGCTGGAATAGTAGATTCCCGCACCGGGGATTAGGGGGAATATGGAAACAACCAGGTAGGAAATGGCCGGGAATTTCCGGATTCGTGCCATGCTTTCGGCATAAATGGAAGCGACGGCTGAGGAAATGAAATAAGCCAGAACTTCATCGCTGCTGTAATGGGTTACCAGGCAGTAGGTACCCCATACAATAAAGCCGCCCAGGGCACACAGCAGGCCACCCGGTCCGTGAATGTTAAAGAGAATGGAAAATCCGATACATCCGATCAGTGCTGCTATACACTGCACCAAATAAGGATGGAGCAGAGACTCACCGGCATGGGGGATTCCCCAGGCAGCACTGGTGAGCTTGAATGCGGTAACCGTACCGATTGCAACAGCGGATGCGATCATAATCACCTGTACAATCCGGTTGATACCGGAGTTAATGTCGCCGAAAATAATGTCCCGGAGGGCGTTGGTGAATATGAGTCCGGGCATCAACAGCATAAGCGCACCTATAATCACCATGTCGGTATTATCTGCAATATGCATACTGCCCAAGCCGTAGGCGGCAACGGCCAAAATCAGCGCCGCTGTTAAGGTGCTGAAAAAGGGGTTCACCTTTTGCTTTATCATCAGCCGATTGATGATACCAACCAAAACACCGCAGGCTCCCGCACAGAGGCCGTCAATGAGTGTGCCGCCAAAAAAGATACCGAATCCCAGCGCTGCCAGAAAATTTCCCGCCAGGTAAAAAGGTAATTTGTAATCCAGGTGGGCATCATCAGCCTCATACAGCCACCGAAGCGCCTCCTTTGGTTCGGGTGTCTCCGCACATATTTTGCGGCTCAGATTGCTGTATCGTTCTACGGAATCCAGGTCGTTGCCGTGGTAGCCGATTCTTCGCATTCGGGTCATGGGCTTTCCGTCCTCAGTCTCAATGCTGATTGTAAGACAGTTCGGAATTGAAAAAGTTTCAGACTGTATCCCATAAGCAGACAGAATTCGGGTGATACTTTCCTCTATCCGATAAGTTTCGGCGCCGGACATAGCCAGCCTGTGACCTAGCTTAATTGTCAAATCCAATAGAAGCTCATATTCCATAGTTCTTTCCTCACTTCTTGATTATGCAAACATCAGTATATCACAGGAAATACAAAATACAAGAAAAAAATCCGCCGCAGCTTTGCTGCGACGGATATTCTTTATTTGCGCACAAACAGTACTCCGAGAGTGCCGGGGCCACAGTGGCAGGAGACGGTGCATCCGGCCATTGTCCAATATGTATTCTGAAAGGGCTCGCACTGGGCCACAGCATCCTCTACAGCATGCAGGCACGCATCGGAGATAGGAGTTCTTGTGACAAATAGTGTACCCATATCCAGATCCTCTCTGTTAGAAAGGCGATCTTTTACGTAGTTGGCAAGACACTTGTCGTAGTGTCCCCGGTATTTCTTGACAACGACCATTTTGCCGTCTTTTACCTCAATGCAGGGCTTTAGGTTCAGAAGGTTGGCACCCAATGCAGTGGCTGTAGAGCAGCGTCCACCCTTTACCATATACTCCAGACGATCCAAAAGAAAGCTGGCCTCTACCTTTGCGGTAAACGCATTGAGCTTTTCCTGGATAAGATCCAGATCGTCATATTGCTTCGCAAGCTCACAGGCCTTCAAAACCACAAGGCCCTGTCCGGTAGACAGGTTTCTGGAATCGATCACACGTACATTTTGAAAACTCTCTGCGGCTAAGCAGGCATTCTGATGTGTACAAGAGAATTCAGAACTGATATTGATGTGAATAATCCCGTCATAGTCAGAGGAAAATTTGGAAAACCAGTCATAATAATCGCTGATATTGATGGCAGCAGTGCTGCAAAGGCTTCCTCCGTTTGCTACATGGGTAAAAATATCCTCGGTTGTAATATCCACCCCATCGGAAAATTGCTGTCCGTCCTTGATAATCGTCAGCGGAACCAGGGTGATGTTGTTTTTGTCCAAGAGTTCCTGCGATAAATCACATGTGCTGTCGGACATGATTTTAATTCTCATATAAAGTCTCCTTTCGGGGTATCAGTTCGTCTGTGATTTGGAATTCATCATAAAGCAGCAGGATTCCAGATCCTGTAGGCGCAGATACTCAGCGCCCCAATCCCGCATGGCCACCAGTACGGGCATCAGACTCTTTCCCAGCTCTGTCAATGAGTACTCGACTTTGGGAGGAATTACGGGAAATACTTCACGGTGTACCAGCTGCTGCATCTCCAATTCACGCAGCTGCTGGGTGAGCATTTTAGGGGTGGCACTGGGAATGGATTTTTTCAGCTCCGAAAAGCGGTGTTTTCCGTCTGACAGATGCCATAGTATCAAAGCCTTGTACTTTCCGCCAATCAAGCTGAGAGTTGCTTCAACGGGACAACGATCCGTTGGTTTCATGGGCACCTCCTTAGTATACAAAAGGGTAGTATGGTACAAAATAGTGCATACTTGCCAATTTCTAATTACATGGTAGAATGGTAGCATAGATTAAAGGAACTGTCAACAGAAAGCCAATGTATGACAGGCAAAAGATTGGAGGAACACGAGTTGGATCTAAAATTTGATGTTACCGGTATGACCTGTGCCGCATGCTCGGCCCGTGTTGAGAAAGTGACACGTCAGGTTTCCGGCGTGGAGAATGCAGAAGTGAATCTGCTGGCTGGTACTATGACGGTAGAGACAGAAAATCCGGAAGTCTCTGAGGAAATTATTTGCGCAATCCAAAAGGCTGGATACGACGCAAATGTGGCAGGTGAAAAAAAGAAGCAGGAGAAGACACAAAAGGAAACCGTGGATGTGGGCCTTGCCCAGATGAAGAAGAGAATCATCTGGTCTGCGATTTGTCTGGTCGTGCTGATGTACTTTACCATGGGACATATGGTGGGCCTTCCGGCTCCTAAGTGGTATATGGGGACTGAAAACGCCCTGGTTGCGGCGCTGCTGCAATTCTTCCTGATTCTGCCCCCCGTATTTTTGAACCGTGTCTATTACACAAGAGGCTTGAAAGCCCTGTGGAACCGGGCACCCAATATGGACTCTCTGATTGCGGTAGGTTCCGGTGCAGCCATTGTCTACGGCGTAGCAGCCCTGTTCCGTATGGCCTTTGCCATGGGCCACGGCGATTGGGACACGGTAGCGCTCTACAGCAAGAATCTGTACTTTGAGTCCGCAGCCATGATCGTTACCTTGATTACCTTTGGTAAATTCCTGGAGACCCGTGCCAAGGGCAAGACCGGCGATGCTATCCAGCAGCTGATGGATTTAAGCCCCAAGGTGGCAACCGTCCGCAAGGGTGACAAAGAAGTAACTGTCCCCATTGAAGAGATTAAAATCGGCGATGTGGTTATCGTCCGCTCCGGCGGCAACATCCCTGTCGACGGCACTGTCGTCTCCGGCAGAGCCTCTGTAGACCAGAGTGCGCTGACTGGTGAGAGTGTACCCGTAGAAAAGTCCATAGATGATACTGTGGCAGCTGCCACACTGAATACCGAGGGCTACTTGGAGATCCGTACCGACAAAACCGGCGAGGATACCACCCTTGCGCAGGTCATTCGCATGGTAGAGGATGCAGGCGGTTCCAAGGCACCCATCGCAAGACTGGCTGATAAAATTGCCGGTGTGTTCGTACCTATCGTTATGTCCATTGCAGTGGTTGCTTTTATTGCATGGATGATTGCCGGGAAGTCTTTGGAATTCTCTCTGACAACTGCAATTTCTGTACTGGTTATTTCCTGCCCTTGCGCACTGGGTCTTGCGACACCCGTTGCGATCATGGTGGGCATTGGCCGTGGCGCCCGCATGGGTGTGCTGTTCAAAAGTGCAGAGGCTCTGGAGCAGCTGCATAAAATCAATACAGTTGTCCTGGATAAGACCGGTACCCTTACAACCGGCAAGCCCACTGTGACAGCAATTCTGCCCAATGCCATCGATGAAGACAAGCTGCTGACCATTGCCGCCTCTTTGGAAGCCAAATCCGAACACCCCTACGCAAAGGCTATTATGAATAAGGTGGGTACCTTCACCGCACTGGAGGTTTCTGAATTTGAAACCTTGCCCGGACGGGGTGTATCTGGTATAATCAGTGGGGAAAAGCACTACGGTGGCAACCGCAGACTGATGGACGAACTGGGTGTTGCGATCCCCGAATATGCTGATGCTGTAGGCGATGGAAATACACTGCTGTATTTCGCAAGAGAAAAGACCTACCTGGGGGCAATCTCTGTTGCCGATGTGCTGAAGGCCGACTCCTCTGAAGCGGTTGCGGCCATGCATAAGCTGGGCCTGGATGTGGTTATGCTGACAGGTGATAATGAAAAGACCGCTAAGGCCATCGCAGCAAAAGCTGGCATTACGCACGTGATCTCCGATGTTCTGCCTACCGATAAGGCCGGTGCCATTGCAAAACTCCAGGCCGAAGGCCGCAAGGTTTTGATGGTTGGTGACGGCATCAACGATGCACCTGCACTGGTGAGTGCGGATATCGGCATGGCCATTGGCGCCGGTACAGATATTGCGATTTCCTCTGCGGATATCGTTCTGATGAAGAACTCTCTGCGCTCTGTTGCGGAAGCCATCGCACTGAGCAAGGCAACCATGCGCAACATTCATGAGAACCTGTTCTGGGCGTTCTTCTATAATACGCTGGGTATTCCCGTGGCAGCTGGACTGCTGTATCCGGCATTTCACATTCAGCTCAGCCCGATGCTCGGCGCTGCAGCCATGAGTCTGAGTTCTGTGTTTGTGGTGTCCAATGCACTGCGCCTGAGATTTTTCAAGGTAAAATCTGATGGCAATGCAGCAGCACCCCAGACAGCACAAGAAGTTAAAACAATAAAAACAACGGAAATCAAGGAGGACAAAGATATGGAAACAATTATTAAGGTGGACGGTATGATGTGCGGTCATTGCAAGGCAAGAGTTGAGTCTGTCTGCAAGGATATTGAAGGCACTGTAGATGCAGTTGTGGATCTGGAAAAGAAGCAGGTAACTGTCACCGGTAATGCTTCTCTGGATGCACTGAAGAAGGCTATTACGGATGCAGGCTACACCGTAGTGGAGTAATTTTAACGACAACCGAGAGGTTCTTTCGCTCTAGCGGCACCGGAAAAATCCATGTGTGTCGCTGGGAACCGGAGGAGACCCCTTGGGGCGTGGTACAAATCGTGCACGGAATTGCCGAACATGTAAGGTGCTATGACGATTTTGCCCGCTATCTCAATTCCTTCGGATATCTTGTAGTGGCGGAAGACCACATGGGCCATGGTAAATCCATCGGCACAAATGGAAAATGGGTTACTTCCACGGCGGATGGTTTTCTGCCGTGGAAGATACTTATACTTTGCGCAAAAGCACAAAGACAGAGTTTCCGGAGCGGATGATACAGGGCCAGTGGTATGCAGAGGGTGTCCTGTAAGCTGTACCCCTTTGCCACCATGAGATCTTATACGAAATTAACAGGCAGGAAGTATACGAGGATATTCAAACTTGGATTTCCTCCATGATCGCTCAGAACAAATAAGTCCAAATTATTGGACTGTATGTGCGCTAGAATATGGCCATAAACCCAAGGAGGTATGGCTATGTATTCTGTGCGTTATGTCTATGGACATATTCAGGTATATGATTATAAAGGAGAATTCCTGTTTTCCGCTGACTCGGAACGGGAAGTAAGAGAGGAACTGGAAGCCTATGCGGAATCTGCGGCTTGATATATGCTACGATGGCACCCGATATCGTGGGTGGCAACGTCTGCCCGGAGCGGAGAATACCATTCAGGGCAAATTAGAAAAGACACTGTCCCGGATCTTGGGAGAGCCTATCGAAATCACCGGCAGCGGCAGAACAGATGCCGGGACCCATGCGCTGGGGCAGGTGGCGAATTTCCATTGCAACAGCACCATGTCCTGTCAGGATATTTTGTCCCAACTGCGGATGTATCTGCCGGAGGATATTGGCATATACTCTTGTAAGAATGCTTCAGAGCGCTTTCACGCCCGCCTCAATGCGAAAACAAAAACATATCGCTACCGTGTTTGGAACAGCGATATGCCCTGCATATTTGAGCGGAAATACGTGTATGTGGATCGTGCACCCGTAGATCTTGACAAGATGCGCACTGCGGCAACACTGTTTCTGGGCGAACATGATTTTTCTGCGTTTTGTGCCAATAAAAATATGAAAAAATCGACGGTTCGCTTCCTTGAACGTTTGGATATCGAGAGAAATGGTTGCGAGCTGGTGTTTACTGTCACAGGAAACGGTTTCCTGCACCATATGGTGCGGATTCTAGTGAGCACGCTTTTAGAAGTGGGCAGGGGAGAGCGCACTCCGGATTCCATCCCCTTGCTGTTCGGCGGAAAACGATCCCAGGCAGGGCCGCTGATTCCGGCCTGTGGCCTGTGCCTTATGGAGGTGTCATATTGAATATACAGATATTCGGTAAATCCAAGTGCTTCGATACAAAAAAGGCGGAACGGTATTTTAAAGAACGCGGCATCAAATATCAGTATGTGGATCTGCTCCGCTATGGACTGTCCGGCAAGGAATTTGATGCGGTTTTAAGAGCAATCGGCGGTATTGACCATTTAATCGATTGGGACAGCAAGTCCCAGGAGGTTACCAATATGAAGTACATGGACGATCCCCGCAGTAAAGAGGATAAGGTCTTCGACGATCCCAAGCTGATGCGGTCACCCATTGTCAGAAACGGAAAATTGGCAACCGTCGGCTACTGTCCCGAAGTCTGGAGCCAGTGGGATTAAAGTTCATATTAACAAAAGCAGTTTCTTAAATTTAAGAAACTGCTTTTTATTTATGGGAGAGATGGGCATGACAGCTGTTTTAGAGGCGATTAACGGATTTGTATGGGGAATCCCGGCACTGATTTTAATTCTGGGAGTAGGACTGTATCTCAGTATTGTTACCGGGTTTGCACAACTGACTTTTTTCCCGAGAGCCATCAGAAACTTTTTTGCCAGCTTTCGGAAAAAAACGGGAAAAAACGAGGTGTCCGCCTATCAGGCCCTGTGTACCGCTCTGGCGGCTACCGTGGGAACTGGGAATCTGGTAGGTGTAGCCGGTGCCATTGCAATCGGCGGTCCTGGGACTGTTTTCTGGATGTGGGTATGCGCAATTTTGGGTATGGTTACAAAGTATGCGGAGGCCACCCTGGCTGTGCGTTATCGCCAAAAAAATCAAGCCGGAGAGTATGTGGGCGGCCCCATGTATATGATCCAAAACGGACTTGGACACCGCTCCAGATGGCTTGCAGGTGTCTATTGCTTCTTTGGGGTCGTTGCGGCCTTTGGAGTGGGAAATGCTACACAGATTAACGCAATGATCGGAGGCTTTCGCTATGTGCTGGAGACATTTCACATAGAGCCTGTGAGATATATGAACCTGTTTCTGGGCGTTACTGTCTCGATATTGATCGTCTGTGTTCTTATGGGCGGCGCAAAGCGGATCGGGACTGTCACCCAGTACCTGGTTCCCGTCGTTTCTATTGGGTATTTGATTTTTGGAATTGGAATTTTGATTGTGCGGCATAACAGACTGCCGGAAGCGTTGGGTCAAATTGTTCAAGGCGCCTTTACGCCCAGTGCCGTAACCGGCGGAATCCTGGGTTCTGCTTTCACAGCCCTGCGCATCGGGGCATCCCGTGGTGTTTTTACAAACGAGGCGGGGATGGGGACTGCCTCCATTGCCCACGCAAGCGCCAATGTAAATCACCCGGCAGAGCAGGGACTTATGGGGATTATCGAGGTGTTTATTGACACGATTGTAATCTGCACCATAACAGCGCTTGCGATTTTGTGCAGCGGAGTGGAAATTCCCTACGGAGAGGACGTGGGGATTGCTCTGACGTCTCACGCATTTTCGGCGGTGTATGGGCGCTGGATTTGTGTGTTTATTGCATTTTCCCTCTGCTGTTTTGCCTTTGCAACGGTGTTGGGCTGGGGGCTGTACGGAGCCAGATGTGCCCAATTCCTATTCGGTGATAACGTATGGAAGCCTTTCGTTTTCCTGCAGGCGATTGCGGTCATTGTCGGTGCAGTGTTAAAAACGGGTACCGTATGGATGCTCTCGGAGACGGTAAATGGCCTAATGGCCATCCCAAACCTCATCGCCCTTGCGATGCTCAGTCCGGAGCTGATTGCCTTAACAAATGAATACCGAAAACATATAAAGGCACACAATTAAAGAAACCTCTCCACAAAACCCAATATTTTTTCAAAAAGTGCTTGCTTTTATATTCATTCCATGTTACAATGTATCGGTCTGAAAACAAGGTGAGTCCTCTGTAGTGCCGAGAACCATATCGTCGGAAGTAACGCTGCATGAACGCCTAATATTAAGGAGGACAAAGATATGGATTTAGTTAAGGTTCTGTCCAGCCAGTACTTGAAGCCCGAACTGCCCGAGATGAACGTGGGCGACACTGTTCGTGTACATGTGCGCATCAAGGAAGGCTCCCGTGAGCGTATCCAGGTGTTTGAAGGCACCATCATTGCTCGCAAGCACGGCGGCATCGGTGAGACCATCACTGTTCGTCGTTTCAGCCACGGTGTTGGTTGTGAGAAGGTTTTCCCTGTTCACTCCCCCCGTATTGCCAGTGTTGAGACTGTCCGCAAGGGTAAGGTTCGCCGTGCGAAGCTGTACTACCTGCGTGAGCGCACCGGTAAGGCTGCTAAGGTTAAGGAAAAGGTCTAATTTAAAATTCCGTAAAAAAAGAGGGGAAACCCTCTTTTTTTATTGCCCAAAATCGTATATAATAACATAATGTGTTGTGTTATTCAGATATTTCTCTACAGTGAGGTAGATTTATGGAAAATAATGAGTGGAATCCCAGCGAGGATGAAGTAAACATTCAGCCGAAAGTGCGTGTATCTGCCGTTTCAAAAGCGAAAGATGGGCAGAAAAATATCCTGGCGTACCTGCATGATATTGTCTACACCCTAATCGGTATTCTTTTTGTGATGATGCTGCTTTTCAGGATCATTGTAGTTTCCGGCCCATCCATGAATATGACACTTATGGACGGGGACTATATTTTGCTGCTGAACAATTTCCTTTATAGGGAACCAAAGCAGGGGGACATTGTTGTAGTGAGCAAACAGGCCTTTAAAGACGGAGAGCCCATTATCAAACGTGTAATTGCCACAGAAGGCCAGACCGTAGATATCGACTTTAATTCGGGTGTGGTTTCCGTAGATGGAAAGCTTCTGGATGAGCCATATGCAAACACCCCTACTACCTTATATGAAGGGGTCACATTCCCGCTGACCGTCAAGGAAGGCTGTGTCTTTGTTCTGGGGGATAACCGCAATAACTCAAAGGACAGCCGAAATCCGGAAATCGGGCAGATTGATCGGCGTGAAATATTGGGCAAGGCGATCTTTTTGTTCTATCCCGGACAAGATGCTGCGACCCAGCAGCGGTATTTTAAGAGAATCGGAGCGTTGTAATCATGGAAAATGAACGCATGAATATTCAGTGGTATCCTGGCCACATGACAAAAACCAGGCGGCAGATCGAGGCAGATCTGAAACAGGTGGATGCTGTGTGTGAGATCGTAGATGCCAGAATTCCAATGTCCAGCCGAAATCCGGATATCGACTCCATCTGCGGCACAAAGCCCAGAATCATTGTGCTCAACCGCATGGATCTGGCAGACCCCGAGGCCACAAAGCGGTGGATGACCTATTTCCGGGGAAAAGGAATGGCGGCCGTCGCAACAGACTGCAAAAGCAGAAAGGGAATTTCCAGCTTTCAGCCGGCTGTCCGTTCTGTTTTAAAGGAAAAGATTGAGCGCAATGCGGCAAAGGGCATGAATAAGCCTGTCCGGGTCATGGTTGTAGGCATTCCCAACGTGGGAAAGTCCACGCTTATCAACCAGATTTCCGGCAGGAAAGGCGCAAAAGCAGAAAACCGCCCCGGCGTTACCCGGGGTAAGCAGTGGGTAACGGTGGACAACGGTTTGCTTTTGCTGGATACCCCGGGCATTCTCTGGCCCAAGTTTGAGGACCCCCAGGTGGGTATGATGCTGGCCTATACGGGTGCAGTCAAAGAAAACGTGATTGACACGGAGGAGCTGGCCTGCCGTCTCATGGAACTGCTCTGGAAATTCTATCCGGAGACCCTTATGAACCGCTACGGGATTGCCGCAGAGGCAGACACGCCCGGCTATGCGCTGCTGGAGGCCGCCGGAAAGAAGCGTGGCTTCCTGCTGGCAAGAGGGGAGATCAATACAGAGCGGATGGCAAAAGTCCTTCTGGATGAGTACCGTGCCGGAAAGCTGGGACATTTGACCTTAGAGGAACCGGAGGATGTAAAATGAGCCAGCAAACCATGTGGGAAATTGAGCAGACCTACTTTGATAAGGGAATCCAGATGATCTGCGGCGTGGACGAGGCAGGACGAGGCCCTCTGGCAGGCCCTGTGTGTGCTGCGGCGGTGATTCTGCCGCCCAATCTGGAAATTCCCGGCCTCAATGACAGTAAAAAATTATCCGACAAGCGGCGCAGAGACCTGTTTCCGGTCATTAAAGAGCAGGCCCTTGCCTACGGGATCGCATTTGCCTCTCACACCGAAATCGATGAAATCAATATTCTCCAGGCCACCTACCTGGCCATGGAGCGGGCAATCAAGCAGTTAAGCATCACACCGGAGCTGGCGCTGATTGACGGCAATCGTGCAAAAGACTTCGGCATTCCCGTACAAACGGTTGTCCACGGGGACAGTCTCAGCGCAAGCATTGCGGCAGCATCCATTCTTGCCAAGGTCACACGAGATGACTATATGCTGGAAATGGCCAAGGAGTATCCCGGGTACGGGTTTGACATCCACAAGGGCTACGGCACAAAAGCACACTATGCCGCACTTGACAACCTGGGGCCTTGTGAAATCCACAGAACCAGTTTCCTAAGAAAATGGCATGGGCAGAAATAATCTTGTAGGCGCCTGGGGCGAAGCCCTGGCAGCACAATATCTGCAAAAAAAGCACTATAAATTGATTGCCACAAATTATCGTTGCCGATTTGGAGAAATTGATCTAATTGTTGCAAATCGCAGATATTTGGTATTCGTAGAGGTGAAACTGCGGAAAAACAACCAGTTTGCCAGTGCCTGCGAGTATGTAGGCTACCAAAAGCAGGAACGGTTAAGGACAACAGCTTCCCTGTACTTGTCTCAAAACCCAACATCCCTGCAGCCCAGGTTCGACGTAATCGAAATCTACGCACCAGAAGGAACGGAGACAAAACGTCCCCAAATACATCATATGGAGGATGCATTCCAATGAAATTCCCTGTATTTGACCTGCATTGTGACACAGCGCTGGCCCTTATGGGCGACAGAGATACCCCTGCGCAGAGCTTATATCAGAATCATGGACATATTGATTTGGAACGGGCTGCCAAATTGCCGGGTTACTGTCAGTGTTTTGCCTGTTTTACAACCACTTTAACAGAGGAGTCTCCGGAGGTAATCTTCCAAAAAGAACTCCAGGCAATCAGACGGGAACTTCAGAAAAACGATCAATGCATAAGGCAGGCGTTTTCCGCAGCGGATATTCAGAAAAACTACGAAAATGGAATCATGTCGGCGGTACTGACCATCGAAGGCCCGGCAGGTTTTGGGTTTGACCCGGAAAAGCTTCAGAGTTTATACGAAATGGGCTTTCGGATCACAACACTGGGATGGAACGAAAAAAACCCGTTGACAGGTTCGCACGTAACTGGCGGCGGCCTTACGGATTGGGGCAGGGAATATGTAAAAGAGGCTCAGCGCCTGGGGATGCTCATAGATGTGAGCCACATCAGCGATGAGGGCTTCTGGGATATCATGGATATTACCCAGGCTCCTGTTATTGCGACACATTCCAACAGCCGCACCGTGTATGATGTGAGTAGAAACCTTACAGATGACATGTTCCTTGCAATCTGCAAAACCGGTGGTGTTGCGGGCTTTAATCAATTTGCCTCATTTATTGGGGAGGATCCCGATCTGAACACAGTGTGCCGTCATTTTCTGCATTTTATGGAATTGGATCCCAGCGGAAAACACATTGCATTGGGCGGCGATTTAGATGGATGCGACGTACTTTCTTCCGGATTTTCCGGCATTCAGGATTATCCGGTAATGGCAAGTAAACTTTTAGAGCATGGTCTTAGTGAGGATATCGTCCAGAATATTTACTGGAATAATGCCATGGGAGTGATGGAAAGTTGTTGTATGTAAGTACAAGAAATAAGGCTGATTCATTTACCGCATATCGTGCGATGCGTGAAGAATACACTTCTGACGGGGGCCTCTATGTACCGTTTCATCTTCCGAGCTTTACAAAAGCGGATATGACGGAGCGGATGAAAGACTCCTTCAGTGAGAATGTTGCCAGCATTATGAACCTGTTTTTTTCTGCGCAGATCAATCATCTGGATGTGGATTTTTGCGTGGGTAGATATCCGGTCAAACTGGTACCTATGAATCACAAAATTCTGGTAGCGGAATTATGGCATAATCTTGCGGATTCGTATGATTATCTGCTGGAATCCCTTTCTTCTAAATTTTCGGACACCAATGTGGGAGAGAACTCCTGGATGAAAATCGGAGTGGGCATCGCCGTGCTGTTTGGGATCTACGCAGAACACATTCAGGCAGGGGGCCTCAGTTTGGATATTGCGGTAGATGCGGAGGACTTTTCCGCTCCGCTATCCGCTTTTTATGCCCGTAAAATGGGGCTTCCCATCGGAAATATTATCTGCTGTTTTCGTGAAGATAGTGAGATCTGGAATTTTATCCACCACGGTGAATTGAACACTGCCGCTTCCGTCCCGGAAAACATTGAGCGATTTATTTTTGCGGCCCTGGGCTATGAGGAGACACAGAAGTACTTGCAGGCACGCAGTAAAAAAGGAAACTATAAAGTAAATGAGGTAATGCGGCAGCAGCTCAATGGTGGAATTTTTGCAGCTGTTGTGGGTGAAAGCCGCATTGAGTCCATTATCAGCAGTGTATACCAGTCCAACTCCTATGTAATTGACCGTTCAGCAGCCCTGTCATTTGGAGGCGTGCAAGATTATCGGGCCCGGACAAGAGATACCCGTGACACATTGCTGCTCACCTACCACAACCCCAGTAAGGAGTAAAATTACATGGCGCTATATGCAATTGGTGACCTCCACCTGTGTTTGGGTGCTCCGAAACCCATGGACGTATTCGGCGGAGCATGGGTCGGTTACATGGATAAATTAAAAAAGGGAATGAGCGTGATCGGCCCTCAGGATACAACGGTGCTTCTGGGGGATTTGTCCTGGGCGCTTGGGCTGCAGGAGGCGCAGAAGGACTTTGCGTGGATCAACGAAATTCCCGGGAAAAAAATCATACTGAAGGGAAATCACGATTACTGGTGGAGTACCGCATCAAAATTCTATAAGTTCTGTCAGGAAAACGGCTTTGAAAATCAGTATATTCTGAATAATAACCATTATGAATATAATGGTTGGGCCATTTGCGGTACCAGAGGGTGGTTCTTTGAGGAAGAACGCAGCGGTGAACACGATGAAAAAGTATTTAAGCGTGAGCTTATGAGACTGGAGGCATCCCTAAAATCCGCAAAAGATATGCCGAAAATGGTATTTCTGCACTACCCACCCAAATATAAAGGGTATGAGTGCCACGAAATATTGGCGCTTCTCAAAAAATATGATGTACATCGGTGTTTTTACGGACACCTGCATGGCGCAAGTCACGGCTTGGCGATGGAAGGCCTTTGGGATGGGATCGATTTTAAACTGGTTTCTGCAGATCGATTGGATTTTCAACCATTTATCGTAATTTCATAAAAATTTTTTAGAAAAGTGTGGACATTTGCTGTAATATTTGGTAAAATGTTTCGGATGCAAAATTTAAATTTGAATGGCTGCTCATTGCAGCCTGAATTTTGGGAGGACACAAAAGATGAATGTTAAGAGCATTGAGAAGAATGGCAATCAGGCTACCATCGTTGTCGAAATCGACAAGGAGCTGATGGAGTCCGGCGTTCAGAAGGCATACATGAAGGCTCGTAAGAATATCATGATCCCTGGCTTCCGTAAGGGCAAGGCTCCTCGGAAGATGATCGAGTCCATGTATGGTGCTCACGTTTTCTATGAAGATGGCCTGGAAGAGATTTTCCCTGAGGTCTATGAATTTGCAGTTGTGAAGCAGGATGTGAAGGCAGTTGGCCGTCCCAGCCTGACCGACATGCAGATCAGCGACGAGAATGTTGTAACCATCACTCTCACCACCGATGTATATCCCGAAGTCACTCTGGGTGACTACAAGGGCCTGGAGGTCGAGAAGGCTGAGGCAACCGTTACCGACGAGCAGGTTCAGAACGAGCTGGATCGTATGGCTCAGAATGTTGCTTCCACCGAGACCGTTGAGCGTGCTGCCGAGATGGGCGACACCGCAAACATCGACTTTGAAGGCTTTGATAATGGCGTAGCTTTCGACGGCGGCAAGGGTGAGAACTTTGACCTGAAGCTGGGTTCCGGCTCCTTTGTACCCGGTTTTGAAGAGCAGATCGTAGGCATGACCGCAGGCGAGGAGAAGGATATTGACATCACCTTCCCTGAGGATTACCATGCAGATCTGGCTGGCAAGGCTGTTGTTTTCCATGTTAAGCTCAATAAGGTCAGCGTAACCAACGTACCTGCTCAGGACGATGAGTTCGCAAAGGACGTTTCCGAGTTTGAGACTCTGGATGCACTGAAGGCTGACATCCGTGCAAAGGCACAGGAAAATGCTGAGAAGCAGGTGAATTCTGCTTTCGAGCAGGCTTGCGTGGATAAGGCTGCTGAGAACGTTACCGTTGATATGCCCAATGCACTCATCGAGGCAGAGCTGGACAACCAGATGGAGCGTTTTGCATACCAGCTGCAGATGAGCGGCTACTCTGTAGACGCCTACGCTAAGATGATGGGCGGCGACATGAACACCATGCGCAACGCATTCCGTCCTGCTGCTGAGAAGCAGGCTAAGGTGAATGTCACTCTGGCAAAGATCGTTGAAGTGGAAGGCATTACCGCTTCCGAAGAGGAAGTCAATGCTGAATACGAGGCAATGGCAAAGCAGTACGAGCTGGAGCTGGATAAGATCAAGGGCATGGTGCCTGCTGAGGAGATTGAGACCAGCCTCAAGACCCGTAAGGCTGTAAAGGTCATTGTGGATTCTGCGGTTGCTGTTGCACCTAAGGCAAAAGAAGAGGCTGCTAAGGAATAAGCAATCCAGAAAATGGTTAGAATGTTTTAGACCCTGAAAGGAGACATGACCATGAGTTTAGTACCTTATGTTGTTGAGCAAACCAGTCGTGGAGAACGCAGCTATGACATCTTCTCCCGACTCCTGAACGACCGCATTATTTTCCTGTCTGAAGAGGTGAATGACACTACCGCAAGTTTGGTAGTGGCACAGCTTCTTTACCTGGAAGCCCAGGACCCCGACAAGGATATTCAGTTTTATATCAATAGTCCCGGCGGCAGTGTGACTGCCGGTATGGCAATTTATGACACCATGCAGTACATCAAGTGCGATGTGGCTACCATTTGTGTTGGTATGGCCGCATCCATGGGTGCATTCCTGCTGTCTGCCGGTACTAAGGGCAAGCGTATGGCGCTTCCCAATTCCGAAATCATGATTCATCAGCCTTCTGCCGGAACGCAGGGCCAGATTACAGATATGGCCATTCATATGAAGCGTTTGGAGACAATTAAGGCTCGCATGAACCGTATTTTGGCAGAAAACACCGGCAAGAGCATCGAGGAAGTCACTGTTGCCTGTGAGCGTGATAATTTTATGACTTCCGATGAAGCGCTGTCCTTTGGTCTGATTGACCGTGTGTTGGAGCGCCACTAATCAGATAGAAAGGCGGTGCCTGCCCTATGGCTAAAACAGATGAGCAGCAGCTGCGTTGTTCCTTCTGCGGAAAGCGGGAGGATCAGACACGGCTGATTGCTGGCCCCGGTGTTTGCATTTGCAGCGACTGCGTGAAAGCATGCAATGATTTGCTGCGTGAGGATGAATACAGCGGATCTCAGCCGGAGCGTTTGCCTACTCCTATGGAGATCAAGGCCTATATGGATGGTTATATCATTGGCCAGGATGATGCGAAAGTAGCACTTTCTGTGGCAGTTTATAACCATTATAAGCGTATCTATCTGGCACCGGATGCGGATGTTGAACTGCAAAAGAGCAATATTCTGCTGATCGGACCTACCGGCAGCGGTAAAACTCTTTTTGCTCAGACGCTGGCAAGAATTCTGGACGTTCCGTTTGCTATCGCAGATGCGACAACTCTGACAGAAGCCGGCTATGTTGGCGACGATGTGGAGAATATCCTGGTTCGCCTTCTTCAGGCTGCTGATTTTGACGTTGAACGTGCAGAACGGGGAATCATCTACATTGATGAGATGGATAAGATCGCCCGCAAGAGCGAAAACACCTCTATCACAAGAGATGTCTCCGGCGAAGGTGTACAGCAGGCCCTTCTGAAAATTCTGGAAGGAACCGTTGCCAATGTACCCCCCCAGGGTGGCAGAAAACACCCGCAGCAGGAGATGATCCAGGTAGATACCTCCAATATCCTGTTTATTTGCGGCGGTGCCTTTGATGGTCTCGATAAGATCATTGAAGCACGCACCGACAAATCTGCAATCGGCTTTGATGCCCCTGTAGAGAGCAAAAAGAAACGGGATGTGGGTAAGCTGCTGGCTAAGGTTCAGCCCCATGACCTTTTGAAGTTCGGAATCATTCCGGAACTGGTTGGACGTATGCCCGCAATTACATGCCTGCAGGATCTGAAGCAGGAAGATCTTGTACGTATTTTGGTTGAGCCTAAGAATGCACTGACCAAGCAGTATAAGGCACTTCTGGCTATGGATAATGTAGAGCTTGAAATTGAGCAGGAAGCGCTCAATGAGGTTGCCAAAAAGGCAATCGAACGCCAGATTGGCGCACGTGGTCTGCGTGCAGTCATGGAGCAGACCATGACAAAGACCATGTTTATGATTCCCTCCGACCTTTCTATTAAGAAGGTGACAATCACCCCCGAAACAATTCAAGGCGGAGAACCGAAGATTACCAGAGACCAGGCGAATCCTCGGCCCAGAATCACACCGAAAAAGCAATAAGCATAGGGGGGTAGAGTGCTACCCCCTTTTTGCTTCATATTCAGGAAGGAGATCGCCATGAGTGAACTATTTATATCCGGCAAGCTGCCGGTTTTAGCGCTTCGTGGCATTGCCGTTTTCCCGGAGCAGACCGTACATTTTGATATTGGACGTTTAAAGTCCGCACTTGCTCTGGAAGAGGCAATGAAGAAGGATCAGATACTGTTTCTGATTCCCCAAAAAAATTTATTAGATGATGATCCCGGACTGAAGGAGTTATACCCCATCGGTACGGTGGTAAGAGTAAAGCAGATTTTAAAGTCACAGGGCGAGAATATTCGGGTCCTTGTGACTGGATTATATCGGGCAAGAATCACAGAACTTACCCAAACAGATCCGTATTTGGCTGGTGAGATTGAAACAGTAGCACAGACCGAGGTTTCCGACACGCTGCGTGCACGGGCGCTGCGGCGGGAAGCAAATTCCGTTTACGCCAGCTACCTGGAGCTGTTGGATCGTCCCACCCAGACCGTTCAGCTCCGCATTGTCGCATCCGATGACTGCAGTTACATTGCAGACTCTATGGCTCAAAACTCGGGGATCGACTATAAGGACAAGGCCAAGCTCCTCTGTCAGCTCAATCCTCTGCGGAGACTTGAAAGTGTAATCAAACTTTTGCAGCAAGAGCTGCAGATGCTGCGGCTGGAGTCTGATATTCAGGAAAAAACCCGTGCCTACCTGGATCAGGATCAACGGGATTATTTCCTGCGGGAGCAGATGAAAGCAATCCGTGAGGAGTTGGGAGATGAAGAGGAGACCTCTGAATTTTCCGAATACGAAAAGAAAATTCTGCTTCTCAATTTGGAACCCGAATCAGAGGAAAAGGTTCTCAAAGATCTCGACCGTCTCAAAAAGCAGCCCTTTGGTTCTGCGGAAGCCTCTGTTTTACGTAATTATCTGGATACCGTTCTGGAACTGCCATGGAATAAATCTACCAAAGAGAGAATTGATGTGGCAGCAGCCAGAAAAATTCTGGATAAAGAGCATTTTGGCCTCCAGAAAGTAAAGAAACGTATTCTTGAGACGATTGCCGTTCGGCAGATGGCACCGGAAATGCCTGCCCAGATTCTCTGCCTGGTAGGCCCTCCCGGAGTCGGTAAAACCTCCATCGCTTACTCCATTGCCCATAGCCTAAACCGCAAAATGGCTCGTATTGCTCTGGGCGGTGTACACGACGAAGCTGACATTCGGGGACACCGCAAAACATATGTGGGTGCTATGCCCGGTAGAATCCTATCTGCGCTGACCCAGGCCGGCAGCAACAATCCGGTGCTGCTTCTGGACGAAGTGGACAAGATGGGTTCCGATTACCGTGGTGACCCCAGCGCAGCGCTCTTGGAAGTGCTGGACAGTGAGCAGAATAAAACATACAGAGATCATTATCTGGAGCTGCCCTTTGATCTCAGTAATGTAATGTTTATCACCACTGCAAATACCCTGGATACAGTTCCCAGACCGCTTCTTGACCGTATGGAGGTTATCGAGCTTGGCTCCTACACCGACGAAGAGAAGCTCATGATTGCCAAAAATCACCTGATCCCCAAGCAGCTCTCCAAACATGGTCTGAAAAAGAGTCAGCTTCGGATCAGCGATGATGGGATTCGGGAGATCATCCAGTGCTACACCAGAGAATCCGGTGTCCGCAGCTTGGAGCGGCTGATCGCCGAGATCTGCAGAAAAGCAGATATGCAGTTTGTAACAGAGGAAGCTACCAAGCGTATTTCTGTTACCGGAAATAACCTGGAGGAGTTTTTGGGTGTTCGTAAATTCCTGCCGGATCGACTGCCGTGCAGCGACCAGATTGGCCTTGTGACAGGCCTTGCCTGGACAGCCGTAGGCGGCGAGACGTTGGAAGTCGAAGTGAACGTCATGGAAGGCTCCGGCAAACTGGAATTGACCGGTAATCTGGGCGATGTGATGAAGGAGTCTGCCCATGCAGCCCTCAGCTACATCCGTGCCAATGCCCAGCAGCTTGGGGTTGCCAATGATTTCTATAAGACAAAGGACATCCATGTCCATTTCCCGGAAGGCGCTGTGCCCAAGGATGGGCCTTCTGCCGGTGTTACGGTGTGCACTGCCATGGTCTCCGCTCTCACGAATACCACTGTTCGCCGGGACGTGGCTATGACCGGAGAGATCTCGCTTCGTGGGCGTGTGCTGCCCATCGGCGGATTAAAGGAGAAGACTATGGCGGCTCTTCGCCACGGAATCCGTACAGTCATCATCCCCAAAGATAACGAGCGTGACCTGGAAGAGATCGATCAGACTGTTCGGAGCTGTCTTAATTTCGTAACCGCACAGAACATTGATACGGTGCTCAATACAGCGCTTAACCGCAATGATGGTTCAATGCCTACCATTCTCAGCAATATCCCTGAAGAGGTTCAGCCCAAACAGAGAAAACCGATTATCCAACAGTGAGGTATCCCATGAATTTTAATAATGTAGAATTCCTAATTTCCGCAGCTTCTACCCGGGACTTTCCGCAGAACAGGCTTCCGGAAATTGCGTTCGCAGGAAAATCCAATGTGGGTAAATCCTCCGTAATCAATCGGATTTTGCAGCGAAAAAACTTTGCCAGAGTAGGGGAGAAGCCCGGTAAAACCATCCATGTCAACTACTTTACCATAGATAAACAGTGCTATTTTGTAGACCTGCCCGGCTATGGATATGCAAAGGTATCCCAGTCCGAAAAGGAACGCTGGGGTAAGCTCATGGAAGCGTATTTTGCTGCTGACCGGATTGATCTGGGTGTTTTCATTGTAGATGCACGTCATGCTCCCACCAACAATGATATCACCATGGCTCGTTGGTTCCTGGAGAGCAACTGCCCCTTCGTTGTGGTGGCAAATAAGCTGGATAAACTGAAAAAAAGTGAGCTGATCCCCAATATGGAAGTAATCCGGCGGGATTTAGAGCTGCCGGATACCTGCCCAATCATCCCGTTCTCTGCCCAAAAAGGCACAGGCCGTGAAGAATTGGTTCGGATGATCCTGGATGCAGCCAAACAGCGATAAAAAAGTACCACAGTGATTTTTCACTGTGGTACTTTTGTCATTTACAGTTTTTCCTTTGCTTCTTTTAGGGCAGCTGCCAACTGATCGGGACATGATGTCTGCTTCATACCGCAATGGATTCCCTCCATCTTCGTAATGACTTCATCCACATCCATGCCCTCTACCAGAGCGCTGATCCCCTTCAGATTGCCGTTGCAGCCACCCAGAAACTCTACATTTTTCAGCTTGCCCTCTTCGATATCAAAATAGATCATCTGAGAACATGTACCTTTTGTCTTATATTCGTATTGCATTTGTGTTTTTCCTTTCAAACAATAATATCAACGAGTTGTGCGTCCACCAGCTTTACCAATGCATCCGGAGCAATGAGCAGCTGATGGCCTCTTTCACCTGCAGACACAGCTATCTCATCATATAGCTGGCAGGTTTCATCAAAATAAGTGGGATATTTTTTCTTCATTCCCACGGGACTGCAGCCACCACGAATGTAGCCTGTAAGACCCAGAAGTTCCTTTACGTGAATGAGGGCCATGCTCTTATCGCCTGCGGCTTTTGCAGCTTTTTTTAAATTCAGCTCGCAGCAAACCGGAATGCAAAACACCTGAATCCCGCAATTGGGACCTCTGGCAACCAGTGTTTTGAAGACCTGCTCGGGAGGAAGTCCCAGAGCTTCTGCCGCATGATTTCCGTTCAAATCATTTTCATCATACTGGTAAAAAACATCTCTGCAGTCTATTTTTGCCTGCTGTACAATCCGTATTGCGTTTGTTTTTGAAGCCATACTATCACCCGAGACATTATACGACAGGAATTGAAAACTTTCAAGTGTGAATTGAAACCACAAATTAGGTTATGCTATTTTCGCAACAGGAGGGAATAAGTATGGAAAAAAACAACAATTCTGATATGGTAGAGCAGGACAGAGAGCAGCTTGTGGAACTGGGTTCTGATATCACACGCAGCAGTAAGGGAAATATTTACACCTTAACCATCATTGGACAGGTGGAGGGACATCAGGTACTGCCCGAAACGGCCAAAACCACCAAGTATGAGCACGTGCTTCCGCTGCTGGCAGGCATCGAAGAGAGTGAGGATATTGACGGGCTTTTACTGCTGCTCAATACTGTAGGCGGAGATATTGAGGCTGGCCTTGCCATTGCGGAGATGATTGCCGGTATGAAAAAACCTACCGTATCTCTGGTTCTCGGTGGAGGGCATTCGATTGGAATTCCGCTGGCGGTATGTACGAAAAAATCCTTCATAACACCCACTGCCAGCATGACGGTGCATCCGGTGAGAATGACCGGACTGGTGATCGGTGCACCTCAGACCTTTCGCTATTTCCAGCGCATTCAGGAGCAAATTGCAGATTTTGTAACGGACAATTCCGGAATTTCCAAGGAGCAGTTTGAGCGGTATATGATGGCTACCGGTGAAATGGCCTCGGATGTGGGGACGATTCTGTACGGAAAAGAAGCAGTTGCATCGGGATTGATCGACAAATTAGGGGGTCTAAACGACGCTCTGTGCGCTCTTCACAAAATGATCGACAAGCAAAAGCACCACAATCGGGCAGAATAAATTTTCTATTTCACTGGAAATTCTGCTTTAAATATGGTATCATAAGGTGTATTATGCGAAAGGAGATAGGAGTAAACATGTCACTGCTGAAATATCTGATCTACGGATTTATATCCGGTTTTGCGGAGTTTTCTCCTATCTCTGCCCAGGCACATCAAGGGATTATGCTGTACCTTTTCGGAGGGAGCGGACGTAACGCATTTATTGATGTGCTGGTACATATTGGAATGATCGCAGCGCTGCTGATCAGCTCCCGGACAATGCTTGTAAAACTGCGCAGAGACAAGACACTCACGGCGCGGTCTCGCCGCACACGGGGGAAAAAGCGGATATTAAAGGGGGTTTATGACCTCAGAATTTTGCGCACCGCATCCATCCCGATGTTAGCGGGTCTTCTCATGTCCCCGTTTTGTAATCATCTGGAGACAAATCTTGTGGCTCTGTCCCTTCTGCTGATTCTAAACGGCATATTTTTGATACTGCCGGACCATATTCATCAGGGCAACAAAGATTCCCGTGCGATTTCCAACCTGGATGCGGTCGGTATCGGTGTTGCCGGTGCTTTTTCTGCAGTTCCGGGTATTTCCAGAGTCGGAACTACTGTCAGCTTTTCTCTATTAAGGGGTGCGGATAAGCAAAGTGCTTATACCTGGGCAATTCTGCTCAGCATTCCTGCTCTTATTCTGTTTACGGGCTTCGATGTTCTTGCCCTCATATCCGCAGGATTTGGAAGCATCACCTCCAGTGTGGCAGTTTGCGGACTGGCTGCCTGTATCGCCGCATTCGTGGGCAGCTATTGTGCTATTTCACTGATGCGTCATCTGATGGTCAAAGTAGGCGTTGCCGGCTTTGGCTATTACTCCTTTGGCGCAGCTATCTTCAGTTTCATTATCTATTTAATTACGTAAGGAGGGGTATGCTATGGCTGAAAAGAAGCGCAAGTCTCAAGCCGAGCAAGCCGCTATGTCTGCTAAATCGAAAAAGGGGAATAAAAAGGCCCCTGCCAAAAACGGCGCAAAAGGGAAGAAGGGCGCACAGAAAAATGCAGCCGAAGAACACGCAATCCCTGCTAGACTGATTAGTTCTGTCATTTTCCTGGGGCTCTTTATCCTGTTTTTAGTGATCTTTTTCAAGCCAGAAGGCGCACTTGTCAAGATTTTTCAAAATGTGATTCATGGATTGATCGGAAAAACAGCCTTTTTGGTGGCAATACCTGCGGTATTGTATCTGTTCCTTATCCATGCGTTCAGTGGTAAGCGCCCTGTAATTATGCGCTCAATCTGCGTAGGCATCTTCGTATTGTCCTGCGGCTGCCTGTCTCAGCTGAGCAAGCATAGTGCAGGTCTCCCAAGCGGCATGGCGCTTTTTGGCGCTCTGTATACCGGTGGAATCGACGGCTCTGCTGCAGGTGTCATCTGTGGCCTGGCCGCCCAGATGATCCGCTGGCTGTGCGGAACCCTAATTTCTTACATCGTATTTACATTGATTGCTGTTTTTTCTCTCCTCGGCAGTATGCAGATTACCATTCGAAGCATTATCCGCGCTGTCAAAGAAAGACCCCGTGCAGAGTGGGAGGATGAGGAAGAAGAGGAAGAGCGGCAGGAGCCTGCCGCCATAGTAGTCAACCACATTGCCAAGAAGAGAATCGAGCATATCGAAAATCGGCGCAATCGGATTGCGGAGCAAGAACTGGCAAAGGCACAGGAAGCTGTATCTGACGAAATTCCCATCGAGGCTTTTTCTGAGAAGAAAAACAAAAAAGTATCGGATATTTTCAGTCAGATTGAGGGAGATGTGGAATCTCCGGTTGCCGCCGCCGGTGTTCCGGAAACGGCAGCAGAGGAGCCGGAAATCATTCAGCCGCCTGTGAAGGTCACCATCGCTGATGAATTCCCCAGGGATATGCCCCCTCTGGAACCGATGGAACCGGAAAAAGAGATTCCGATGGAAGTTCCTCTGGAGACCCATCAGGTGGTCACCCCTACAAAGCGGAAGGTGAGTGCCAAAGAAGCGGAACAATCGGCCGTCCAGGTTGCTAAGGAGATCGAAGAGGGACAGGCGGAGCAGAAGCCCGATTACTGTTTCCCACCCATTGAATTATTGAAGCTGCCCGGTCAAAACGCTGCGGACGGGACTGCCGAAATGCGTGAAAACTCCAAGCGGCTCAATGAGACCCTTGCCAGCTTTAAGATCGAAGCCCATATCATAAACGTAACCCGTGGCCCTAGTGTAACACGGTATGAAGTGGAGCTGGAAAAGGGTGTGCGTCTCAATAAGCTAACAACCGCTGCTGACGATATCGCACTGAGCCTAGGGGCTACAGGTGTCCGAATTGCGGCGGTTCCCGGAAAAATATCCGTTGTAGGTATCGAAGTGCCCAACCGTGCTGTCACCACTGTATCTTTGCGGGAAGTAATTGACTCCAAAGAATTTGGAAGCGCAAAGTCTAAATCCTCTTTTGCAGTTGGCAAGGATATCGGTGGTAAGTGCATTGTTGGCAACATTGCTAAGCTACCCCATATGCTGATAGCAGGTACCACCGGCTCCGGTAAGTCTGTCTGCATGAATTCCATCATTATTTCCCTTTTGTATAAGGCAAGTCCTGATGATGTAAAGCTCATCATGGTGGATCCTAAAATGGTAGAGCTTGGCATTTACAATGGAATTCCGCACCTGCTCATTCCGGTTGTCACCGATCCTAAAAAGGCGGCTGGTTCCCTACAGTGGGCAGTTACGGAGATGATGCGCCGCTATAAAGCTATGTCTGATGCAGGTGTCAGAGATCTGGAATCCTACAACAGCATTATGGCTTGTCAGGAGGACGGCGGTAAAAAACTGCCCCAAGTAGTCGTAATCATCGATGAGCTGGCGGATCTGATGCTGGTAGCGGCAAAAGAAGTGGAAGAGTCCATTTGCCGCATTGCCCAAATGGGTCGAGCCTCCGGAATCCACCTAATTATTGCTACACAGCGGCCTTCTGCGGATGTCATTACTGGCCTTATGAAGGCAAATATCCCATCGAGAATTGCATTTGCCGTGGCATCTGCCATGGAATCCCGTATTATTTTGGATACACAGGGTGCCGAAAAACTGGTAGGCAAGGGTGACATGCTCTATGCCCCCATTGGCAGCGGAAAGCCAAAACGTGTACAGGGCTGCTTCGTGAGTGACCCGGAAGTGGAAGCTGTCGCGTCCTATGTAAAATCCAACTATGTCACAAATTATGACCAGGATGTCATAGAAGAAATCGAGCGGAAAGCGGTGCAGACCGGTAATAAGTCTGCTGCATCCGACCCGGAACCCAACCGTGACGAGCTTGGCGGCGATGAAATGCTGCCATCTGCTGTTGAGGTCATCCTGGAGACAAAACAGGCATCTGTATCCATGCTGCAGCGCAGGCTGAAGCTGGGATACGCAAGAGCGGCCCGTATTGTGGACGAGATGGAGGAGATGGGGATTGTAGGCCCCTTCCAGGGCAGCAAGCCCAGAGAGATTCTCATTACCAAAGAGCAGTGGGAGACCATGCGCTCCGGCGGCCAGAGCACCCAAATGGAGTTCGACGATTTGGAAGTAGCCGAACAGTCTGAGGAGACGGAAGAGGGCGAAGCGTTATAATCTGGGATTTCTAAGTCTCAGTTATAATAAAATTTGCATCGCATCTGCGTAAGGCAGAGCGACAGCAAGGAGGAATTTTCATGAGAACAAAAAACGTAAAAAAGATGGTAGGCCTTTCACTGCTCAGCGCCGTTATTGTGGTTCTGCAGCTGATTGCAACCGTACTGCCCATCAAAATCGGGCCGGTATCCATCTCTCTGGTTCTGGTTCCGGTGGTGATCGGAGCTGCTGTCTACGGCCCCAGTGGTGGTGCTGTTTTAGGCGGTGTCTTTGGTATCGTTGCCACCATCTTCTGTATCAACGGGCTGGATGCCGGAGGACAGATGGTATTTCAGGCCAGCCCCGCTCTCTGCATTTTGGTTGTTATGGCAAAGGGCGTATTGGCAGGACTGGCATCCGGCCTAATATACAAGCTGCTGAAAGGGAAAAAGCCTTTTGTAGCAATATTGCTGGCAGCCATTGCCTGCCCGGTAGTAAACACAGGCATTTTCCTTTTGGGGATGGGCTTATTCTTTATGGACGTTTTGCAAGTCTGGGCAGGTGGAAGCAATGTAGCAGGCTATTTGCTCAGCGGCATTGTTCTTCTGAATTTCATCCCGGAACTTCTGATCAATATGCTCTTTAGTCCTGCAAGCCAGCGGATTATTCGCATTGTAAGTAAAAACCAATAAACCTATCTGAGCTGACAGCTTTGGCTGTCAGCTTTTTTTATGCATATTTGGGTCTGCTGGACATAGGATTGACCAGGAGTGATGCATATGAGGTGCGCATGGCAGGCGTATTTAAATTTACTGCCCCATTGGATGAGAGAGTCCGTAGATCAAATGGGAAGAGACTGCTTACAGGAAACCAGGATTCGATTGGAACAGCCTACGGAACTTGTAATGAAACAGGGAAGTCGTTGGTTAGAATCACCGGGGACAAGGGAAGATCTAAATTTTTGCATCAATGCCGCATCCAAATATTCACCCTGGGCCGCCGGAACAACCGCACAGGGGTATATCACCGGGGCTGGAGGGCATCGAATGGGACTGTGCGGACAGGCTACTGTGTCCCACGGCACCATGACCGGAATCACAATGCCGTCTTCCATCTGTCTGCGTGTTGCCCGGGATTTTCCCGGAATTGCAGGACAGGCCTCCCGAGTGGATGGTTCCATTTTAATCCTGGGACCTCCCGGAAGCGGAAAAACCACGCTCCTGCGTGACCTAATTCGGCAGAGATCCAATCAAAATCAGGGAGCCGTCTCTGTGGTAGATGAAAAAGAGGAGATCTTCCCAAGAGTAAATGGAAAAATCTGTTTTCCCTGCGGAATGCATACGGACATTATGAGCGGATGTTCCAAAAC
>RCNI01000403.1_pt1 | contig 27608 bp, 23 predicted proteins | sample 2041151 | NCBI WGS metagenome assembly RCNI01 (sample SAMN09708214, study PRJNA481090) | feces metagenome | isolation source: feces | place: Antarctica: Albino Rookery | reverse complement strand
GCATAAAATAAAAAGCTTAGAGATAAATAAAGTGAAGTAATTTATACTGCCACTAAAAATCAATAAGCTTTTTAGTTTTTTTTAAATTTTTTCGGCTACGATAATATGAATACCGGCACCTATTATTGAAGTACTTATATCAAGTTTGTCTTCAACTTTTTTCAAGCTGACCTGAGATTGAGGTTCTGTATTTAAAGTACGAAACCATGCTTCTGAAAGTGGAAACTTATCAGGAAATCCTAAATTAGATATATATGAAAAAATTGAGTTAAAGTTTGTTAACTCGTATGTTATAACAACATATTGGCCGGATTCAACGGGAATACTGAAATCTACATCTAACTCATCTTTAAAGGAAGTAATGATTTCATTTGTTTCGTACACTGTTGCGTTACGTAGGCAAAGTTGCTACATTGCATCATTATAGTTTATAACAATAAGTGTATATGAATCTCTGCCGGATACATTATTTTTTATAACATAATAGTATTTTCCCCAATAAAGAAGTTTACCCTGTATATTTTTGAGAAATCTGTATGCATAAAATAAAGGTTTAGGAACCAATGCAGATGTAATACAGGATGGAAGGCCTTTTAATATTTCTGATGGATTTCCCGGATCTCTTAGCTTGCACTGGAGAATATTTTCTTTTGAAGTAAAATATTCTCGAAACATATGAATTGCGGAGACTATTGAGTCATATCCAGCGGATAGATTTGGGCATATTCCGTTACTGCACAATACCATTGTATCATAACCAATAAAACTTAATCTGTTTGAAATAAGCTGTATTGTGGTATCATTATCATCAGGATGAGATAGAAGAATCACTTTCGATGCTTTTAAATCATAGAGCAGATTAAAAAGCTGTTCACCCATAACAAGATAATCTTCTAGTGTAATCTGAACTTCAAGAGCATGATGAATATTCATTATTGGTTCTTCATTGGGATTAACATTAACAGTAAGAGAAAGGCGATTAATAACAGAACTACTTTTTTCCTGATCGCTTACTGCTGACATACGTTGTCTAATGAGGTTTACTGCCAGATTTTCTGACAGTAATTCAAACTGAGGAGTCTTTGTCGGCCCCAAAACATAAGATGAATAAAGATCTCTGTATTCCTGTGGAGTATGTCCGAACCATTTACTAAAAAATTTATCATAATACGAGGTGGTTGAAAAACCAACATCTTTTGCTATAGTGCTGATTTTATGATCTGTTTCAAGAAGTTGAATTTCAGACATTTCAGATCTTGCAAAACAGAGAAATTCCTGAAAGTTTATTCCAATATAATTATGAATAAGATGAGAAAGATAAAAAGTGCTTAAATGCTCATTTTCTGCAATTTCTTCAAGGGTAATACGGTTTGCATGATTTTCATATATATAATTTATAATTCTGCTAATGCGTTCTACAACTACAGGATTATCATTTTTGAAACTGACTACAACCTGACCTTCAAAAGCAAATAGATTAAAATGCTGATTGAGATAGTTGATTATTTCTATCATTTGGTTAATACAGGTAATTTTATAGTTAAAGCGTCTTTGAGAATAATCTAAAAGAATGTGAAGTAACATTTTACGCAATATATCCATTTTTGAACGTTTATCATTCTTTACATAAGTCATAAAACAAGCTTTAGGCAGAGTGGGAAAATACTGGGTGAAAAAACGATTACTTACCTGTATAATGGCAATGATATTATCTTTGTCTGTTGCATGCATGCCGTGAATTTCATGACCGTTATTAGTGAATATATCACCTTCCTTAAGATGGTAATGATGGCATACATTTTTTAGGTGTATTTCACCTTTTAGGACATAGATAAATTCGATATCCTGGTGATAATGGAAAGGATATTCTGTAACTCGTGCAATACGTATATTTATAGGAAAATCATCCTGATAAGTTGTCTTTTCAAATAGCATAGTAAACACCACCAGATTCAAATTTTAAAAGATATGCGCACACAGATGTTGATACACAAAACTTCATATATATATTATATAATATATGGAAATAAGGTAAAAGTTTTTTGAAAACTTTTTTAGCAATCTAATTAAGGAATACAGCAATGTAATTAGAACTCTGAAGGCTCAAAAAAATATCTTCCTTTTGAGTTAATGAAAATAATATACAGGGGCAAAGCATTGCAAACAAAGGAGATAAAGAGAATTCGTATAAGATATATATGGATTTATAGGAATGTAATTATAGGAAATACTATGATTTTTTAAGTAACAATATAATGAAAAAAGAAGACAAGGCAGTTCTTGTCTTCTTTTTTTTGATTTTGTATGATAATTATAGAAAACGAAATAGGAGGAGGACAATATGTTAACGCCTAGAGTTAAAAGAATGAAGGAAAAGTATTTTGATACAATTCCTACAATTACAGCAGAAAGGTTGGTACTGGCAACAGAAGCATATAAAAAATTTGCTGGTGATGCAGTTCCTATTTTCAGAGCAAAGGTTGTAAATCATGTTCTGGAAAATATGACAACTCTTATTATGGAGGATGAACTAATCGTCGGAACAGCAACAAATGCATATCGAGGTGCTAATCTTCATCCGGAATTTCAGTCAAGCTCATGGTATATAAGTGATATTGATGATTTTTCAACAAGAAGCAAAGACCCGTATTATATTTCACCGGAAGATAAAGAAATCATACTTGAAACTTTAAAATACTGGGAAGGCAAATCAATGGAAGATTTATCAGCGGAGACACTTCCAAAACATATTAAAGAACTTGAAAAAGACGATATTATCTGTGTAGGCTTAGAGAATGGAGTATCAGGAGAAACGATTTGTGATCATGAAAAAATTCTGAAAGTAGGTATCAGAGGCTATATTGATGAGTGCCGACAGAACATTGAGAATCTGATTCCCCAGACTATGGAGGAACAGGCTAAAGTTGATTTCTGGAAAGCATGTATTATTCAGGCTGAAGGTCTTATTACTTATGCACACCGAATGGCAGATGAAGCAGAAAAACTTGCAGCAGAGTGTAAAGATGAAAAGAGAAAGAAAGAACTTTTGACTATTGCAGAAAACTGCAGAGTTGTTCCTGAAAATCCACCACAGACATTCCAGCAGGCACTCCAGTCTATATGGTTTGTACATGTCTGCTTCTATATTGAAGTATGCACTACAGCATGTGGATTTGGAAGATTTGACCAGTATATGTGGCCATACTATAAAAAAGATGTAATTGATGAAAAGAACATTACGGAAGAAGAAGCTTTGGAAATGATTGAATGCCTGTATCTGAAAACTTGCGAAGTATATGAAGTTAGGGATAGCTGGTATGCTACATCTTTTGCAGGTTATCCGATGTGGCAGATTCTCGTTGTAGGAGGGCAGACAAGCGAAGGTAAAGACGCAACAAATGATTTGGCTTATCTTTGCCTGAAAGCTGCAGATGAACTTCAGACAAAACAGCCGGTAATGGCATTAAGAGTATGGGATGAAACTCCAGAAGAACTTTTTCAGTTTGGTTGTAAGATGGTTCAGGAAGGACAGGCAAATCCGGGATTTTTCAGTGATGAGCAGGGCATAAAGATTGCAATGTCTAAAGGAGGTACTTTAGAGGAAGCAAGAGATTGGACTATTGTGGGATGTACTCAGCCTGGGCCTGGGGGCGGAGGTACAGATGGCTCTCCTGATGCAGGATATGTAAATATGGGAAAAATGATTGAATTTGTTTTACATAATGGCGTAGATCCTGCGACAGGCAAACTTATGGGCATTGAAACCGGTGATCCAAGAGAATTCAAAAATATAGAAGAGTTTAAAGAGGCTTTAAAAAAACAGATTATACATCATTATGATTTAATCAGAGTGGGTTATAACTTAATGCAGAGTAATCATATGAATAGATTCCCTGTAATCTTTGCTTCAATGGTAACAAGAGGTTGCGTTGAATGTGGTAAGTCTGTACAGAATGGCGGAGCTAAATACTCAACGGCAGGTATGTATGTTACAGGAGCGGCTAATCTGGCAGACTCTATTGCAGCAGTAGAAAAATGTGTCTTTGAAGATAAGGATCTGACAATGGATGAGTTGATTAAAGCTTGTGATACGAACTTTAAGGGCCAGGAGAGACTTCGTCAGTTGTTACTGAACAAACCTGAAAAATATGGAAATAATCAGGAACATGTCGATGGCATATACAGAGAAATGATGCATTATATCGCTGATACTGTTCAGCAGTGGCCTGATGCAAGAGGTGGACATTACAGCTTTGGAATTGATTCACAGACTATGAACCTTTCACATGGAGCTGTAACAGGAGCACTTCCGGATGGACGACTTGCTGGTGAGCCTCTTTGTGATGCAGCATCACCGATGATGGGAAGAGACCTTCAGGGCCCTACTTCTACAGTTAAATCTGTAGCACATGCAGAACCTGGAGGGCTTGAAGAAGGTGCACTATTTAATTTACGTTTTGCTCCTAAAGGTGTCCAGGGAGAAAAGGGTAGAAATATTATTGAAGGAGTAATTAAAACTTACTTCAAAAATGGAGGACAGCATATACAGATAAATGTTGTAGACAATGAAACCCTTAAAAAGGCACAGAAGAATCCTGAAAATTACAAAGGACTTATGGTTCGTGTAGCCGGTTATATGGCTTACTTTACAGAACTTGATAAGAGTGCGCAGGATGCAATCATTTACAGAACTCCACATTTATCATAAGACTACTAGAAAAGAGAGAGATTTAATGAGTAATGAAACTGAAAGTGTTCTTGTCGGAACAATTCAGAAATTCTCGGTAGAAGATGGACCGGGAATCAGGTCGACAGTATTTTTTAAGGGATGTCCCCTTAACTGTAAATGGTGTCATAATCCAGAGCTGATTAATCCAAAACAGGAGTTAATAAAATCCCCTAATAACTGTATCGGATGTGGGCATTGCATTGAACTATGCCCGCAGGATGCAGTCAGTATGAGTCTGCAGAATGGTATTGCAGTAGATAGAACAAAATGTAATGTCTGTCTTAAATGTGCAGACGAATGCTTTGCGAAGGCATTAAGACCGGTGGCGAAACTAATGAGTATAGATGATATTCTCTGCATTGTAGAGCAGGATAAGGAATTTTATGAATACACTGATGGCGGTATGACTGTTAGTGGAGGTGAAGTTCTAATGCATGGGGAGTTTGTAAGAAAACTCATTGTTGAAGCGGGGAAAAGAAATATCAATGTATGCATAGATACTTCAGGATTTGGTAACTCGGAATTGCTGATGGAAATGGCACTACAAGATAATGTTACGGATATTCTTTATGATATGAAGTCTATCGATGATGAAATTCACAAAGAATATACAGGTGTAAGCAATCAGATAATTATTAAAAATTTAAAAATGCTTGCATCAAATAAAAAAACGATCAATAAGCTGACATTGAGAATGCCTTTAATTAAGGGGGTGAATGATAGCGATGAGATCATTAAGCGCACAGGGGAACTTTATAAAGAAATCGGAATCAAGAAAGTTAACCTGCTACCTTATCACAATCTGGGAATGAGCAAAAAAAGGAATATAGGTGGTAAGCAGGAAGAATTTGAACAACCGACGGAAGAGCGCATAACTGAAATTGAAAACTATTTCAGAGAAAAAATAAACTTAAACGTTGAGATATTGGGCAGAGTATAGAATTTTGAGAAAGAAGGTAAAATCATGGATGGAACTAATTTAGGAGCTTTAACCTTAATTCCAGCGCTGAGTTTCTTTGTATTTGCACTGGTAACAAAAAAATGTATTACAAGTATTATTCTATCAGGTGCACTTGGATACATTCTATATTATAAAGCCGGATTCTTTAAGCCTATGATGGAAGCATTTATCGATGCTACAACTGACTGGGATAATAACTATATAGTTGTTATCTGTCTATTATTTGGTTGTTTTGTACAATTGCTTAGAGAGTCAAAAGGTGCTATAGCAGTAGGTGATTTAGCAAGAAAGTATGTTAAATCGGAAAAGCAGGTATTGCTTTTGACCTATTTGTGCGGAATTATTATTTTTATTGATGACTATCTCAGCATTCTTGTTACAACAAACTGTGTAATTTCACTTTCAGATGAACACAAGACACCAAGAGAAATGCTATGTTATATTATTAATACAACATCTGCTCCTGTCTGTCTGATTATTCCTATTTCTGCGTGGGTGGTATTTTTCTCAGGAGTATTCTACCAGCAACCGGAATCAGCAGTTGTGGGAGATAGTGCAATGAGCATTTATTATCATATTATGCCATACTTCTTCTATCCATTCCTTTGTGTAATCTTTGTATTTCTTGTTATCATGGGAATCGTGCCAAAGATGGGAGGAATGAAGAAGGCATATAAGAGAGTTAAAGAAACAGGACAGTTATGGCCTGCATCAAGTAATATGCAGAATCAGGATACATCAGGCGAAATCATGGGAGCTGTTGCAGATACTAATGCAGAAGAGAAGGAAATTACTCCACATCTTTGGGCTTTTATTTTACCAATGGCAGTAGTTGTAATCGTTGCCTTAACTATGGATGATATCCTATATGGAGTTGTTCTTGGTATACTTGCCTGCTTTATTCTCTTTGTACCTTCAAAGATAATGACATTCAGCAAATTCTGTGATTGTTGCTATAAAGGATTAGAAGACATGCTCTTTATCGGAGCGGTACTTGTTACATCTTTGTTCTATAGACAGTCAATTATGCTTATCGGGTTCTCGGATTATCTGATTGATGCAGCAGGACCTTATATGAGTGCAGCATGGTTACCAGCCATTACGTTTGTTCTTATTGGACTTGTATGTTTTGCAACAGGAAATATTTGGAGCATTCCGGCATTAGCAACTCCTGTAATTTTACCGTTGGCAGCATCCACAGGTGCAAGTATTCCTCTTACACTTGGAGCACTTATTTCTGCAGCATGTTTCGGTGCACAGGCTTGTTTCTATTCAGATGTAACTTTGATGTCTGCTTCTGCATGTAGAATCAACAATGTTGACTATGCAATTGCACAATTGCCGTATATTGGTATTGTTGCAGGAACATCATTCATTGGATATGTAGTTGCAGGGTTTATGATGGCATAATCTATATTAGTAGAATATAATGCACTTGGAACAGGTGTAAAGACTATATTTTCCCTATTACTCCAATATTTAGTGATGACGATAAGGGGTAATAATGAATGAAGGCTTAAAAATGAATAATTTACGAAAAGGATTGGAATGAAAATTTCTGATCCTTTTTGACTTATATAATAGCAGATTAGGGGAAATAAGAATTTCCTCTTTAAAAACTTATTCAAATAGTGTAGTATAGAATACATAATGAGTCCTTTCTTATAGATTCCAAGAAAGGATTTATTTTTAATGTTTCGAGAATGTGAAAAGGAGGGAGTCGTTTATGGAAGATAAAGAAAACAGCAGAAAACATCTTTTTTATTTGGAAAATATTAAAAGGGACATTTTTAATCTTGTGAAATGGCTGATTCTTGCTATTGTTACAGGAACGGTGGTTGGTGGAATCAGCACTTTATTCGCATGGACTCTCGGCCTTGTAACGAATTACAGAATGGAGAACCAGTGGGTATTCCTTCTTCTTCCCTTTGCAGGTCTGTTAATCGTTTTCCTGTATGAAAAAATAGGACAGGAAGACAGAGGTACGAATCAGGTACTTTCTACAATAAGATCAACGGATGAAGTACCGATGAGGTCTGCACCGCTTATTTTTATATCTACTGTGCTGACACATCTGACGGGAGCTTCTGCAGGAAGAGAAGGCGCGGCTATTCAGCTGGGAGGAAGTGTTGGAAACCAGATAGGACGGTGGACACATCTTGATGAAGAGGATCGTCATACCATTGTAATGTGTGGAATGTGCGCAGCTTTTTCGGCAGTTTTCGGAACACCGATGGCTGCAGCAGTATTTGCCATGGAAGTAATCAGCGTAGGGGTTATGTATTATTCTGCACTTTTTCCATGTGTAATTTCTGCACTTATCGCATCGAATTTTTCAGCAAGTCTTGGAATTCATCCTGAAGCATTTCACGTTTTCGCAATTCCTACGGTAACTGTTTCTACCTGTCTAAAAATCGGCATTATTGCCGTAGGTTGTGGCGTGGTCAGCATTCTGTTTTGCATTCTGCTGGATAAGATTTCGGTATTTTACGAAAAGTATCTGAGAAATCCGTACATCCGGGTTGTAGCAGCAAGTATTGCTTCATTTATAATTATGGCACTTTTAGGTACAAACCTTTATATGGGTTCAGGTATAGTACTTATCGACAGAGCCGTTGAAAGCGGTTCAACCGAAACTTTTGCATTTTTATGGAAAATGATTCTTACGGCAATCGCTATGAGAGCGGGTTTTCGAGGTGGAGAAATTGTACCGTCATTTGCTATTGGTGCAACTTTCGGCTGTTTAATGGGACAGTTCCTTGGAATGTCACCGTCACTTTGTGCAGCTGTAGGCATGACTGCCGTTTTCTGTGGTGTGACTAACTGTCCGATTACTTCGGTTCTTATTGCTTTTGAAATGTTCGGCTTCCAGGGATCAGCATATTATCTTATTGCAGTTGCAGTAAGCTATGCGATTTCAGGATATTATGGACTGTACAAAGAGCAGACCATTGTATATTCAAAATATAAAGCAAAATATGTTAATAAACCTACGACGCACTAAATATGAAAAGATAAATTGGAGGATTTTTATGAAAAAAATACAGGGTGAATCAAAACTTACCTTTTTAGAAGCTACAAGTATTATCGTCGGGCATGGAGTAGGATCAGGAATTCTGTCCGTTCCGTTTTTAGCAGCACATAACAGTTTGCGTGAAATTTTACTTATTATTGCATTCTGCTATATCTTTAATGTAATTCTTCATCTGATTATTGCTGAACTTTCTTATAACAATAATGGGGCACAGTTTATCACTTGTCTTGATGCTGAACTTTTTTCAGGTAAAATAAAAAATATTCTGACCTGGACAGCGTTTATAATACTTGGCTTATCTGTAATTTTTAATGTAAGCGCATTTTTAACAGGTGCAGCTGCAGTGTTCCGTTCATGGTTCGGACTTTCTGATACTGTGGGTATGCTGATTTTTTACGTGATAGGTGCCGGGGTTGTTTTTATAGGCATGAAACTTGTAGGAATATGTGAAAAAATTGCTGTACTTTCCATGGTTGGTGTAATTGGAATTTTATTTGTTGCAACACTTATGTCAGATATTAGTCCATTACCTTCAGGATGGCATGGATTCAGAAATATGCTGGCGTTGTATAGCATGGTTTCTTTCTCACTTTCTGCAGTAATGTCTACACCGCAGGTAGTAAAGGGACTAGAAGGTGATATTAAAAAAATCAGAGGTGCAATCGCAGCAGGTATCGGTGTTAACGTTTTCCTTATTCTGATTATTACCATGATAACTCTGCTTGGAGTAGGATCCGAGATCACAGAAGATGGAGCCCTTGTTGATCTTGCAGGACATCTGGGAGGATGGGTAAGCATTATCGGATATGTATTTACGTTGCTTGCTCTTGCAACTTCATTCTGGGCAAATACACTTAATCTTAGAGACATTGTTCATGAACAGACAAAGTGGAATATTCATATGAGCTGGCTTGCAGCATCATTGCCATGCCTTCTTATTGCATTTTTCGGTGTTTCCACCTTTGTAGGATTTACACGTTTTGCAAGTATAATTCAGGTGGTTACGGGAGTTGGTATTATTGTAGCGTATAATCTTTCAAGAAGACACAATCAATCTTCTGAGGTAGTTGGAAAATTTGGTACTTTACCGTTCCAGATTTTTGTCGTTATCTGCACTCTTCTTGCAAGTATCGGTGCGATGATTCCGGTTTAGAAAGGAAATTCAGATGAATAAAACATTGTTTGCAATTCCGGTTATCGGTGTAGCATTTTTTACAGAAGAACTTTATCGTTATGTTTTTAGAAGAAAAAGCTCTGCTCTTTTTACAAAGCTTTTTGACTCAAAGGGACATGAAGGAAAGTACTATGTTACAAGAGATCTTGCAGCGGAAAAACTGCGAAATACCGAACATATGGAATATGAGATAACTTCAGACAGAGGGGAAACCCTGAGAGGATATTATTATCCGTGCGGTTCAAAGGGAAAAACTGTAGCGTTTATTATTCACGGATATCGATCAGAACATGCAGAAACTGCCGGAATGTTCTATGACTATTATAGAAGTCGTGGAATTGATTTGTTCTGTTGCGATCATACAGCATCAGGAAATAGTGAAGGTGAGTATATAGGCTTTGATATTTTTGAAACTAAGGATTGCCTGAAATGGATAGATTTCCTTATAGAAAAATTTGGAAAAGATGTGCAGATTATTCTGCATGGTTTTTCTATGGGAGGTGCTACCGTTCTGCAAATGAGTGGAAACTGCCCTGAAAATGTGAAATTCATTATTTCAGATAGTGGATTTATCAATGCAAGAGCCTCTCTGAAACATCAGGTGGGACCGATGTATCAGCCATTAAGACTGATTAACCGTATTTTTGCCGGTTATGACCTTAATGCATCAGATGTAACGGAAAGTCTGGGAAAGGCAAAGGTTCCGATTTTATTCGTACATGGGAGGGATGACAAGCTGGTTCCATTCGAAAATGGACAGGCACTTTATGAAATATATCAAGGGGAAAAAGATTTCTTCTTTCCGGAAAATACAAGGCATATTGAAAGCATGTATACGTCCTCGGAGGGATATGAAAAGAAAATGGATAAATTTGTTGAAGATTACATAGAAAAATAGTATGAATTATGAGATGATAACAGAAAGTTATCATCTTTTTTTTAAAGCAGTTAACATTTATTAGTAATTTAGATTTTTTCTTGACAATATATTGTCAAACAGAGTATAATGTTGACCACTCGCTGTCCTTAATAGAGTGAATTTGCCGAAAAAGAGCGACAGTGAATTAAGATTTATAATAATGATTTAAGATTTTAAGGAGGTTATTTTTTATGGAGTGGAACGCTGGATTTTTATCCTTAGTGCCACCAATCTTAGCGATTGCATGCGCACTAATTACTAAAGAAGTTGTTTTCTCTCTTATTTTGGGGGTACTGTCAGGGACTATTATTTATTCTGCAATGCAGAGTCAGGGGTTTTTTGGTGTTTTTGACAATACGGTAGCTCTTTTGGGAGATAAGATTGCGGACAATATTTACATTATTTTATTTTTATGTTTATTAGGTATATTAGTAACACTTGTTGCAAAAGCAGGTGGATCAAAAGCTTATGGAGACTGGGCAGGTAAAAAGCTGAAAGGAAAGAGAAGTGCATCTCTTGCGACTTCTGCATTAGACCTTACCTTCTTTATTGATGACTATTTCAACTGCCTTACTGTTGGTACAGTAATGCGTCCTGTAACAGACAAGTTCAAAATTTCGAGAGAAAAGCTTGCTTATCTTATTGATGCTACAGCAGCACCAATATGTATTATTGCACCGATTTCAACATGGGCAGCATCAGTTATTTCAAACTTACCGGCAAGTGCAGGTAACGGAATGACAGCATTTATTTCTGCTATTCCTCTTAATCTGTATGCTATTCTTACACTGATTATGGTAATTTCAATGGGTGCAAGAAAAGATGCTGACTTTGGTCCGATGGCAAAGGCTCAGCTACTTGCAGAAAAAGGAATCATTAACGGAACAGATGGTGCTGAAGCTGAAGCAGAATTAAATAAGCATGTTAAAGCGGATTCAAAAGGTAAAGTAATAGACCTTATTTTACCAATTGTTGTTTTAGTTGTAGCAGCAATTATTTCAATGCTTTATTTTGGAGGACTTTTCTCAGGAGAAGCACATTCGCTATTTGAAGCATTTGGTAATACAAGTTCTGCAAAAGCTTTATCAATGGGTGGATTTTTTGCACTGTTATTTACTTTTGTATTCTATATGAGCAGACGAGTTCTTACATTTAAAGAATTCTTCAGCTGCATCGATGAGGGTGTAAAATCAATGGTTCCGGCTTGCGTAATTTTAACAATGGCATGGGCTATCGGTGGCGTTTGCCGTGACTTATTAAACACAGGCGGATATGTATCCTATCTTGTAGAATCAGCAGGTGTTCCTGTACAGATTCTTGCACCAATCATCTTCCTGGTGGGATGCGGACTTTCCTTTGCAACAGGTACTGCATGGGGAACATTCAGTATTCTTATTCCAATCGTTACAGATTTATGTGCTAAGTCAGCACCTGAACTTTTAATTACATGCCTTGCAGCTACATTAGCAGGTTCTGTATTTGGTGACCACTGCTCACCAATCTCTGATACAACAATTCTTGCATCAACAGGTGCAGCTTGTAACCATATTGAGCATGTAAGAACACAGGTACCTTATGCGCTTACTGTTGCGGTATGCTGTTTTGTCGGATATATTGTAGCAGGATTTACAGCAGGAAATGTCGTTTTAACATTAGCTGTTGCAGTTGGTTTACTTGTACTGGCTCTTATCTTATTACCAAAGTTCTTTGGTATGGAGAAGCTGAGAGAAAAAGAAGCTATGCAGAATCAATAATTTAAATAAGATATTATCAAGGTATAAGACGGAGTTTTTAACTTCGTCTTTTCTTTTCCATAGGAGGATACGACGATGAATCAGTTGACAGATAAGACAGAACTAAAAAGGCTGAGAAGGAAAAAAAAACTTCTTTTTATCCAGTTCGGGGCGCAAAACTGTGGACCATGTATTGCTATTAGGGAGAAAATTGACAGATGGATAGAAGCACATGAAAATACATCCGCTATATACATACCGATTGAAAAATTTCCTGAAATAGCGGCAGAAGAAGGAGTTTTTACTGCTCCGACAGTTTTTGTATATGTAGATGGAAAACTTACAATAAGAGAAAGTGGATATTTTGGTCTGGAAGATATATTTATAAAGGCTGAAAAATATATAAATTTACTTAAGTAAAGTCATTGCTTGCAATTATTGATAAATATGTATAAAATATTAACTGTAACTGCATAAATGTAGAAATACGATTATACTTACGAGGTGATATTTATTATGAAGAAATTTTTAAAGATCTTACTTGCTGTTTTACTTATAGTTATTCTTGTAGCAGCAGCTTTTCTGATTTGGCTTAGCGTAAGCGAATATAAACCTGAACCGGTTGAACCGGCGAGGATTCAGAATGGATTAGAAGAAAAGCAGATTTCCTTAGGAAAAGAAATTAATGTTTTATCCTGGAATATTGGTTATGGTGGACTTGGTAAAGGTGCAGACTGTTTCATGGATGGAGGAAAAGATGTAAATCCAGACAGTAAAGAGACTGTAGAAAAATATCTGACAGGTATTGGAGATTATATTAATGAAGAAAATCCTGATCTCCTTATGCTTCAGGAAACAGATTACAGTTCAGCAAGAAGTTTTGATATTAATGAAACAGCTCTTTTTGATAGAGGCAATAATGCTTATGCACCGAACTTTCTCTGTGAATTTGTTCCTTATCCGCTACCACCGATTGGCAGAGTAGACAGTGGTTTATTCACGACAACAGAATATCAGATAGATGAGGCAAATCGAATTGCATTACCTTGCCCGTTTACATGGCCTGTACGTACAGCAAATCTTAAACGTTGCCTGTTAGCAAGTTATCTGCCTATCGAAAATAGCGATAAAAAACTTGTTCTTGTAAACCTTCATCTTGAAGCTTACGATGATGGCGAAGGAAAAATTGCACAGACAAAAATGCTTCGTGAATTTATAGAAAAAGAATACAAAAAGGGCAACTATGTTATTGCCGGAGGAGACTTTAACCAGACTTTCCCTGGAAGTATGGAAACTTATCCAATTGTACATAAAGATTACTGGGTGCCGGGAGTACTGGAAAACAGTTTTCTGCCAGAAGGCTGGGAATTTACTTATGATGTAACTAATCCAACCTGCAGATTACTTAACCATCCTTACTATGAAAAGGACAAGGAGCATACACAGCACTATGTTCTTGATGGATTTATTCTGTCTCCAAATGTACAAATCAACAGTGTAGAATCTGTCAATCTGCATTTTGAGAATTCAGATCATAACCCGGTTAAGATTAATGTTACATTGAAGTAATGGAATGATATTAAAAATCTTGACATAGCTATTTTATTAAGGTAGAATAGTCAAAGAAATTTCATAAGATTATATGTCTTTCGATGAGAGAGTTAAAAGGGAAGCAGGTTTGAGTCCTGCACGGTCCCGCCACTGTATTTGAGGAGTTTGCTATAATGATACCACTGGTGAATCTGGGAAGGTAATAGCAAATAATGATTCATAAGTCAGGAGACCTGCATATAAGAGATTAATTGCTAACGGAGAATTAGTATAGTTATCAGACTATATTATTAAAACGGATTGTTAGACGAGCAATTCGTTTTTTTGTGCAATAATTACAGATATTTTATGAAATTTTTAGAAAATATTGTTTATACAGATTGTGTTAAATAGCACTGTAGTCTGTAGGATTGAGAGAGGAGCGTAAAATGAAGAAAAACGGTAAGAAACTGATTGCGTTGCTGTTGTCTTTTGCTATGGTATTTACGACATTACCGGCAGCAGTATTTGCAGACACAGCAAAAACAACCGAAGTTGAACTGCCTGAATATATCTTCTCCGAAAAATGGAATGAAGGGTACGATGTGCTCTACCATGAAGCGGACAAGGTATATACTTACAAAGGTCAGACAGTTAAGTTCGAAAATAAAAATACTGTTACTGTCGGCACAGAACAGCATAAAATAAAAAATGCTGTAGTTAAACCGGTAGTAAATGTAAAAGATAACACGGTAGAAATTAAGTTGCCTGAACTGGATACCCCGGTAGGCCTTATTTCGGGTGAATGGAATTCTCAGGATGAAGCAGAGTTTGAATATCTGTTCGAGGGTAATGTAATTAGGTCAGAAAAAGATTCTACAGTATCTAATAGAAAATGGCTTGTAGGTAATAGAAAACTTGTTCTGAAAGATGTGAGTGCAGGAGTACATACATTAACTTCAGGATCTATATACGAAAAATGTAAATATGGTTCAGGACATAATTTTAACGATGGTGAAGGAAATGTAACTTCAAGAAATTTTGGCTATCTACCTGATATCACCTTTGAAATCAAAGGTGAAACACCTCAGAGCCAGTATACAGATGGTGTTTATGAAGGTGTTGGAGATGGTAACAATGGTAAAATTAAAGTAAAAGTAACCATTAAAGATGGAAAAATTGTTGATGTAGAAGAAGTCAGTCAGAAAGAAACACCTGACAGATGGGAACTTGCAAAGGCTCTTTTTAAGAGCATCGTTGAGAAGAACAGCACAAATGTTGATACTGTTACAACTGCGACAAGAAGCTGTAATGGAATTATTGATGCCGTAAATGATGCATTAAGAAAAGCTGAAAATGGTGGTAATAACGAGGAACAGGTCCCTGAAGAACAGGGATATTTAGGTGTTAAAATTGCACCGGAAGTCCCAAAGAGTTTTACTAATGACTTATGGACACAGTATGACTTTAAAGAAATGAAAGTCGGTGATACTGCAAAACTTAATCCGAGAAGAGTAGAGGAAGCGACTGTAGATAAAATTAATAACGATATCCAGATGCCTCATTTCAATTACGAAATTATCAGAGGGGATTCTGTTACTATTGATGATAAAGATAATGCTCATGCGATAGTTAAGGCTGTAAAAAATGGAGATACAGTTGTTAAAATAACTTATGATGAATTAGTACACGCCAATGAAAATGTTGATTTCCCTGCATGTGATCCTGTAAATACGGCTTATGTAGTTTATAGTGTTGGTGGAAACCAGAACATCACGGTAAAAGATAATATTGTTTACGGTGCAGATCAGATTAAAAACGGAGAAAAAATATTCAGATCATATGATACCGTATATTATAAAGATGGGGACACTGTTCCATTTGATTTAAAAGTTTCACAGACAGGAGCAGAAAAGCTGGAAGTGTTCTGTAATGGTCTTCCTGTTCAGGGCTCTAACGGACAATATACTTTACCGTTAGAGAACAGAAGTAATATTATTCAGATGACTGCAACAGCAGAAGACGGAACTAAGAGAAGTCTATACAGAGTTCTTGATGCAAGAAAGATTAAAGTTAATATAGAAAATAAGACAAATCCTAAACAACCTTTAAGAGTTGGAGATGTTGCCAAAGTAAGCTTTACAGGAATTACAATGCCTGTATATAAGTTAGCAACAATTTATAATCCATGCTTTGGAGGCAATTCTACTCATGTTTATTATGAAAATAATGGGAAAAAGTTTGAAGGTCATTGTGGCCAGTGGGATTTAGATACTAGAAATAGTTTTGAAGTAAAACTGGATAAAGAAGGCAACTACCTTTTCAATCAGGGAAAGATACGCTGTGATTGGTGGGGTTCTCCATTAGGTGCAGATAAAGAACAGGATAATCCAGGTGCACCCAATATGGGAGCACCGGTACTTGGAGACTATTTCTCTGTAATGCCGGATTTCTCATTTAATGTTGAAGCGGGAATCAAGGCAGAAAGTGTAAATCTGAATAAAACAGAAGTATCTTTAGTAAAAGGTGCAAAAGAAACATTAGTTGCTACAGTTTTACCTGAAACTGCAACAGATAAAACTGTTAAATGGTCTAGTGACGATGAGACAATAGCAAAAGTAAATCAAAAAGGTGAAGTTACTGCAGTAGCAACGGGAAAAACAAAGATTACAGCTACATCAGGAACAGCATCTGCTACATGTACTGTTAATGTAACCAAACCTGTCCTCAAAGAAATTTCAATGCGGAACAATGATGTTGTATCGATATACGAAGGTAAAACGCATCAGCTGTCTGTTGTGTATAATCCGGAGAATATAGAAGAAGCGGATAAAGGGGTTCTCTGGTCATCAAGTAATCAGGATATTGTTACTGTAGATAAAGCAGGTAAAATCACTGGTGTAAAACCAGGTAAAGCAATTATTACCGCAATTTCTGAAGTGAACCCGGTATTACAGACAAGCTGTTTTGTTGAAATTAAATCATTTGCTATTAAGAAACTAGAACTGAATAAAACTTCAGCAACCATTAAGCAGGGTTCATCATTGAAATTAAATGCAACTGTAACACCGGAAATCCTGGCACAGGATATAGCTTTTGTATGGGAAAGTAGTAATGAAGCTGTAGCTGTAGTTTCTTCTGACGGTATGGTTATACCGATGAAAGAAGGCATAGCAGATATTACAGTTAGAGCAAATGGGAAATCAGCAAAATGTAAAGTAACCGTAGAAAAAGGAAAAGGAGCTACTGTTACTGCAAAAGTAGATAAATCAGAGACTATCTATAGTGGAGATAAAGTCAAAGTAACTTTAAAAGGTCTTGAGGTTCCAGAAAGAGAAAGAACATATGATGATAACTATCTGACTTATGATTCAACAATGCCTGGAGCAAGTAGTCTTACAACAGAAAAGCAGGCACATGAAAACTTATTCCCGAATGGAACATTACCTGAAGAACTGACTTTCGTATTCAGCATTCCGGAAAACATACCATCAGGAACATATTTCTTGTCAAATGGTGTATACACAGGAGAAAGCTTCAGATTCATTCAAGGAAGACCTATGCAGTTTTCATGGCAGTATGAGGGCGAATTACCGCTACTCAAGTTTACTGTAGTAAATAAAGCTGAAGAAGCAGCAAAACTAGAAAAAGCAAAGAATGAAGCAAAGGCAGAATTACAAAATTATAAAGATCTTGCAGCTTACAGACCTGTAGAGAGAGATCAATTAAAGGCAATTCTGAAAGAGGCAAATGTTGAAAACGCTAAGAATAAAGATGAATTAGCTGAACTTGTTAAAAACATAAAAGCAAAGCTGGATGCTGTAAAGACTGATGCACAGTTAACTGAAATTGAGGCACAGAATCCGGCAAAACCGGAAGTCAATAAAGTTACAGTATACTTTACACTATCCAAGAACAATGAGCTTGTTTACAAAGATGAACTTATTGCGAGAGTGCCGGTAGAAGTAGGCTACTTTGATCTGGCAGACTATGGTCTGGAAAAATTTACAAAAAAAGATAATAATGGAAAGATTATTGAAGAGCCTACACTTCTTCATGCTTACATCAGATTTATCGAAAAATATTACAATGAAGGTAAGAAGGTTACTGTTCCTTCAAGCGGCTTAAATCCGACAGGTAATCCGGAATCAATTTGGTTAGAAGATTTCTTTGGGCATCATGGAGGAAACCTTCTATACTATGTAAACCATAAATACGCTGAAATGGAACCGGGAATAGGCGCAACGGCAGACTGGATTATTGTTAATGAAAATGATGTTGTTGATGTCGAACTCAGTGATGATATGATGTTCTTTATGTCTAATGCATTTACCCATTTTGATAAGGAAAATGTTGAAGCAGTTGAAAATAATAATATTGAGCTGACATTATCAGGTACAATTGGTGATATGGGTACAACGTCACATACTATTTCTATGGAAGGTGCAGAACTGATTTATAGTGCTGATGGTGGAAAGACATGGAATAACTTAGAAAATGTAACAGACAAAAACGGAAAGGTTAATATTAAATTTGATAAAGCAGGAGAATATATCGTAGCAAATAAAACTGCAGGAAAAGCAGATGGAAATGTAATTGAAAATTTTGCAGTTGGAATATGCAAAGTAGTTGTAAAAAAAGCACCTGCTAAATTAGATAGACTTGAAGGCATAAATAGATATGAAACATCTTTAAAAGCGGCAAATGCTTTAAAAGAACAACTTGGTATTGAAAAATTTGATACGATTGTTGTTGCAACAGGAGCAGATTATGCGGATGCATTGTCAGGTACATATTTGGCACAAAAGAATAATGCCCCTATGTTATTAGTGGATACTATTAATAGTAAGGATGCAATGAGCTACATCAAAGATAATTTGAGTGAAGATGGAAAGGTATATTTACTTGGAGGAAAAGGTGTTATCCCTGAATCTTTTGAAACCTTACTTAAGGAATTTAAAGTTACAAGACTCGGAGGAGCCAATCGATATGAAACGAATATCGAAATCCTTAGAGCTGCAGAGGTAAATGCTGAAGAACTACTTGTTTGTACAGGAAATGATTTTGCAGATAGTTTATCAGCATCTGCAACTGGAAAACCGATTCTGCTTGTAGATAAGCAACTATCAAAACAACAGAAAGAGTATCTTGGTACAATAAAACCTGAGAGTCTCTATCTGATTGGTGGAAAAGGTGCTATTGGCAATACTGTATCTGCTGAACTTATAGATTATACAGGTGTGAAAATTCAGCGAATAGCAGGAATTAACCGATACGAAACATCTGTCAAAGTAGCACAAAGGTTCTTTGGAAACAATGTAACAAATATCGTTCTTGCTTATGCACAGAACTTCCCTGATGGAATTTCTGCGGGACCATTAGCAAGACAACTGAAGGGACCTCTACTTCTTGTAGACAACAATAATATAATTGATGTACAAAAATATTTAGAGAATATAGAGCTATCTAAAGTAGTTGTACTCGGAGGAAAGACTTTGATTTCAGATGAAGCAATGAACAAATTATTAAAGTAGAAAATTTATGAGCAGTAGATATTGAGGATAGTGTAAACTTACATATGGATTTGTAAAACACACTGTGATCCAGCATGCTTATGGTAATGAAGAAAGAGGACTCTGAAAGCTGATTTAATTCAGCTGGCAGGGTTCTCTTTTGTGTTTCTGGTATATTGATTATCTCAGGAAGTGTGATATATCTGTTAAAATTATTGAGAAATATGGGGGCAATGATAATGAGAGTAAAGAATATCGCAATCATTATGCAAATATCATTTTCAGAGTAAATCAATGTTGCAAAATTCGGAAGCAGAGAGACTACACAGGCAACAATATTGTGTACTATATGTTTTTAGACTTTGCTTACGATGTTCTTTTACTATTCCCCCTATACCATAAGTGGTTTCTATGTTTTCTGATATGATATATTCCAATGGGTCTAATAACAATCCATTTATAAAAAGAGTGTAACAACGACACCAATAAGAATAATCAGACATAAACAACTTGCAATCTTATGGATTTTATGTTATTTTAGTAATTACTTAATTAAGAATATACTTAAATAAATGGAGGGATATATGGCATCAAAAAGATTTGCTCAAGTAATGGGAGACTGTGTTTCGTGCGGAAGCTGTGTTAAAGTCTGTCCTATGTCTGCAATTTCGATTTGGAAAGGAATTATCGCAGACATTAATATGGAAAAGTGTGTTGGGTGCGGAAAATGCGTAGAGGAATGTCCTGCGGGAATAATTGTTTTAAAGGAAAGAGGGGTAAAGTAATGAAACAGAAAAAGCAGTGGTATGATTATTTATGGATTGTAACCCCGATTTACTTTGGATTAGGATTTTTTAATATACTATTTGCATGGATAGGAATGATTTTCTTTATGGTTCCGCTTCTTATTGCAATTTTTGGAGGAAGTAAACTTTACTGCAACAGATTCTGTGATAGAGGTCAGTTCTTTACATTGCTTGGGAAAAAGCTGAAACTTTCAAGAAATAAATCGACACCGGCATGGATAAAATCCAAGTGGTTTAGATATGGATTTCTGATTTTTTTCTTTGCAATGTTTTTCCAGATGTTATGGGTAACTTATCTTGTTGGAAGCGGAGCACAGAATATAGGAGCGGTTATAAAACTCTTCTGGACCTTTAAAGTACCATGGCATTTTGCTTATCATGGAACGGTAATTTCGCCTTGGGTTGCTCAATTTTCTTTCGGTTTTTACAGTATGATGTTGACATCAACGCTTATTGGATTTATTGTAATGGTATTATATAAACCACGTACATGGTGTGTGTTCTGTCCTATGGGTACAACAACTCAGCTCATATGTAAAGCTCGTGTGGGCAAATCCGGAAAACAAATATCCTGCACTACAGGATGTAACGAATGTACAGGGTGTGAAGTGAAGGAGAAAAAAGATGCGTAGATCAGCAGCTAAAGTAGCAAAACTGATGTCTGACCTTGGAAATGTAAACAGACTTTTAATTTTATGTGCACTCTTAGAGGGACCACTTACTGTAAATGAGATTGCATCGCAGGTAAACGATATTACGGGACCGGCATTATCGCAACACTTAAACAAGCTTCGTGAAGACGGACTGATAGAATCGGAAAAGAAAGGGCATTTTATTCGTTATACCATAAAAGACAAGAGACTGTATGGTTTAATGGATTTTCTAAAAAAAGAATACTGCGATTTGTAATTTAAAAATCCTGTTTAGCCCGGTTTATTAACCGGAACTGAACAGGATTTTGTATTTTTATTTAATGAACTTCAATTCGTTTTGACTTCCATCTTCCTGAATAGTAATAAGGAATAGAAATAATCAGTCCGAACGTCCAGCCTACTGCATAAGAGTAGAAGATATAATTTGGACCCCAGAGGTGGGCAAACAGATAGGCAACCGGCAACCTTGCAAACCACAGTGCAACAAAGGATGAAATCATAGGAATAATCATTTCACCTGCACCACGCATAACACTGTTATAGACAAAGTTCAATGTCAGAAGTCCATAGAATGGAAGAACTGTATGCAGGTAAGCTACACCGGCGGAAATCATTCCGGGATCTTTTCCAAACATTTGCATAAAAATAGATGAGAAAGGAAAGATAATTACACTGATTCCCAGTGAAAAACCGAGAGACAGAATAATTCCGGCTTTTGTTCCGCTCTTTACTCTTTCGTAGTTCTTTGCGCCGACATTCTGGCCGGTATAAGTTGTCATTGCAGTAGCAAAACTCTGGATAGGCATAAATGCAAAGGTATCAATCTTATTTGCACCATTAAATCCGGCCATAAAGGAAGAACCGAAACTGTTAATTAACGATTGAAGAACCATAATACCGATAGCAAAAAGTGCCTGCTGGATTCCTGATGGAATACCGAGTTTCATTGCTTTATAAAACAGTTCTTTTGTAAAGGAATAATGTATTAAGGATATATGAATAAACTCATAATGTTTATTGATATAAAATATACCGAAAATCCAGGAAACCACCTGTCCGATAACTGTTGCAAAAGCAACTCCGGCAACACCCATATGAAATACAACAGTAAATACAATATCGAGAACAATGTTAATGATACTTGCAATCAGAAGAAACAGAAGTGAAGTCTGCGAGTCACCAAATCCCTGCAAAATTCCTGCATTTATATTAAAACCCAGTGTTCCGATTACACCGAGAAAGATGACTGTCATATAGAGCTTTGCCATTTCCAGTGTACCATCATCAGGAACCTGAATAAGTTTTAAAAGTGGGCCGGCACCAATAACACCGATAAGCATAAGGGGAATAGCCCCAATCATCATTGCTGTATATATAGTGGAAATTGTCTGTTGCAGTTTTTCATAATTTTTTGCACCATAAAACTGGGATAACATAATTGTTGTACCCATTCCGATTCCCATAAACAGGGACGCCATCATAAAGATAATCGGAAAACCAGTGCCTACGGCAGCCAGAGCTTTTGGACCAATCCATTGACCTACAACAATACTGTCGACCATATTATAGAGTTGTTGAAATATATTGCCTACAAGCAGTGGCAGAGAGAACATAAAAATCAGTTTATATGGATTCCCCGTTGTCATATCTGTCATATTACCATTGCCTTTTGGTTTGAAAATTGACATAGTTTTCCTCCTTTTTATATATAATATTACTATTTTAACAGAAAAAAGCATATTGAGCAAATTTAATAATATTCGCTTTTTTAAATAACTTGTATTATAATAGATACATACAAATAGTGTGTAAATAAACAGACATTACTATGCAATGATAAGATATGACTGTATTGCCATTGATGATTGAAGGTAATAGTAAATATTATTTTAAGCATTTTTAAAAGTATTATGGAGGTAATCTGTATGGGAAAAAATAAAACAGCCTGTGCATATTGCGGTAAAGAATATAAACAGGATTTACAGGAATTTTGTGGAAAGCCATGTTGTGAAGAGTGCAAGGAAAGACTTCTGCTAATGGATAAACTGGAAACAAATAAAAGTCTTTCTCATATGAACAGTAAATTTATCAAGCATGGTATTTTAAAGTATGGCGCATTATTCATACTGGTTATTGCGATACTTGTTATATTTACTGCAGATTCGAATTCCGTAATGCGGCTGGGATATATTGTAGGAGGCATATCGATATTAACACATATTATTGCAACGATGTTCAGAAGAAAGTACAGAGCAACGATGAATCTCCTTTTGGAAGAATATAAAGAGCAGATACATTCAATGCATAACCATAACAACACATAAAAAAGGAAACATCTTTTATCGGTGTTTCCTTTTTGGTTATTTACTGAAATGTTTATCAATCAGAATTGATCCGATAATTGTTGTAATCGGTACGACAAGACAGCAACCTATTCCGCTGACTGAAATGGAGATAAACTCCTGGCAGAAAGACTTACTGTTAATTAAGTGCAACAAAGAGTACTCATCTACATACTGAATCATGAGGGTCAGATATTCGGCGATATAGATGTAGAATATCGTGTGAATAGAAGTGTTCAGTATGGAACGACTGGAAGTAAAAGCAGCTGTTGTTAACTGGCTCAGTGTAAGATGTGTACCATTACTTCGTATTTCGTAAATTGACGATGTTATTGCAATTGCAATATCAATTACCGTTCCGATAAGGGCGATAATCATAACACACATCTGAAGATAAAGCATACTCACACCTATATTTCTTGTGTAACCGTTAGAATCAGTAATCTCATATTGTTCTGTATTAAACCCTTCAGCGTTTGCACCATTTGCAAGATAATATACAAATGGAAGCAGAAGGATAATAACAAGAATGACCGAAATAAAAGCCGCTTTACTTTTTATATCTGCTTCATTTTGATAGAACATGGTGATGCATGAAATTAAAGTACAGGCTATAAAAGTTACTACAAGAGGATTGAATCCCCGATAAATCAGATTAATTGAAATAAGTAGTAGTCCCGCCTGAATGACTGTGGTGATAATGGAGCGAGAACCGCGATCACCACAAATAAGCAGAATCAGTACAATCAAAATAATGGCAAGGGTAATCAGCATGTTTTCACCTTCTTCCTGTTTTGATAGTAGTATATAGAAATGAAGGTTGCTACAGGAATAGATATAACAATACCGATACTTCCTGTAAGGAAACGTGCAATTTCAAAGAAACTGTTATATTTCAGTATCGTTATAAAAGCAATGCCGTTTCGCATAGACAAAACGATAAAAGGAATTGCTGCAGCAACATTGGTAAAAAGCATAATTCCAAGCATAGTTCCGATTACATCATCTCCAATTGCTCTACATGATGTAAAGAGACTTTTCTTTTCTGTGTCCGGATTATGAAGCATAATCTGATCCACAGTAATAACTATAGTTACGACAACATCGGTGATTGCACCAAGACATCCGATGAGTATTTCGGAAAGAAAGATTGCATCGGCATCTTTTTTATCATAGGGCTGTACAAGATAATCCATAAAAGAATAATCAATTGTCGGCGAAAAGTAAAGGACTATCCATGAAAGCAGTGTTGTTATTCCTACTGCGAGTAAAACAGCTGATAATGCAACCACTGATTTTTCGTTGAAGCCGTACATAAAAAATAAAAGCATTACCGTAAAAAGTATTGCAAGTGGTATGGTCATAATCAGTATATTTACACCGGAAAGATAGAGTTTTAATACAAAGTAGAACATTAAAATGTTTATTGTAAGACTTAGTAATGTCAGTGCACCGTCTTTCCCTGCAATAAAAAGAAACAGGGCGGACATAAGGGTAAGCACCAGTATTACGTAGAAATCACGCTTTGCTCCGGTAATTTTTCCGGAAAGAGAATCTGTGGTTTCTTTAATCTGTTCCACAAAAACGTCGTCTCCTTTTTTGTATTGGGTATCATATACTCCGGACTCGGCAAACTGATTTTCTGCCGTAACGGTTTCCCCTTTGTATTGTCCGTTTCTTATTTTAAGGGTGAGTTTCTGGTTGTAATATTTTTCTTTATGTTCATAGGTTCCATCATTAGATGTACGTGTTTTTTCATAAATGTTGGTGACCTTTGTTACTGTACCGATGGTATCCTCATAAATCCAGTAGTTATTTGCTGTAAAAAAGAGTATACCCACGGTAAACAGTACAAGGCACATTGTCTTTATTCTATTTTTTTTCAAAGTATTTCCTCCTGATTAATCATTTTATTCTACCACACTCATGTGAAGATTTGCAGAAGGAATTTATATTTTAATAGGGTTCCTCAAACAGAGGAAGCGCCGGCGGACAAAAAGTAAAAATCGGGAACATCAGTATCATTGCAAATAGAAGTATCGTACCCAGTGTACATAATCCTGTACTATACGGAAACTCTGATGTTTTCATTAGATAATCAAGATAAAAAGTAATAATTGTCGCTACAATAAAAAGACTGATATCCGCAATAAGGAAGTTCCTCTGAAAGATAGCCGTATAAAGATAAAAAATAACGACAATAAAAAGCATACCGGCTAAGACCGAAAAAGCTTTTCGTGGGAAAAAAGTTTTTTCCCAATAACCGATTTTGCCAAGTTCGATAAGACTCCAGATTAAATAAGGGATAAAAAGAAGCTTTAAATGTTCAAACACACTTTCATTTACAGGTGCGAAGAAAGCAACAACGGGATTGAATCCTGACCATTGATAAACAAAATGAAGCAGTGTGCCGAACACAAGCGTAAACAATGTTCCGGTAAAATAACTCAAAGTATCACCTCTTTTCTTTTTTTTAGTATATGAAATCGCACAGTGAAATATTGATTTTAAATAAATCTTAGTATAAAATAGTAAGAAATTGTAAATAAGGAGTGGTAATATGTCAGATTACAAATTTAACACAAACTGCATACATGCAGGCTATAAAGCTGAAAGTGGAGAACCGCAGGTTTTACCTATCGTTCAGAATACAACATATCGTTATTATAATACTGCTGATGTTGCAAAACTTTTTGATTTGGAAAGTGCAGATTTTATGTACACAAGACTGGGCAGTCCTACAGTAAATGCCCTTGAAGAAAAAATGGCGGCACTTGAGGGAGGAACAGCAGCTATTGCAACAAGTTCAGGACAGGCAGCAAATCTGATTACCATGTTAAATATCTGTGAGGCAGGAGATCACATTATCGCCTGTGCAAACATTTACGGAGGAACTCATAACCTTTTTGGTGTTACACTTAAAAAAATGGGAATAGAGACTACATTTATTGATCAGAATCTTTCAAAAGAGGAGATTGTAGCCCTTGCAAAGCCTAATACCAAGGCACTGTTTGGAGAATCTCTGGGCAATCCTGCACTAACAGTCCTTGATATGGAGAAATTCAGTGAAGCGGCAAAAGAAATCGGAGTACCTCTTGTTGCAGACAATACACTGGCTTCACCGTATCTTTGTCAGCCGCTTAAACATGGTGCGGATTTTGTTACACATTCCACAACAAAATGGTCAGATGGACATGCTACATGTGTAGGTGGAATGGTTATCGAGGGAGGTAACTTTGACTGGAATAAATATGCGGACAAATTCCCGGGAATGGTAGAACCTGACGAAAGTTATCATGGTCTGAAGTACTATGAAAAATTCGGAAATCAGGCTTTCTGTGTAAAACTGAGAGCTCAGATGCTTCGTGATCTGGGCTGTATAATGTCTCCAATGAATGCATTTCTGACTTTCCAGGGACTTGACACTTTACATTTGAGAATGGATAGACATAGTGAAAATGCTCTTGCGCTTGCTAAGTTCCTTCAGAATCATGAAATGACAGACTGGGTTAAATATCCGGGCTTAGAAGGTGATGACGATTATGAAAGAGCAAAAAAATATATGCCTAAAGGTGCAAGCGGAGTTTTAAGTTTCGGTGTAAAAGGCGGAAAAGCTGCAGGTGAAAAATTCCTTGAAAATCTTAAACTTGCAAGTATTGTTGTTCATGTAGGGGATGTTCGTACAAGCGTACTTCATCCTGCATCAACAACACACAGACAATTAAGTGAGGAAGATCAGATTGCCGGAGGAATTCTTCCTGAACTTATCCGTGTATCTGTAGGATGCGAAGATATTGAAGATATCATTGCAGATTTTAATCAGGCACTGAATAAGGTAAATGATTAATTGATCAGGATAAATAAAAAGAACCAGGTTTCTGATTGCATAGCAATAAGAATGTATTAATATTGAAATGATGACTGCTGACATGTTGTATTTATGCAAAAGTCAGCAGTCTTTTTATATGGGTAAGGAGTTATACTGTAAATTCTTTTGAATTCGGGACCGTTTAGAGGAGAAACCTGTCACGGGCCCCATATTTTTAATAGTCGTGCCAGGTTTCAGATTTAAAAATCTGTCACGGTGCCTGCTATTTTGATGACCGTGCCAGGTTTATCATAGTTTGGAGTCGAAAAAATATTAAAACCAACACCGCTGAGAGGCGAAACCTGTCACGGTGCCTGCTATTTTGATGACCGTGCCAGGTTTATCA
>RCNI01000402.1_pt1 | contig 27633 bp, 26 predicted proteins | sample 2041151 | NCBI WGS metagenome assembly RCNI01 (sample SAMN09708214, study PRJNA481090) | feces metagenome | isolation source: feces | place: Antarctica: Albino Rookery | reverse complement strand
ACAAATAAAAATCGCTGTATAACCGCTTCGCAAGGAAGTTCGGCTATACAGCGCTCTTTTTTAAAAAAAGGGTGATTTGACACACCCTCCTTTATTTTGTTGGATGAAGAATGTCTTATAAAAAAGGGCATACGCCCTTTTTTTGTGGTTTGTATGTTTATTGTTTACGCTCCGCTTATTTCTTTAACCATTTGTCTAACCAGTTGAAGAAGGTACGTTGCCATAGAATACCATTCTGTGGCTTCAATACCCAATGGTTTTCGTCAGGGAAGATCAACAACTGAGCAGGAACGCCTCTCAATTTAGCTGCATTGAAAGCGGCCATACCTTGTGAAGCTAAGATTCGGAAGTCCTTTTCACCATGGATACAGAGAATAGGAGTATCCCATTTGTCGACGAACAAGTGCGGTGAGTTGGCATAACTGCGCTGCACGGCTGGATTATTCTTTTCCCAGTATGCACCGCCCAAATCCCAATTGGTGAACCAGAGCTCTTCAGTTTCAACGTATTGCTGGTGCATGTTAAAGAATCCGTCGTGTGCAATGAAAGCCTTGAATCGTTTGTTGTGATGTCCAGCCAACCAGTATACAGAGTAACCTCCAAAGCTGGCTCCCACACAGCCTAAACGATCTTTATCGACATACGGCTCTTTAGCAATATCATCGATGGCACTCAGATAGTCGTCCATGCAATGTCCGCCGTAATTGGTACTGATTTCTTCCAACCATTCCATACCGAATCCCGGTAAGCCACGACGGTTTGGTGCGATGATGATATAGTCATTGGCTGCCATAATTTGGAAATTCCAACGATAGCTCCAGAATTGGCTTACTGGACTTTGAGGACCACCTTCACAGAATAATAAAGTTGGATATTTCTTGTTCGGGTCAAAATTGCTTGGATAGATAACCCATGAAAGCAAGTCTTTACCATCTACTGTTTTTGTCCAGCGTGGTTCTACTTTACCCAAATTCAACTGTTTGAAAATAGCATCGTTTTCATGAGAGATTTGAGTCACTTCCTTGTTGCTTAAGTTGACGGTAAAGAGTTCATTAGCGTGACTGATAGAATGACGAGTGGTGAGCAACTGTCCCTCGTTGATCATGGCTACTGATGCATAGTCGTACATTCCTTCAGTAACCTGGTTCACTTCTCCCTGGAGGTTCGTCTTATGAATCATGCTTGTGCCATGCCATACTCCTGTGAAGTACATGGTCTTGCTGTCAGGAGCCCAGCAGTAAGTATCAACACCTGATTGGAATGATTCGGTTACATAGCTCTTCTTGCCATTGCTTAAATCCATTACACAAAGACGGTTGCGGTCACTTTCATATCCATCGCGTTCCATGCTTTGCCATGCGATGAATTGTCCGTCGGGAGAGAACTGAGGATTGGTGTCGTATCCCATGTTCTTATCTTTTGCATCTTCTTTGCAGAGGTTGCGTGTTTGCTTGCTTTCCAAGTTGTACAAGTAGATGTCTGAATCTGTAGAAATGGCATATTCCAATCCTGTCTTTTTACGGCAGGTATAAGCTATCTGTTTTGAGTCAGTGCTCCACGCCAACTGTTCGATACCACCGAAAGGTTTCATCGGAGATTCGTATGGCTCACCTTCCAAGATGTCCTGTGCTTCACTAACCTGGTTGCCGTCAAAAGAAGCGAGGAATGGATGTGGAACGGTTTGAACCCATTCGTCCCAATGCTTGTACATCAAGTCGTCGATAACCAATCCACTTGCCTTGTCTAAGTCTGGATATTTGTCGAGAGTTGTTTGACCGTACTTTACTTGTGCGATGAAGAGAATCTTGCTTTCATCTGGAGAAAAGGCAAAGCCCTCAATATCTTTGTCGAAATGAGTTAGCTGTTTGCGTTCACTACCATCGGCATTCATTTCCCAAACCTGTCCTTCTTTCAAGAAAGCAAGTTTGCTGCCTCCCTTGATCCATGTCGGCTGACCTTCGCTGGCAGCGGTACGGGTAAGAAGTGTATTGTTAGAACCATCTGCATTCATTACATAAATTACCAAGTGGCTCTTGTTTTCTTTCACACTATAGTATGAAACGGTATAAGCAATCTGCTTTCCATCGGGTGAAACCGCTGAGGCACCGATACGCCCCATTGCCCACAAGGCTTCCGGTGTGAGGCGACCGTCCTTTACTGTAATTTCCTGCTTACCGATGATAGGTGCATCGGTAACGGCCTGTTCTGTACCTACGCAGGCTGAAGAAGCCAACATGAGTGTAGCAGCTGTCATGGTCATAAAATTTTTGTTCATATTCAAATAGAGATTTAGTGTTATATAAAGGAAACGTGTCATCCAGAAGCATCTTGTCCTCTGAATGACACGTTAAAAGTTTTATAAGGTCAGCCAGGACCGAATAAGAATTTCTGTTTATTTCTTATTCATGCGTTCCTGACGTTCTTTTTGCAAACGTTCCTGTTCTTTCTGCAATGCTTCCAACTTTTCCATCAAGCTGCTTGTCTTTGGTTTTGAAGGAGCTTTCTTGTTGGCTTCCAGCTGTGCAAGAAGTTTCTTCTCATCAGTCATACGACGCATAACCCACATGGTGATGATACCAATCAAACTGGAGATGAAGTAGTAGTAGCTCAAACCTGAAGCGTATTCATTGAAGATGAAGAAGAACATTACAGGCATGATGTACATCATCCATTTCATTGCAGCCATTTGTGGGTTGTCTCCCATGCTCTGCTGTTTCATCATGATGAGCTGGTTGATTACGGTCGCTGCAGAGAACAACAAGCAGAACAAGCTCAAGTGGTTGCCCAACAAAGGAATGCTGGTGCTCCAGCTGATGAGGTCATCGTATGCTGAAAGGTCATCTGCCCAAAGGAAACTTTGCTGACGTAATTCAATCGCATTTGGAACGAAGAAGAATAACGCCATAAAGACAGGAGTCTGAATCAGCATTGGCAAGCATCCACCCATCGGACTTACACCATACTGGCTGTAAAGTCCCATTGTTTCCTGCTGTTTCTTCAACGCGTCTTCTGGTTTTGGATATTTTGCATTAATCTTGTCAACGTACGGTTTCAGGGCACGCATCTTAGCAGAAGAAAGGAATGACTTCCAAGTGGTAGGGAGTACCAACATCTTTACGATGATGGTCATGAGAAGGATTACGATTCCCATGCTCAAGCCCCAACCTTTTAACCAATCGAACAATGGAATGGTGAACCAACGGTTGATCCAACGGATGATAGGCCATCCAAGGTATACCAAATCTTCAAGTTCCGGATCGTTGCTGTTAAGGCACAGCTCGTTGCTGTCGAGCAAAGTCTTGAAGTGGTTTGGACCGAAATAAAATTGGAAGTTGCTTGGTTTTGTGCCAGTCGGATCAAATGAAGCCAACATGTCGGCTGAATAACTCTTCATATAGCCACTGCCTTTCTGCTCCATTTTTGATTCGAGAGTTGCTTTTTCGAAATTATTTTCTGCAATTAAAACGCTAGAAAAATACTGGTTCTTGAAAGCTACCCAATCCAAAACTTCAGGAATTGTTTCCTTTTCGTCTTTGGCTTCACTCAAGTTATCAAAACTGTCGTCACTCGGCTTATAGGTAAGTGAAGTGTATCGCTGCTCGAATGTATAACCTTTTTCCATTTGACGAGCACGCAGTTTCCAGTCAATGTTCATTGATTTTACAGACGGAGAGAAGAAGTTCTGCATACCGTGTGCTTGAACGCTTAAGTTCACTACGTATGAGTTGGGCAACAACTTATAGTTGAAATCCAAATGTGCACCATTGGCTGCATTCAGACGCATGGTCACTGTTGAATCTGTAACATTTGTTGCTTGAAAATATAGCTGATCGCTCAGGATATTTTCGTTCTTTCCTTCTAAACCGATATTCAGTGAAGCGTCTTCACCGTCGAAAAGGACCAATGGCTGTTTCTTCTGGTCTTTGTAGTTTTTCAAAAGGGCTTTGCTGACACGGCCTCCCTTGTTAGTCAATGTAAGTTCTACCAACTCATTGTCCAGCTTCACAAGCTGCTCCTCTCCTTGAGTCGCATTGAAGAACAACGAAGTTGAGTCAATCTGCTTAGCCAATTGTTCGGCTGCAGCTTCCTGTGTTTTACGGAGTTCTTCTTTCTGCTGGATAACCTGCTGTATAGAATCTTGATAGTGCTGCGCACGTGCTCTTTCTTCTTGATTAGGGGTGTTGTAGATACCAAAACCTACAATAACCGTACCAATCAAGATAAATCCCACTAACGTGTTTTTATCCATTTCTTTCTTTTTATCTTATTTTTATGTTATTACTTGTCAATAGCCGCTTTGATGAATGACAGGAACAACGGATGTGGTTTTAATACAGTACTGCTGTATTCAGGATGGAACTGTACGCCAACAAACCACTTCAAGGTTGGAATTTCAACGATTTCTACCAAACCTGATTCTGGGTTGACGCCTGTACATTTCATGCCGGCAGCTTCAAACTGTTCTTTGTATTCGTTGTTGAATTCATAACGGTGACGATGACGTTCCTGGATGTGTTCGCTCTGATATGCTTCATAAGCTTTAGAGTCCTTGTCAATAACACATTCGTAAGCACCCAAACGCATTGTGCCACCCATATTGGTGATAGCCTTCTGCTCTTCCATGATGTCAATTACGTTATGAGATGTCTTTTCATTCATTTCGTAGCTGTTGGCATCTTCAAATCCCAATACGTTACGAGCGAATTCGATGGTGATGCATTGCATACCCAAGCAGATACCGAATGTTGGCACATCGTGTGTACGGCAATACTTGATGGCAACAAACTTACCTTCAACGCCACGAGGACCAAAGCCCGGACCGATAATGATACCGTCCATGTCTTTTAGTTCTTCTTCAACGTTTGCGTCTGTAAGCTTTTCGCTGTTGATGAAATGAATCTTCGCTTTGCGATCGTTGTAAGTACCAGCCTGTGAAACGGCTTCCAAAATAGATTTGTAAGCGTCCTGTAAGTCGTATTTACCTACCAGACCGATGTGAACCATTTCTGTAGCTTTGTGACGACGGTCCAAGAATGCTCTCCATGGGCCGAGTGATGGAGTTTCACCTACAGGTAATCCCATCTTCTGAAGAATGATACTGTCCAAACCTTGTTCCTGCATGCGAAGAGGAACTTCGTAGATAGTAGGCATGTCTAAAGACTGGATTACAGCTTTTTCGTCTACGTTACAGAACAAGGCAACTTTCTTGCGAAGGCCAGTGCCTAATTCGTGTTCTGTTCTTAATACCAAAATGTCTGGCTGGATACCCAATGACTGCAATTCTTTAACAGAGTGCTGGGTCGGTTTTGTCTTCAACTCTCCGGCTGCAGCCAAATAAGGAACATAAGTAAGGTGTACGCATAAAGCGTTCTTTCCCATTTCCCATTTCAACTGGCGGATACTTTCCAAGTATGGCAAAGATTCGATATCGCCTACAGTACCACCAATTTCAGTGATGACGAAATCGAATTTGTACTTGTTACCCAATAATTTCACATTACGTTTGATTTCGTCTGTGATGTGAGGAATAACCTGGATAGTCTTGCCTAAATAATCTCCACGACGTTCTTTGTCGATTACACTTTTGTAGATACGTCCAGTGGTAATGTTGTTGGCCTTGGTAGTTTGGATACCCAAGAAACGCTCATAATGACCGAGGTCTAAGTCGGCTTCATGGCCATCAACGGTTACATAGCATTCACCGTGTTCATAGGGATTCAGAGTTCCTGGATCGATGTTGATATACGGGTCGAACTTCTGAATAGTAACGCTGTAGCCTCTGGCCTGCAGCAACTTACCAATAGATGATGAAATAATACCCTTACCTAATGAAGAGGCAACACCACCTGTTACGAAAATGTACTTTGTTTCTGCCACAATATGTTTGTTTAAAAATTTATTTTTTTTAGAACTGCTTCTACAAGGTTGCAAAATTATAAAAAAAAGCCGAAAGTCAAGGCATATTGGTTTAAAACATTGTAAAACTAACCTACTTTTTTCTGAATTTTCTGCCAAGTTTTATTTTGCAATGTCTAAAAGAATTAGAAATAATTGTATTTTTGCACCAAAATTCAAACTCGTATGAAAAAACTGGAAATGTTATCACTTTTGCTCATCATATTCAGCAGTTCGTTCGCTCAGAATGTAACTTTGACTAATGATTCTATCGTAGACCAATCCAAGTTGGTCGTGCTTCCTGACAGTTTGAAAACAGGGGATGGAGAAAATGCAGATTTTTTCGAATTGATGAGGGATTCCGACTTGGTACCCATGGATCAACCATTGTCTGTTCAGGACTCTTTGAAAAGAGATACATTGACGCAGCCCGATAGGGAAGTTCCTTCCGATTCTTTACGGCCGCTGATCCGATTGGATGTAGTGATGCCTCTGCCGTCAGAAATTGACTCTATATATGAGGATTCGATGCATATAGATTCTCTTGTTTCCAATAGCTTCCAATCGGATTCTTTAATCATGGATGCCCTTGTAGTGGATTCAGTCCTTTTGGATGATATGGCGGTTGATTCAACTTATGAAGTACGCCGCAGGGCCTTTCTGCGTGATTCTTTACGATTGGATTCTTTGCGCAAAGATTCTTTACGGATGGATTCAATACGTTTAAAGCAGATTGCCGACCGAATTGCAAAAAAACAATTGGTTTCTGTATTGAGACTTCATCGCATCATGGACAACTTCCGAACTGATTATGAAGCTGCTTTGGAACGTTGGAACGATTATTATCTTACGTACGATGAGGTGACGATGAAACCGGAATATTATAAGTTTGTAGTGCCGTTGACGTATTATACATCGTCTATTCGCAAGGCAGGAACTATTGAGGGATGGGAGCCTGAAGATATCTTGTCAAAGGATAGAAAGAAGCGCGAAGAACGAGTACGTTTAACTCTTCCAGATCTTCGTACATCTAGAATCATCGTCGATGAAGTTGATAAGCAGCTACTTAACTTTTATGTGAATTATCCAGAAGAAGTGAAGCACAATGAGACGGAATTTGCCGACATCTCTTTGCTGGCTGATGAAGACATGGTGGCTGGACCTCGTGAAGAGAATATCCTTGATAAAGCTCAAGTAGTAGGAGTAGGAGGCGTTTCAGAATCGGATTTGGTTGTGTATCGACCGAATTTCTGGACTTTCGGTGGAAACGGTTATCTGCAGTTCTCTCAGAATCATATTTCAGACAACTGGTACAAAGGGGGAGAAAGTACGAAATCCTTGCTCTCAGGTTTGGTGTTGTTCGCTAATTTTAATGACAAACAGCGTATTCAGTTTGAAAACAAGTTGGAATGGAAACTCGGTTTTATTACAGCTCCTTCTGATACCATGCACTCTTATAAGGCAAACAATGATATGTTCCGTTTGAACTCTAAGTTCGGTTTAAAGGCTGTAAGCAATTGGTATTATACTTTGTCTGTGGACTTCAAGACACAGCTCTTCTCCAGCTATCAGACGAATACGGATAATTTGATTTCTGCTCTTTTGTCACCGGCTGAATTGAACGTAGGTCTTGGTATGGACTATAAATACATAAAAGATGGAATCTGCAACTTGTCAGTCTTGATTAACCCGATCAACTACACGTTGTATTCTGTGCTGAATGATGACGTGGATCCTACGAAGTTTAACATTAAAAAGGGACATAAACATGAAAATGTGTTCGGCTCACGTTTCGAAGCCACATTGAAGTGGAAGATCTTTACTCCTTTGGTATGGGAATCTCGTCTTTCGTATACCACGAATTATGATAAGGCGTTGGCTGAATGGGAAAACTCGTTTACTTTCGTTGTCAACAAATACCTTTCAACGAAGCTCTTTGTCAATGGACGATTTGATGACGGTGTGAAGCGTAAAGAGGGACAGAGTTACTTTCAGTTGCAGGAAATACTCAGCTTTGGTTTAAATTATACTTGGTAAAAATATTGATTATGTTTGAAATGCCTTCTTTCGTTCAGATATTGGACTTTATAGGAACTTTTGCATTTGCGATTAGTGGTATTCGTTTGGCTTCAGCCAAGAGCTTTGACTGGTTTGGAGCTTACGTTGTAGGTTTGGCTACGGCAATCGGTGGGGGAACCATCCGTGATTTATTGCTGGATGTTACTCCTGCATGGATGCAAGATCCCATGTATTTGCTTTGTACCGCTTCAGCAATGCTATTCGTGATCCTTTTCCGTCAGATTCTTATTCACTTGAACAATACTTTCTTCTTATTCGATACCATTGGTCTGGCTTTGTTTACTGTAGTAGGAGCAACAAAAAGCATTGATTTAGGATATTCATTCTGGGTGGCTATCATAATGGGAAGCATTACCGGTGCTGCGGGTGGTGTGTTGCGTGATGTGTTCATTAATGAAATCCCGCTTATTTTCCGTAAAGAAATCTATGCGATGGCTTGTGTGATTGGAGGTATTGCCTACTGGTTGTGCTCGCTGATGGGTATGGAGGCTTATTTGGCACAGATAATCTGTGGAGTAACGGTCTTCGTGGTTCGTATCATTGCTGTGAAGTATGAGGTGACTTTACCGATTTTGAAGGGAGAACCAGAATGATGGGATGGTCGTTGTTCTGTGGTCTTTGTTTCTCTTTGGCTTCAATTGGAACGGTTTCGAGTGATAGTTTGAAGGTAGAACGATTGCTAGGTGGCATTCCATCCGATGAAACGGTAAGTAATTCAATAGTATATTTTGCAAAAGACTTTCAAGGTACTCCTTATTTAGGGGGTACGTTGGAAGCCTTTCCTTCCGAACGCTTGGTCGTGCGAACGGACTCGGTAGATTGTACTACGTTTGTGGAGTATGTTACTGCTTTGGCAATGACTCATCAGGAAGGCATTCGGACTTATTCAGCGTTTAGGAAATGCTTACAACAGTTGCGCTATCGAGAAGGAAAAATCCGGGGTTATGTGTCTCGGTTGCATTATTTCTCCGATTGGATACAAGATAACGTTCAGAAAGGAATCTTAGAAGAAGTCACTTTAGATTCTCCTCATGAGTACCGTTCCGTGTCTTTGAACTTTATGACTAGGCATGTTTCTTCTTATCCAATGTTGTCAGCCAATCGGCAGTTGGTGGAGGAATTGCGAGAAGTAGAAAATAAATGGCAGCATTTTCAGATGCCGTATATTCCCAAAAATATTTTAGGAGAAGGAAAGAAGGTCTTGAAGATAAATGATGGGGATATCTTAGCTTTGGCTACAAGCATTAAGGGCTTGGATGTAGTTCACGTCGGTTTCGCTTTTTGGGTGAATGGAAAATTACACTTGCTGCATGCATCTTCTGTGAAGGGAAAGGTTTGGTTGGATGCTGTCCCGTTAGTTGATTATTCTAAACGAATAAAGTCGCATATCGGTGTTCGGGTACTTCGCTTTCATTGATAACTTATAGGCTTTTCTTCTTTTCAATTTTTGCATGGGAAAAAGCTCTTGGGATGAAAGTTAATCTTCAGCCATTGCTGATTTGTGCCTTTTTGAATTAAATGTGTGGAGTTTCTTATTCAGATGTTCATGCAAAACGATAACAATAAAAGCGTTCACTTCTGCTCGATACAGAAGCGAACGCTTTTATTGTTATTTCTTATATTTGCTAATCTTTAGCAGTGTTGCTTTCTTTAGCAGTGTTGCTTTCTTTGGCAATGTTGTCTTTTATGTTTGTCTTTGCAACCTTGGAAATTGCCTTTACAAGTCGCTTTCTTCCCTTTGCAGCAAGGATTTGCCTTTTTGTTATATCCAGTTTGGTCTTGTGCTTTGAAGAGAACTTCCAGTTGGCGACTATTCAGTACCTTTTTGAATTTGGCATAATATTCTTTTTCGGTATCAAGGACTCTCTGACGGCGCTCAAAAGAATTTTCAATGCGTTTGGCTCTTTCTTCATCGGTCATATCCTTTCCGGCTTTCGAAAGACGAGTTGATGTATAGCAGGCTGCAATCTCTTCCAAATATTCTTTATAAAGAGGAGCAAATTCAGCACTCTTTTTATCGTCCAATACCAGCTTCTTTTGCATCCGTTGTACGCGAAGTTCCAACATTTGTTCACGCTGATTCTCTTTTTGGAGGTTCTTGCTTGTTGTGTTCTGTGCAAAGAGTACAGGGTAACTCATGAGGGCGGTAGCCATAACAGTCAGAAAAAATCTTTTCGTTTTCATTTCTTTCAGTTTTAAATGTTTGTTAACAGTTGTTTTACGAGACTCTCAAAGTTTTTTTAGTCTCATTTGCAACTTGGATAAAGAAACGAAGTAAAGGTTTAAGACGTGTGCTGACATTTAACGTTGCATAACATCTTTGTACGCAAACTTTAAAGTAGCTAAATTTTCAATATTGATTCCAACTACTCATCTCCTCAAGGCTTTTACGACTTTTTTTACGAGTTTTACCCTCTGCATATCCTAAACTAATTAAAAGTGGAACTCGCTTGTTGCTGATTCCCAGTAATTTCTTTACCTTCTTCTCATCAAACCATCCTATGATGCAAGTCCCCAAGCCGAGTTCAGATGCTTGCAGACAGAAGTGCTCTACTGCGATGCCGATGTCCAAAAGGGAATATTCCTTATCCTTGATGACACTCCCAATGCGAGCGATGAAATTCATTTTCTCTAAGGTTACCGCAACGATTACTGGAGCTTGGCTGACCCATTTGTTCATGCCCATTCTTGCTGCTGCAGAGGTCATTTCCTTAAGTAGGTTTGGTTGATCGACAACTATGAATTTCCAGGGCTGTGAATTGCACGCTGATGGAGCTAATCGTGCAGCTTCCAAGCATTCGGTAATCAATTCCCTTTTGACGGAAATACTTTTATATTTACGGTCGCTTTGTCTAGAAGCGATTAATTCAGCAAATTTCATTTTCTTAGTTATTTGAGGGTTAGCATTCTTTGTACAAAGATATTTTTTTCGTAATAAAATGCAAGTGATGCACAGATGTTCGAGGGGACCGAAGTACTGTGGAGTTTCTACTTGCGATGAATTCGTTTGTAGATTAGCCAATTCAGAACCGTTTCCTTCTTATTTCAATCCAAAAGGTACTGTGGATTTCAGGCAAATACTTTTTCCCGTAACCGGATGAGTGAATTCAATTTCGGATGCATGTAAGTAGAGCCTGTCTGCGGGTTTCCCATACAATGTATCACCTTTAATCGGACAATTTAATCCATTGGGATGGGCAGCATGCACTCGGATTTGGTGTGTGCGGCCTGTCTGCAGGTCGAATTGAACGAGTGAAGCATTACCTTTTGTGGCAAGAACTGTATAAAATGTGATCGCTTTTTTCCCATGTTCATAACTTACCATCTGACGGGGGCGGTCATCGGGATTCGGACAAAGTGGAAGGTTTATGCAACCTTTAGACACTTCGGGAATACCGTCTAAAATGGCGGTGTAGACCTTGCGTATTTGTCGGCTCTCGAATAAGTCTTGGAGTTGTGCATGGATTTCCTTGGTCTTTCCGGCTAACAGTAATCCTGAAGTAGCCATATCGAGTCGGTGGACAAGTAGAGGTCCTGTAGCTTGCGGATAGCGTTCTTGCAATCGCTGGTGAATGGAGTCCAATTCTCCCTTTCCTGGGGTAGATAACATACCAGCTGGCTTCTCTATCACTACCAACCATTCATCCTCGTAAATAATGGTTAGTGGCGTGGCATGATGGATATTTTCTTCCAAAGGATTCTTTTCGATGGGTAATCCTACCAACATGTGCTTCAAAATCGGTTCACATTTGCTTTTGCACGAAGGGTAGAATTGTCCGTGGTGCCGAATCTCTTCTTTAGGAGATTCTCCCCACCAGAATTCACCCATGGCCAAGGGTTTCAAATGATTCAAGTAGGCATATTGCAGCAGTTTGGGTAGGGCACATTCTCCGGCACCGGCAGGTGGTATTCCTTGTCGGGTTTCGGCAAATATTTCGCAGAGGTCTTTTGTTCCCCCGAATGCATTTAGCATTTTGAAATGCTTGAAAAGTTTCATCTGCAAAGCAGCGGAACGGTTTTTCCGTTCTTGTTTCATTCTGCTGATTTCTACTTCCCAAACGTTTAAATCCTCGTCTTTTTGTGCAACTTCTTCTTTCAACCGGCGTTCTAAGCGTTTGAATTCAGCTTTCTGAAACTGACTCTCATTGATGAGTGTCTGAAGAAGTTTGGGGTCACTCGTGGCTTTACGTTTCTCGTCGCGTAGCTTTTTTGCTTCTTTCAAGGCCTTGCGTGCGGCAGTTAGCTGTTGTTCGGCTGTTTCGTGAGCTGATTTGCATTGTTCTTTCAGTAGCTTGTAGAGAGGAGAGTTCTTGATCTCTGACACCTTATGATTGATGGCTGAAATAGCGGTTTCTTCCTTCTTGAAAAAATCGTCCGGTTGAAGCAAATCGTATACTGGAGGAACAAAGTATTCATGAAGGTTGCTTCCAGCTAAATTCCCAGAAAAGGCCGCCAGAAAACCGATACGGTTTTCGGGAGTGCGAATAATCAGTACTCCGAACATTTTTCCGTGGCTGATTTCTTCAGCCCAGTCAGCACGCGTTTTTAGGTAGGTCTGTACCTCGCTGGCTGCACGAAGAGTTAGCGGGTGAGGCGTGTAGTGGAAGGGGTACGTAAAAAGAGGCGGAATTTCAATTCCGCCTATATCTGATGAAAAATAATGAATCACGTTGTTTCTTTCAAATTATCAAATCATTTCACGCTGGCGGCAGAAGCAGTTGCTGAACTTCTTGTCGACATTCTCGGTGAAGGTCTTAAAGATGCCGTAAACGCTGGAACCGGAGCCAGACATGGATGCATAAACGGCTCCCATATCGTACATCTTAGCTTTGATAGCTGCTATCTCTGGATATTTTGTGAATACGCTTTCTTCAAAATCGTTTTTGATACAGTCTTTCCATGTCTCTATGGGCTGCTGGATGCATTCTTTCAGTGATATTTCCGGCTTCTTGGGATGGATGTTTGCAAATGCATCACGTGTGGGTACAGCGATATCGGGTTTAACCAATACAAGGTAATATCCAGAAAGACTCAAACGGATCGGTTCAAAAATGTTGCCGATTCCTGTAGCGAAGACAGGTTCGTTGCGAATAAAGAAAGCACAATCGGCTCCTAATTGGGCTGCGTATGCTTCCATTTGGTCCAAATCGAGTCCCAACTTGAATTTTTCGTTCAATAACTTGATCATGAAGGCGCAATCGGCTGATCCTCCTCCCAATCCAGCTTGAGTAGGGATGTGTTTAAACAAGTGTACGTCGATGGCCGGGAGATTGAAGTCTTGAGCCAACAGACGGTAGGCTTTGATTACCAGATTGTCTTCGGCGGCACCTTCAATGGATGTCCCCATTACATGGAGGTCGTAAGGACGTTCTGCATTTTCAAGTCGCTTGACTTCCAATGCATCCTGCAGGTTAATCGGATAAAATATGGTTTCCAGATTATGGTAACCGTCTTTGCGTTTCTCGACGATATTGAGCCCGAGATTTATTTTTGCATTAGGGAATGTAATCATAATGTTATAGGTTTTATTTCCAAATATACATGAAACTTTTGAATTAGGAAGTGTTATTGCTAAAAAAGAAAAGGATGGATTCGTCTTTGTGGATGAATGTGCTTATCTTTACACGATGCAACCTTTTTGATTGGCTTATGGATATCGTTTTAATTATTCTTAGTGCTCTTTGCCTGTTGGCTGGATTGTTGGGCTGCGTATTGCCGGCACTTCCAGGGCCACCTGTCGCTTATTTGGGATTGATTCTGCTGCATGTGGCGGATAAGGTGGAGTTCACGACAGCTCAACTCCTTGTCTGGCTTTTGCTGGTAGTGGTGATGCAGGTCCTGGACTCTTTCATCCCGATGTTGGGGACAAAATATAGTCAAGGATCAAAGTGGGGAAGTTGGGGAGCTTTTATCGGTTCCTTGCTCGGATTATTTTTCATGCCCTGGGGGCTTTTGGCAGGTCCCTTTCTGGGAGCAGTGGTGGGAGAATTGATGGGCAATCGTTCCGCGCACCAAGCTTTGAGGTCTGGATTCGGTTCTCTTTTGGGATTTCTTTTTGGCACTGTGCTGAAACTCACGCTTTGCGTTTATTTTATTGCACAGTTTTTTATCGCCCTTTGGTAAAATAGGTTATCTTTGCATACTAAAATAAGAAAAATGGCAGAAACTATAAAAAGAATATCGCGTACACCGAAAGCTTCTAGAGTGAAACAGGTGGATGAATATGGACATCTGCAGCCGCAAGCCGTCGAGTTTGAAGAGGCTGTATTGGGTGCCTTGATGATTGAGAAGGACGCCTATTCGTTGGTCAGTGAAATCCTTCGTCCGGAGTCGTTTTACGAGCGTCGGAACCAGCTTATTTACGCAGCAATCGTTGATTTGGCAGTCCAGCAGAAGCCCGTTGATATCTTGACCGTAACGGAACAGCTTCGTACGCGCGGGGATTTGGAAGAAGTGGGAGGTCCATTCTATATTACTCAATTGAGTGGTAAGGTGGCGTCATCAGCTCATATCGAATATCATGCCCGTATCATTGCTCAGAAGTTTCTGGCCCGTGAATTGATTACATTCAGCAGCAGCATACAGAATAAGGCGTTTGATGAGACTCAAGATGTAGACGACTTGATGCAAGAAGCTGAGGGAAAGCTTTTCCAAATCTCTCAGCAAAATATGAAGAAGGATTATACGCAGATTAATCCAGTGATTCGTGAGGCGTATGAAATGTTGCAGAAAGCAGCGGCTCGTACCGATGGTTTGAGTGGTCTGTCCAGCGGATTTCATCAATTGGACAAGATGACGTCCGGTTGGCAGAATTCCGACTTGATTATCATCGCAGCTCGTCCGGCAATGGGTAAGACAGCATTTGTCCTTTCTATGGCGAAGAATATGGCGGTGAACTCCCAGATTCCTGTGGCTCTGTTCTCTTTGGAAATGAGTAACGTACAGTTGGTGAATCGTTTGATTGTCAATGTGTGCGAAATTTCGGGTGAGAAAATCAAGAGTGGTCAGTTGGCTCCGTATGAGTGGGGTCAGTTGGACTATAAGATAAAGGAATTGTATGATGCCCCACTTTATGTAGATGATACACCTTCTTTGTCTGTTTTTGAATTGCGAACCAAAGCACGTCGTCTGGTTCGAGAACATGGCGTTAAAATTATTATAATCGACTACTTGCAGTTGATGAACGCTAGTGGTATGTCGTTCGGAAGCCGTCAGGAAGAAGTAAGTACTATTTCTCGTTCGTTGAAGGGATTAGCCAAGGAATTGAATATTCCCATCATCGCTTTGAGTCAGTTGAACCGTGGCGTGGAAAATCGTGATGGTATCGATGGAAAGCGACCGCAGTTGAGCGACCTTCGTGAATCGGGAGCCATCGAACAGGATGCCGATATGGTGTGCTTTATTCATCGTCCGGAATACTATAAGATTTATGCCGATGAAAAGGGTAATGACCTTCATGGTATGGCAGAAATCATCATTGCCAAGCATCGTAACGGTGCGGTGGGCGATATACTTCTCCGATTCCGTGCAGAATATGCTCGATTCCAGAATTTGGATGATGGCGTGATAACACCGATGCCGGGTGAAGAAAATGCTGCTCCTGTCCTTCGTTCTAAAATGAATCGAGGAGGAGGGGCTTCTCAAGGAATGGTACCGCCTCCACCAGCAACGATGGAACCGCCTGGTGGCGATCCTTTTGGCGGACCGGATAATGGTCAGGTACCTTTCTAAGGTCGATTTATATGGTTGTAAAAGAGACTTTGGTTGTAAAAATCCAAATTACCTCTCTTGTAAAACAAATATTTATATTAACTTTGCAACTCATTGAAGAATATATAAAAAAATACATATATGAATATCTCGTATAATTGGCTGAAAGAGTATGTCAATTTTGACTTGACTCCCGACGAAGTCGCAGCCGCACTTACCTCTATCGGCTTGGAAGTCGATGGTGTTGAGGAAGTACAAACCATCAAAGGTGGTCTGGAAGGACTGGTTGTTGGTGAAGTATTGACTTGTGAACCGCATCCTAATTCAGACCATATGCATATCACTACCGTAAATTTAGGACAGGATGAGCCTGTACAGATTGTTTGCGGTGCAGCGAATGTCGCTGCTGGTCAGAAAGTTATCGTTGCCACTTTGGGCGCAAAACTTTATGACGGTGATGAATGCTTTACAATCAAAAAATCAAAACTTCGTGGCGTAGATTCATTTGGTATGATCTGTGCTGAGGACGAAATTGGTGTAGGAACGAGCCATGATGGAATCATCGTATTGCCACAGGATACAGTTCCTGGAACATTGGCAAAGGATTATTATAATGTGCAGAGTGAATACGTGATAGGCGTGGACATTACTCCAAACCGTTCGGACGCTTGTTCGCATTACGGCGTCGCTCGCGATTTGTATGCATGGTTGATTCAGAACGGTTATCAGGCAGAATTGAAACGTCCGTCAAACGATGCATTCCATGTCGATTCACAGGATATGAATATCGAAGTGGTAGTGGAAAATTCTGAAGCTTGTCCTCGTTATGCAGGAGTTGCAATCAAGAATGTCACTGTTAAGGAAAGCCCGGAATGGTTACAGGACAAACTTCGCTTGATCGGTGTTCGTCCGGTAAATAATATTGTAGATATCACCAACTACATTCTTCACGCTTACGGTCAGCCGATGCACTGCTTTGATGCAGATAAAATCGCAGGAAAGAAGATTGTAGTGAAGACTTGTGCTGAAGGAACTAAGTTCGTTACTTTGGATGAAGTAGAACGTACATTGACAGAACGCGACTTGATGATTTGTGATGCTGAAAAGCCAATGTGCATTGCTGGCGTTTTCGGTGGACTGGAATCAGGTACGACTGAAACGACTAAAGATATTTTCTTGGAAAGTGCTTACTTCCACCCAACATGGGTTCGAAAGACTGCTCGTCGTTTCGGCTTGAATACTGATGCTTCTTTCCGTTTTGAAAGAGGTGTTGATCCTAATAATACCATTTATGCCTTGAAACAGGCTGCTTTGTTGGTAAAGGAATTGGCAGGTGGCGAAATTGCTTCTGAGATCAAGGACCTTTATCCGAATCCTCTTCCTAACTTCCCGGTAGAATTGTCATACGCTTATTGTCATTCTTTGATTGGAAAGGAACTTCCTCATGATACGATCAAGAGCATTTTGAAGAGCTTGGAAATTGAAATCGTGAACGAAACAGAAGAAGGTCTGTCTCTTGTAGTTCCTGCTTATCGTGTGGATGTGCAGCGTCCATGTGATGTGGTAGAAGACATTCTTCGTATTTATGGATACAATAATGTAGAAATTCCTCTCACTTTGAAGTCTTGTATCAGTGTGAAAGGTGACGTAGATAAGTCTGTTAAACTTCAGAATATAGTTTCTGAACAGTTGGTAGGCTGTGGCTTCAATGAAATTTTGAATAATTCTTTAACAGCTGCCGCTTATTACGAAGGCTTGGAAACTTACAAACTGGAAAATTTGGTTCACTTGATGAACCCATTGAGCAACGATTTGAGCGTAATGCGTGGTACTTTGCTCTTCGGTGGTTTGGAAAGTATCGAACATAATGCAAACCGTAAGAATGCCGATTTGAGTTTCTTCGAGTTCGGTAACTGCTACCATTTCAATGCTGAGAAGAAAAATCCTGAAAAGGTGTTGGTTGCTTACTCTGAAGAATTACATTTGGGCATGTGGATGACCGGTAAACGTGTAAGCAATTCTTGGGCTCATGCTGATGAAAATGCTTCTGTTTACGAATTGAAAGCTCATGTGTTGAATATATTCCGTCGTGTCGGATTGAATGCCAGTGCTTTGGTCTTTGGAAACTTGACAAATGACATTTATTCTGTTGCACTTTCTATTCATACTCGTGGCGGCAAATTGCTGGCTACTATCGGTGTTGTCACTAAGAAGATTCAGAAGGCATTCGACATTGATAATGAAGTTTACTATGCAGACGTGAACTGGAAAGAATTGATGAAGGCTGTAAAGAACAATGTTGTTTCTTTCCGTGAAATATCTAAGTTCCCTGCAGTAAAACGTGACTTGGCTTTGTTGCTTGACAAGCAGACTCAGTTCGCAGAAATTGAAAAGATTGCTTTTGAGTCAGAAAAGAAATTGTTGAAGAGCGTTGAATTGTTCGACGTGTACGAAGGCAAGAATTTGGAAGCTGGCAAGAAGAGTTATGCTGTAAGCTTTATTCTTCAAGATGAAAATGCAACGTTGAATGATAAGCAGATTGATAAGATTATGCAGAAGCTTATCACTAACTTGCAGAAGAAATTGAATGCACAGTTACGATAATATAATTCAGAAACAGTAGACCGATAGATAGCGGTGTACTGTTTCTTGATGTATTATATATACTTAAAGGAATATCTGAATAGACTTCCGGAACGGCCTGATTTTCATCAGTAGTCGTATTTCGTGCAGACTGTTTGGGAGGGACCTTTGGGAACATCAAAAAGAAAATATTAACAATAACAACTATAAATACATTAATCCAATGGGAAGAGCGTTTGAATATAGAAAAGCTACAAAGCTGAAAAGATGGGGCCACATGGCTAAAACATTTACAAGACTGGGTAAACAAATTGCAATTGCAGTAAAAGCTGGCGGTCCAGAACCTGAAAATAACCCTGCATTGCGTTCAGTTATCGCTACTTGTAAGCGTGAAAACATGCCTAAAGATAACGTGGAACGTGCTATCAAAAATGCGATGGGTAAAGACCAGAGCGATTACAAAGGAATGACTTATGAAGGTTATGGCCCTCACGGAGTAGCTGTATTTGTTGATACATTGACAGATAATACAACTCGTACAGTGGCTGACGTTCGTTCAGTATTCAACAAGTTTGGTGGAAACTTGGGTACTACAGGTTCTTTGGCTTTCTTGTTTGATCACAAGTGTGTGTTCACTTTCAAGAAAAAAGACGGTGTGGATATGGATGAGTTGATTCTTGATTTGATCGACTATAATGTAGATGACGAATTTGACGAAGATACTGAAGAAGGTACTATTACTATCTACGGTGATCCTAAGAGCTATGCTGCTATCCAGAAACACTTGGAAGAATGTGGCTTCGAAGATGTTGGTGGTGACTTTACATACATCCCTAACGATACTAAGGAAGTAACTCCTGAACAGCGCGAAACTATCGACAAGATGATTGAACGTCTTGAAGAATTCGATGATGTACAGACTGTTTACACTAACATGGCACCGGAAGCAGGAGAAGAATAATAAATCTTCAGAAAGATAATAAGTGTGCAGGGTTGTGCAGGCGGTAAGCATCTTGGATGATTTATCGCTTGCATGACCCTCACTTTTTATAGCGGCTACGGTTGCATGAAGTATAGTGTGGAGTGGAGCGTTATACTTTCTATTTTGATTTAGACAACTATTGAATTGAAATCAACTAACAACTTTTACAACGTATTATAATGAAATTCAGTTACAAGACTCAAGGAACTTGCAGCACCATGATTGATTTGGAAGTAGAAAACAATAAAATTGTCGATGTACATTTTACTGGAGGATGCAATGGCAATCTTCAAGGAATTTCTGCTTTGATCAAAGGCATGGATATGGATGAGGTAATTAATCGAGTGGAAGGTATTCATTGCGGTCGTCGCACGACATCTTGCCCCGATCAGTTGTCAAAGGCTCTTCGTATGATAAAAGAAGAGATGGGTGCCCAATAAGACTACTTGTCCTCTGAAAATTTCATTTCAGAGGATTTTTCTTTATAATCTTTTACGTATGATTATCGGAAAAGTTCTTGAACTTACCTTTTTCCTTTGATTAAAAACAATGCCAATTGGAATCATTAAACATTTACCCTAATAAGCACTTTTTACCATGATTAAAATTCAATGTGTTGTGGAGCGTCTCGTTTATCAGAATGCTGATAATGGATACACCGTACTGAGAGCGAAAGCAAAAGGATATACCGATTTGATTACTTTGGTTGGATATCTGATGGACTTGTCGGCAGGTACTGTGCTGCTCGTTGATGGCAACTGGCAAGAGGACAAGAAATTCGGTCCGAAGTTCGTCGTTGAGAAATGGGAGGAAGTGCTTCCTTCTACGCTTTATGGTATTGAGAAATATTTGGGGAGTGGTTTGATAAAAGGAGTCGGTCCGCGTTTTGCCAAACGTATAGTAGAGAAGTTTGGTTTGGACACGATTGATATTATAGAAAACCACATTGATCGTTTGCTGGAAATTGAAGGTTTGGGCAAGCGAAAAATGTTGAAGATTCAAGAAAGTTGGGAAAAGCAGAAAGAAGTACAAAATGTCATGGTCTTTTTGCAGGGGCATGGAGTGAGTACAGCTTATGCAGCGAAAATTTATCGTACGTATGGAAAAGCAAGCATTGAAGTAGTACAAAATAATCCGTATAGCTTGGCTGATGATATTTGGGGAGTTGGATTTAAAACAGCTGATTCCATTGCACAGAAGTTGGGATATGATAAGGACGATGCTCGGCGATGTCGCAGTGGGTTGATGTATGCACTTGCTCAACTGGCAACTGATGGGCATGTGTTCGCTTATGAAAAGCAGTTGCTCTCGAAAGCAAAAGAATTGTTGGAAGTTGATGAATCGGACTTAGTACCGGTCTTGGATGAAATGATTCAGTGTAAGGATTTGTTTAGGGATGAGGATGCCATCTATCTGCCAACTTACTTTTATGCGGAGAAGGGCTCAGCCGAGAAGTTGATTGGTTTGTTGAATCATCCTTTGCATGCAAGTAGCACTTTTGACTTCCAGAATTCTCCATCTGAAAGGAGTTTCCAATACGATGAGGTTCAGTTGGAGGCTATCCGAAAAGCTGTTCAGTCGAAGATCTTGGTACTGACAGGTGGTCCAGGAACTGGAAAGACTACTACTACCCAAGGTATCATCAAGGCTTTAAAGGCTTTGGATTTAAAGATTTTATTGGCAGCTCCTACAGGACGTGCGGCTAAGCGAATGAGTGAGGCTACCGGTATGCCTGCAAAGACCATTCATCGTCTGCTCGTTTATACGCCAGTGGAAGGCTATCAGCGAAATGAAGAAAATCCGTTAGAGGGTGATGTACTTATTATCGATGAGGCATCTATGTTGGATATCCAATTGTTTTATGCCCTTTTGAAAGCTGTTCCTTTATCAATGCGTCTTTTATTCGTGGGAGATATAGATCAGTTGCCCAGTGTTGGAGCAGGAAATGTATTACGTGATTTGATTGATTCAGAACAGATACCTGTGGTTCGTCTTACTCGAATATTCAGACAGGCCCAAACATCACGTATCGTAACCAATGCACACCGGATTAATCAGGGGGTGCTTCCGGATATATCTAATGGGAAAGCGAGTGATTTCTTCTTCCTGCAAGTGGAAAATCCTGATGATACCATATCGCAGATTGTGAATCTGGTACAGAATCGTTTGCCGAAGGCATATCATGAGAAAATAAGCAACATTCAGGTATTGACGCCTATGCATCGAGGTGCAGCTGGAGCGGATAATCTCAATCAGGCTCTTCAAAGAGCATTGAATCCGACAGGGACTTCCTTATCGCGTGGAGGATATACTTATCGTCGAGGAGATCGTATTATGCAGATTCGCAACAACTATGACAAGGATGTGTATAATGGGGATATAGGTACTGTAGTTCGCATAGATACGGATGAGAATACTCTTTTTGCAGAATATGATGGGAAAGAGGTTTCGTACGAATTAAGTGAATTGGATGAAGTTGCTTTAGCTTATGCTACGACTATTCATAAATCGCAAGGATCTGAATATCCGATTGTAGTGATTCCTGTGCTGATGTCGCATTTTGTCATGTTGCAAAGGAATCTGATTTATACGGCAGTGACGCGTGCGAAGAAAGTTTGTGTTTTAATAGGTAGTGCCGATGCATTGGCTTTTGCTGTGAAGAATTTCACGGTGAACAAACGGAATTCCCGTCTGAAGGAGCGTTTGTTGCAGGGTAAATAAGGAAAAGAAGCGGGAATAAGATGCTATGTCAGCATTCTTTTAAGTAGAAAAGAATGAGTCCGATTTGTATGCACAGTATAAAAGGAATTCCTAATGAAAATTTTTTGTGGAGCGTTTTGTGCTTGAAGGTCCATATTGCTAAAAGACTTCCTAAGCTGCCACCAGCTATAGCGACTCCTAAAAGTTTTCTTTCTGGAATGCGCCATTTGCCTTTTATGGCCTTATATTTGTCAATACCATAAAGAAGGAAAGCGAGAGCGTTAATTGCGATTAGATACGTAATGATGGTATTTTCAATTGTCATTGTTCATTAGTTTGTTGTTTGTCGGTAGTTTAATGTAGACTTTCAAGGTTGAAAGATAATCCGATGGGAAATTATATAGGGCTTTCACATGGATTTATGGCCCAATATAGACCTTTAATGGTTTTCATATGAAAGTTAGATTCTCCTTGGTTAGTCTTTATTGCATGGAATCTCTTGGAAAACTTCCTCCAAAATAGGTGAATGGGCAATATCATTAGGGTTGGTCCCCGGAATTCCTTGTGGAATCTCTATTTCCAGTCGTTTGAAAAGATCTGTCCAAAATTGCGGAATGTTTCCGTTGGCGTCTTTGAAATTCATGGGGCGAGTTTCAAATAATTTACTTCTGTCTTTCGTAACAAAGCTTTCGTATACTAGTTCGGAGCAATACATTTTCCCGTTGTTGGGAAGGAAAGACCAATCGTAAGCTTCACCCAAGTGTGATTTCGCTTCTTGGATGATTCTCTTCGTTGGAAGAGGATAAATGACACGTTTAATCACATAACCTGCTGAGGAGTTATGAATGAAGTCTTCGAAATTGGTAAAAACGACTCCTTTGGTGGAGCTTGTTTCTAGTACTTTGGGCTCTCCTTCTTCGAAGATGAGAATGCCTACATGGTCGAACTTGATTTCCGACTTTTGCGCTGTCGCATCGGTTATGGCTTTGGAAAAATCATTTTCTTCAGCGATTCGGAAGATCAAATCGCAATCTTGTATTTGGTATGCTTCGTTTCGACAAGAGAATAGGCTCATTATAATTATTGCAAGAAGGTATATTCTTTTCATTATTTTTTGTATTTAACCTCTTCAATCCAAATTGAATTAAATAGTTCACTAGTTGCTTTTTCGTCTTTGAGAAGTTTTTGAAATTCTTTTAAGCGGATTGCATTCGCAGATTCAGGAATCCAAAGCTTCAGATACCCGCTTTCGGAATATTTCTCTTTCATGTGTAAAAGAAAGCGATTGAAATGTTCTTCAGGAGTTAATTCAGGGTAATGTGATAAACCATATTGGATAGTTCGTCGTATGATAACTTGTGCGTCTATCAATCGGTCGGCTTCGGCTACAATTTTTCCATAAATACTGCGTGGGGGATGTTGGCTCGATGCACGATGGTCTTCGACAGCCTGAGCCATTATCTCAATTCCTTTTTCGTTGAAGAAAGAGGGGAGCATAGGATCTTCTCGAATTATTTTTCCTGAGACTAAGTGGTGGATTTCGCGCCCTTTGATAAGCCCCGTGTCGTGGTAGGCGGCTATGGTATATACCATAGCGATATGAACATCATAAAACTTGGCAAGCTGCAAGCTTTCTTTTATGACCGTTTTTACATGATTAATCTGGTGTGCAGCATCAAATTGCTCGTATAGAGGAAGAATTTCATTCTCGATGTATGCTCTCAAAGCAGGGTTGATAGATTGTTCCATTTTTTAGGAAGAATGCTCTTTAATGGTATGACTTTGAAGTGTGCATGTTCAAGAGGTTTAGACAAAATACAATTAGATTCCCTCGTCCCACCCTCACTCATGAATAGTCAATACGTGGTAATGCAATAGATATAAAAATCTCGATTGAAAAATGCAGAATGCACATGTACACTTTGCTGGATTTGCGCAATGAATCACATGCTGACATCCCGAAGCTGATCAATAAAGGAAACTCATTTAGCAACTAAATGAGGAGGTGTATTGCCACTATTTCATGAATTACTGCCTAATATTTTGTCCAGATTGCTTCTTAGATTAGTTCCACTTGCCAGTTGAGGCCTTGAATCTTTACATCTAATTCTCTCAACTGTTTGGAGTATTGCTCTGTTTCGCGTCTTAATTTGGCGACGTCTATAGTACGTATGTACCTGATTTCATTTCTTCCGTAACGGGTATCCGATTCTGTAACATGAGCAATGAGTTCACGCATAACGGACAGACGTGTGGTAAGTACATCTTTCCGTGCCATCATGTGGGTAAGCGACTCGCCGTCTACGACAGTATTTGTATTGGTCATGTTGATGCGGAAAATCAAATCTTCTAATTCTGAGAGGGTGTCATTCAGCTCTTTAAACAGACTTGTTACATCCTCTGCAGGTTCGTCACCTTCTTGAACTTTAGCACTGTCTTTAAGTCGTGCTTTGAGTTGGGCAACTTTTTTTTGTAAGTCCGCCCGTATGAGTAATGCTTCTGCTAATTTCATTGTTTTCTTTTTTATATGAGTAAGTACAAAGATAGTAATTCTTTCGTTTTTCAGTTGTTTTTCTGCAAAAAATCAAAGGCCTGTTTATAGCTCGTATCCGTCATTATTAAAAATAAAATTGGAGGCATGTCAGAAAGGGATGTCTGAGAATAGTTGAATAAAAAAGGTTCTTTGAAGGAGTCGGTCGAAGTAGTATTGGCGTTATAAAAATAAAACGATGTTAAATCTAAATGAATAGCAATGCGAAATAGGTTGATTAATCCTTTATTAGAAGAGTCGTTTCTGCGTTATCCTTTCTACTCACAGGATGGACGTGGATTTGATGCGGTTTGTATTTGTGCTTTTTTCGTAGAAGATGTACGATGGTATGTGTTGGAAGGACAGCAAGAAGGTGATGATTTTATTTTGTATGCCATTGTGGTGGGATTGTCTGAAACGGAATATGGTTATGTATCTGCTAATGAGCTGCAAGAACTTTCTGTAAACGGAAACCATTATGGATTGGGTTGTTTAGAAGTGACTCAAATGCCGGAAATCAATGAAATTCCTCTTTCTGAAATTCGTGACTCAGAACTGCAATCTTTCCTTTTTGATTTATATGGCTGATTTTTCTCTTAACTTCTTTTTTATTCTTAGGTCAATTTCATATTTATTTTTTACCTTTGAAAGAATTTTATTAAACAGTGAACGGGACCCTATTATTATGGGCCATTAATAAATCTAAGTATAAAAATAAAAGGAATGACTATGAAAAAGATTTTTATGTATGCACTGCTGTGCCTTTTCCCTTGTTTCGTGAATGCTCAAGATATGCGTCCTAATGAACGTCATTGGAAGAAAAACGTGGAAAAGATTCGAGTTATGTCTTACAACATCCTAAATGGATTCGATTGGGGAAAAGACTTGGATCGTGAAGCGCGTTTGGTGGAATGGGTGAAGGCACAGGATCCGGAAATTTTGGGACTTCAGGAGTTGTGCGGTTTTACACAAGAAAAATTGTCGAAACTTGCAGCTCGCTGGGGACATCCTTATGCTGTAATTGTAAAAGAGGATGGCTATCCTGTGGGAATCACTTCAAAGAAGCCTATTGATTTAAAAGAAAAGATTGCGGGAAAAATAGGTCACGGCTTGCTGCATGTTCAGACTTACGGATTTGATGTTTTGGTAACTCATTTGAATCCTTCAAATACTGTAAAACGTAATGAAGAAGCTAAGATGATAGTGGATTACATCAAAGAACATCATCTGGATCATTGTCTCTTGATGGGGGACATGAATTCACATTCACCAATGGATGCTGATTATATGGAAGCGCATTCTTATAGACTGACGGCTAAGTATGGTGGAGCTGGCAGTCCTAACTTGTTGGACGGCGAGATTGATTATTCTGTCATTTCTCATTATCTTTCTGTTCCTTTGATTGACTTGTGTAGAATCTTTGTAGCACCTGATAAGCGTGTATCTTTCCCAACTCCAGTCTTGATGGGACAGTCAAAACATAAGGATGTTCGATTGAAGAGTAGTGAGCGTTTGGATTATATCTTTGCTTCACCCAGCGTTGCTAAATTGGTTGTCGATGGCTTTATCTTCAATGAAGGTGAAACGGAGTATTTGTCAGATCACTTTCCTATCGCAGTTGATCTGATATTAGAACATGATGCTCAGAAGTAATCAACGGTTTAAGATGTCCTTGGCTTTGTGCTAGGGACATCTTGAGTTTTTATAGGATTCATTTATTTGTTATTGATTAAATAAGTTGTTCTAAAAAGGAAATTTTATGTTAGCTTATACGTATTTGGAAAAAGGTAAGTTTGGAATGTTGGAAAAGTCAAGGCCCCAATTACTTGATTCTAAAGATGCAGTAGTTCGTGTCACTTTAGGAAGTATTTGTACCAGTGATTTACATATAAAACATGGTTGTGTTCCACGTGCTGTTCCAGGAATTACAGTGGGACATGAGATGGTAGGCGTTGTAGAGCAAGTGGGTACCGAGGTGACATCGGTACACCCCGGAGATCGGGTCGTGGTCAACGTCGAGACTTTTTGTGGACATTGCTTTTATTGTGAACATGGATATGTAAATAATTGTACAGATCCGAATGGGGGATGGGCTTTGGGATGTCGCATAGATGGTGGACAAGCAGAGTTCGTTCGTGTTCCGTATGCCGACCAAGGGCTTACACTTATTCCTGATAATGTAACGGATGAACAGGCTTTATTTGTAGGGGATATATTGGCTACGGGCTTTTGGGCTGCTCGAATCTCTGAAATCTCGCCTGATGATACGGTTTTAATTATCGGGGCAGGACCAACGGGTATTTGTACGCTTCTTTGTGTGTTGTTGAAGCATCCTAAACAGGTAATCGTTTGTGAAAATTCTCATGAACGAGCAGAATTCATAAAGCGACATTACCCTTCAGTAATCGTAGTGACTCCATCAGAGTGTAAGCAGAAAGTCGTATCTGTGAGTGACCATGGCGGTGCAGATGTCGTTTTGGAAGTTGCTGGTGCGGAAGATACTTTTCGTATGGCATGGGATTGTGCCCGTCCGAATGCCATCGTTACTGTGGTTGCTTTATATGATAAGCCGCAGATACTTCCGTTGCCAGAAATGTATGGAAAGAACCTTACGTTTAAAACGGGTGGAGTAGACGGTTGTGATTGTAAAGAAATTCTTCAATTGATTTCAGAAGGGAAGATAGATACAACACCGCTGATTACTCATCGCTTCCCTTTGGATCGGATAGAAGAAGCCTATCGTATTTTTGAAAACCGATTAGATTCGGTTATAAAGATAGCTATTACGGAAAGGGAATAAATGGCCTTTCATGTGATTAAGGAAGGTAATCATGCTATAGATTCTTTGATGAAGGGTGCTCGATTTTTTTATGATTCAAGTTGTACTTTATCATCTTCAAAATGATTATGTTCTTTATGTCTTGATAATCAGTCGTATAAATAAAATTTATTCTTTATTGAAATAAAAAGTCGATTTTTTTTCTTGCAGATATCATAAAAGTGTGTACCTTTGCATCCGCTTTCGAGAGGGAAACGCGATAAAGATGAAATTCTGATGAAAGGATAAGCGACAGAAGTTACTTCATTGCTGCACTGAGTATCTAACCTTACTAAGAGTAAGGGAGCGAGAAAGGATAAGCGGAAGTCCTTTAAA
>RCNI01000401.1_pt1 | contig 27655 bp, 22 predicted proteins | sample 2041151 | NCBI WGS metagenome assembly RCNI01 (sample SAMN09708214, study PRJNA481090) | feces metagenome | isolation source: feces | place: Antarctica: Albino Rookery | reverse complement strand
AATGCTTGTCCTATTGTACCATGTTTTTTCGAAAATGCAATGGAGTAATTGGTTAAATTGTATACAAAACGTACAGAATGACATGAATCGGAAGTAAATCGGTCAAAAAGATATTCTTGGGAAGGGCAGGAGAAAACGAAAAATTCTGCAAGGACCCCAAAAAATATGAGAAGGCAGCTTTCAGATGTCAAAAAACAGGAATGGCCTGTGCCGGAAACAGAGAAATTTTACGAAACAACAAGTATGATTGCAGACGAAGAAAATATTCTGCCGGATGATGGGAAAATGTATGGCAGGAGGGGGGACAACAGCCTGCCGGAAAGAAAGTATTTCCGTGAAATCAAAATGAGCGTTCCTGTTGCCCGGCAGTTTTTGAAAAAATGAATACGTCGGTATCCTCGTGAAAACCCGCCGAAGGAAAATATGGATGCGGCAAAATGCAATCAGGCTGCATCCGAAAAAATATTTGTAAGAAAATGGAAATTATGGAAAATTTTTGCCGAAAAATCTGATATCCATAGAAAATTTTTCAGAGAAGAAAATGCAGAAAACCAGACATTTGGTTCTGCATAAATATTAAAAAACCCGAATAACGTTCTGAACTTTTTTGAACAAAATAGATTTGGAAAGATGAAAAATTAGATTCAAATAGGTGCAAAAAGTTTACAAAATTAACTATAAACACGATATTTTCATGTTTCTACAAGATTTATTGACATTTTGGTTAGTTTATGCTAATATGTCTCCATAAAAATAATGAACGTTCTTCGATGGGATAGCTGCAGTTCAAAAACCGGCTTTTTCTTTTTTGCAGTTGTGAAGCGAGCGCTTGATAGATGGACGAGCTGAAGATGAAGAGGAGCAAAGTTGTTATGGAATTGGATCGCAAGCGGGAAGTCATCAACATATGTCTGGACTGCTTTATTGAAAAGGGACTTACGGAAACTTCCACAAGAGGGTTGAGTACGGCTCTGAAGCTTCAGAATGCGGGAATGTATCACTATTTTTCCTCCAAGGATGAGGCAGTTATTCTGTGCGCTGAAGAGGCTGCCCTGCGGCTGGAAAGAGCGCTGATTCCGCAGGCGATTGCGGATATGGACGATCTGGATTTTATGATGGACCGCCTGAAACAGAATGCGGACAGAATGGCGCCTACGATGCAGTTCCTTGTTTCGGTATGCACCAGCAAGCGCTACAAGAAGGACATGCAGCCGGTGCTGGAAAGGCTGGCCCGGCGATACGCATGTTATGCGCAGCAGGTTGCAAGCAAGATCGACTGCAGAAAAGAAGACATTGAGCTGTATGTCTATATGATGATTACAGCAGTTTCAAATTATATGATTTTTTCAGAAGATGTGTTTGTCCGGCCGCAGGTCGAGATTGCAAAGGATGCGCTTGAACGGTTTGCACATTCTGCCGGAGAAACTGAGGGAGGGGCAGTGTATGAAGATTAAGGCGAAAACAAAAGACTGCCAGCTGATTGTCAAGGCCAAAACTTCATTCGGTGAAAGCATTGATGACAAGGAACTGGACCGGTTTTCCCGGGTATATCTTCGGGGATTTCTCAAGCCGAAACAGTCCGGGAAAAATCAGGTGGAATACCTGGGACCGGTTGGAATCAGCCTGTACGAAAGACTGAAAAAGCCAATTTTAAAAAGAGATCTGCTGTTTATCCTGGAACAGATCGTAGTAGCGGTGCAGAAGCTTCAGAGCAACAGCCTGCCGCTGAACAATCTGATTATGGACATTCATTATGCTTATATGAATGAAGTTACCAAGGAAGTGCAGTTCATCTATCTTCCAATTTTGAACAGCCGGGATAATACAAATCTGATTGACTTCGTTGAGTCGGTGGTGTATTCGCTTCAACTGGCAGATGAGAAGGACAGTGATTTTGTATCGCGGTTTATTTACTTTTTCAAAGCACTCAGCCCCCTTGATGTCAATAAAATTGAGCAGTTCATCCTTAAAGAAGACAGAAGCGTTGTCAACACCATCAAAAAGCAGAATGCAGGTCAGAGTGGCTATATGACCGACAAGCATCAGGACTATTACAGACACTACGCCGGACGGGAAGGGGATTCCGAGGCTACCTGCCTGCTTTCACAGGAGGACGAAGCCACCGGTCTGCTCGACGACGATGAGGCTACCGGAATTCTTTATGACGAGCAAGCGACCAGCCTGCTCGACGATGATGAAAACGCCACGATGCTGCTGACAGAAGAGCCGGAATATGTGCATTTTCCCACGCTTTTCCGTGTTTCCACAGAGGAATCCATCAGCATCAACAAGCCTGTTTTCAGACTGGGAAAAGAAAAAAGCTGCGCAGATTACTTTGTGGCGGACAATGTTGCCGTCAGCAGAAGTCATGCAGACATTATTACCCGTGCAGGATGCTATTTTGTGGTTGATCTCAATTCGAAGAATCATACATATGTCAATAGTGAAAGTATACCTGTTCAGTGCGAGGTTGAACTGCATGACGGCGACAGACTGAGACTGGCAAATGAAGAATTTACCTTTCATGTTTAGAAGAAGCAGACAGGGAGCGTGAACGAACGTGCGATTTACAGCAACTGCGGATACGGATATCGGTATTTCCAAAAATACAAACCAGGACAGTGTCCTGATAAAGCACGCATCTTCAGATGTTGGTGAAGTGCTGATGGCCATTGTATGCGACGGTATGGGCGGCCTGTCCAAAGGGGAGCTTGCCAGTGCAACGGTGATTCGCAGCTTTGCCCGGTGGTTCGATGAGGACCTGCCGCTTGAGCTGGGAAATGTGGATATGCAGGTAATCGGTGCAAAGTGGTCCCTTCTTCTGAAGGAACTCAATGCCAGAATTCTGGAATACAGCAAGCGTGTATGCAGAGCCGGAATGGGTACCACATTTTCCGGAATCCTGTTTGTTGGAAATCAGTATGTAATCGCACATGTCGGAGATTCTCGCGTGTATTACATTGATACTGCGCTGACACAGCTGACGACAGACCACACCTTTGTGGCCAGAGAAGTAAGCCGCGGGACAATGACACCGGAACAGGCAAAAGCTGATAAACGCAGAAACATGCTTTTGCAGTGTGTTGGGGCCTCTAAAAGCGTTGATCCGCAGATTATCTCCGGTCAGACGCAAAAGGGCGTATACATGCTCTGCACTGATGGCTTCCGGCATGAGATCAGCGACAGGGAAATACATGAGGCGCTGAATCCTGTAAACCTGAGAGATAAGAGCGCCATGCACGGCAATGCCAGATATCTGATTGAGCAGGTCAAGGCGCGTGAAGAGAAAGACAACATTTCTGTTGTTCTGATCAAGGCAGAGTGAGGCGGTAGGATATGGCGCAGATCGGAGCCGTCATTGACGGAAAGTATGAAATCCTTAAGGAAATCGGAAAAGGCGGAATGTCTGTTGTCTATCTGGCGATGGATAAACGCCTGAATAAACAGTGGGCCGTAAAGGAAATCCGGAAAAAAGGAAGCGGAAAAAACGACGAAATTGTGGTCAACAGTCTCCTTGCGGAAGCAAACATGATGAAAAGACTCGACCACCCGGCCCTGCCGCGAATTGTTGACATCATCGATAACGGCATAACGATTTATGTCGTGATGGACTACATAGAAGGTGAATCGCTGGATAAGATCCTCAACGAATACGGCCCACAGCCTGAGGACGTGGTTGTAGCCTGGGCAAAACAGCTGTGTGATGCACTGGGGTATCTGCATTCCCAAAATCCGCCCATAATTTATCGTGACATGAAACCGGCCAACGTCATGCTGAAGCCGGAGGGAAATATAAAGATCATTGATTTCGGAATTGCAAGAGAATATAAGGAACAGAATCTTGCGGATACGACGGTGCTGGGCACAAAGGGCTATGCTCCTCCAGAGCAGTACAGCGGACAAACCGATGCAAGGTCTGATATCTTTGCCCTTGGCATGACGATGCACCATCTGCTCACGGGCGTTGATCCAAGAAACGGAGAGCCTTACGTTCCTGTGCGCCAGTGGGACCCGGAGCTTTCCGAAGGTATTGAAATTATCATTGACCGGTGTGTTGAACCGGCACCGGAGAATCGATACCAAAGCTGTACAGACCTCCTGTACGATCTTGAGCATCCGGAGCTGATTACGAAAGGTTTTAAAAAGAAGCAGAAAAGGAAGCTGATTTCATTTGTTGCCGCATTCGGTATGGCTGCGATTATGGCTGTTTCCGGAATTGCGCTTAATATAGCTTCAACAAAAGTAAATAATCAGGATTACGATATGAATGTTGCCAGTTCCAATCCTGAAAATTTATTTGCTGCTGTTGAGATATACCCCGGTCGCGTGGATGCCTATAATGCACTGATTGAATATTACAAAAACCACGATGCAACCAATGATCAGATCACAAAGATCGGAAATGTAATCGAAGCCCATGCTGACAAGCTCGACCTTGCAGACCCAGTCATTGCGGACATGTATTACGACATGGGAAAACTGTACTTTTCCGAATATGAAGGATCGTTTAAAAGCCGTGTGGTGAGCGCCCGGAACTTCTTTAAGATGGCATCGGAATCCACATCGGATTTTGATAAGAAGGAAATTTCGGACTGCTATTATTCTATTTGCAAGTTCATGACCAATCAGAGCACAACATCCGAGCATTCGCTCAATGATTTTGAAAGCCTCTTTGGGGAAATTGAATCGGCAATGTTAACCGTTGATAAGGCGGCTGACAGTGAGGCAAACTACGACAAAATTTCACTTTATTATATCACAATGCTGCTGATCAACGATCAGGCAGAATATATGGCAGGCGTTGGACTTGAACGGGAAAAAGTCCTGGTTTTGATGGATACATTAAAGCAGAAAGCCAACGGAATCACCTCCACACTTCCGTATGTTAATGTACTGAAGGATGAGATGAAATCCAGCTATGATCCGTTCGTTGTAAACATCAATGCCAAATATAATGAAGTAGAGAAACGGCAGCAAGGGGGTAATTAATATGGCAGATATGCTTTCGACGTTATCAATTATCTCTTTTGTAATTTGCGGGATATGCCTGATTCTTTCCGTATTCTTCTGGTTTTTCTTTAAGATTCCAACAGTTATCGGAGATCTGACCGGCAGAACGGCACGGAAATCCATTGCACGGATGCGGGCTGCAAACGAAAAAGGCGGACCGAAAGAACCCCGGAAAAAAAGGATCGATCCTGCCCGCAGAAAGACGGCGGCTTCTGTATCCAATCCGGAGCAGCTGACCAAAGAAACAGACCATGACAGGCCGGAAACCGGGCTCCTTTCAGAGAACCGTGCAGCTCATCCTGCAATGCAGGATACCGGCGCACTGGAGGAGACTGTGGAGCTGTGTGCTTCAGAAGAGGCGGGACTGCTTGCTGACAGCGGCGAAACCGGACCACTTAACAGCGGCAGGGAGAACCACAGCAGACGTACCGAAGGAATGAAATTGACTTTGCTGGATGAAGTGATGCTGATTCATACCGATGAAGTGATTGAATGAGGAGTGTCCGCAGAACAGGAAAGTTCCTTTGTTTCTGTTGACTTTTTTGTGAAATCTGCATTGCTTATTTCAAGGGCCAATATACAAAGTCACTCAATTCAAACGTGTAAGGAGAGAGATTTAATGAGTAGTGTACGAAGCAAAACCTGGCACAGAGTGCTCGCGGCATTTCTTTCGCTGATGATGGTTTTTTCTGCAATTCCATTTTCGACAATCGCAAATGCGGCGACAACCGGGCATCCGGATGCAGTGACCATCACGGTTACGGATGAAAAAAATCAGCCCGTAGAAAATGCTTCTGTAGAGATTACAGTCAATTCCGTGAGCAAGGGCGACGGATTCATCAGCGCCACCAAAACAACAGACAAAGACGGCGTTGTTGAAGTTATGACCAGTGCGGAATTTGTCAGTGAGGACATGACACTTTCTGCTGTGGTAACTGCATCGGGCTATCGGGAAAATAATCTTGCACCGATGCTGATCGCAACAGACAAGGAGAACTACACGGTCAAACTTGTCTGCAAGCTGATCACCGATGTGGTGATCGAAGGCAGAATGGTTCCCTACAACGGACAGGAGCAGGAGTTGGTTTCGGTTACTGCGGCAAAAGGGGACACCGTTACATACGCCGTTGACGGCGGTGAACCTACGGAAAAGGTGCCCACCGGTGTGGACGTGTGCGAACACAAGATCACGGTTACCGTCAGCCGGGAAGGCATGGACGATCTGGTCAAGACGGTAATCGGAAAAATTGAGCCTGCAGAGATCACCGATATTTCTATTGAAGGAAAAACAATCGAATACAACGAGCAGGAACAAAAGATTATTAATCTTAACGGCAGATTTCAGACAAACGATTCTGTTACCTGGATCGTGAACGAAAAAGAAATTGCTTCCAGAGAGATTCCGACGGCAGAAGCGGTGGGCGCTTACATGGTTTCCCTGAAGGTCAGCCGCGGCGCAAACTATAAGGAGCTTCACCTTGGCCCCGTGCGTGCAGAGATTACTGCCGGTACGCTGGTGCTGAAAGATCTGACGGTGAAAGGTCTGGAAAGCATTTACACAGTTGAAAACGGAACCCCCAAGGCGCAGCCTGCGGTTTCGGTAAAAAATCCCAACGGATACAAGCTGAAGTATCAGCTTGACGACGGCGACGGGGAAGTTTCCCCGACAGGCTGGGTGGATGAGATCCCCATGGTTACCAACGCCGGATCTTACATTGTCTGGGTCAAGGCGGTCAAAAACGGTTACAACGACAGCGTTGTAGAGGTTACTCCTGCAGCAAGCGCAATGACTCCCTATAATGTCTACATTGCAAAGGCTTCCCAGTCTTTCTCCTTTAATAACCCCGCATATGCCAACGGAGAAAGAACTACCAAAGAAGTGAATATGATTGCGCCGTTTGAGCTGGAATATGATTTTTCGGCAACCGACAAAGCCGCACTTGCCAAAGGAACCATTTCCTATAGCGTTGAATTCCGTGATGAAGATCAGGGAATTGCGACAATTGATAAAGACAAAGGACGTTTGAAGGTTGCCTATCCCGGCGAAATTACGGTTGTTGCCACGTTAAGTGGTGATGCCAACTATGACGTATGCCAAATCAGACATGTACTGGAGATCTCCGCAGTTACGACTGTTCCCGGTGCATATGTAAGTTTTTCCCAACCTTCCGTTGAGGACTACATCATTGGTCAGAATGACGGTGTTGCAGCCGTAAATCAGGCATTTAAGACAGTTCGCAGAGACCGCGGTCAAATTACTTACAGTGTGGAAAAAGGTGATTTGTATGGCCTTACCGTTAACGAAAGCGGAGAGGTCAGAGTAGCGGATTATGGGAAGCTTGCAGCTGTCATCAAACAGGCAGGCGGAACGCTTCCTGTTACAGTCAGGGCAGATAAATCTGTAGACAAAGGTTTTTGGGGCGGCGTCAGATATCCTGCAGACCATGTAACTTACACGTTCCAGATTAAGTTTTTGCCGACTCCTGCCTCTGCAATTACACTTTCTGAGCCGGATGGCAGCAATGGCTGGTATATTACTCCGCCTCTGGTAACGCCGGTTGCGGAATACTCTGTTGCAAAGATGCAGCTCAATGCCAAGGGTGATAACTTCAAATCCACGGTCTCTATCGACGATCAGGGATCGGCAGAGAGAGTTGTCTACCTGCGGGATGACAAAACAGGCGGTATTACGGCACCTATTGCTGTAAATGTAAGCGTTGATACGCAGGCCCCTGTGGATCTGAAGCTCAGCTTCTCCGAACTGACGCTGATCCAGAAAATCGGCTACGAACTCGGCATTTACAACCCGTATGTGATCATTACCTTCAAAGCCAAAGACACAATTTCCGGAGTGGATCACTTCAACTTTTCCTATACGAAGGAAGCAGGTGCCAGCGATATCAATGCCGACAGCATTGTGGATGAATACATTGGTGTAGACAAGGTGGAGGACGGTTTTGCCATCGGTGAGAAGAAGCTTTCCTATGATGATTCCAATCAGTACCGTGGTAAAATCTCCTTTACGGCGACGGACAAGGCCGGCAAGGTCAGCAATCCTGCAACAGAAGATCAGGTAATCGTCGTCGATGACGTTGCGCCCACCTTTGCAGTCAAATATGCAGGTGCCGATCCGTATGTAGGTGCGATCCATTCCGACGGAAAGTCCCATTATTTCAACGGACCGGTGCAGGTTGAGCTGATTATTACGGAAGCAAACTTCTATGCAGAAGATGTAAAGGTTACGGTGTCTAAGGACGGACAGCTTGCACAGGAGGTACTTCCGAAGTGGGAAGATAAGGATGTCGATACGCACAGCGGAACATTCCCCTTGCCGGATGATGGAGAATATGTTATTTCCGTCAGCTACACCGATAAGGCGAACAACCCCATGCAGGATTACACTTCTGAAATCATCGTGGTTGACCAGATCAAGCCGGAGGTAGACATTGACTACATCCATGATGACAATATTCAGAAGACGATCTTTACGATCAGAGAGCATAACTTCAGTGCTGAGAATGTGACGATTACCGGCACTATGAAGGATATTGGCGGAAAGGACATTGCTTTTACGCCGGAACAGCTGACGCAGCTGCTTCGGGGTGCTTCCTGGGAGCAGGAAGGAGATATCTACAAATACGAATACGATGGGTATATCGATGGCATCTATGATCTGCAGCTGAACTATGTGGATTTCTCCGGCTGGAACGCGGATCCTGCCGAAGAGAAATTTGTCATTGACCATTCTGCACCTGAGGGTGTGAAGATCGAATACGCAAAATCTCCTGCGGATAAGTTCCTGGAAACCATTACCCTGGGCTTCTATAACCCGTCTGTTATCGTCAGATTTACTGCGTACGACACCAGCGCAGGCGTGAAATCCTTTACCTGGGGATACACGAAAGAAGCGGGTGCAAGTGTGATCAACCATCCCGATGCGCTGGAAGACGAAGTGCTTATTGCACTTCAGGATGAGCAGGATCCTTCCAAATTCACTGCACAGAAAACAATCGAGGCAAACAAGCTGGAGCAGTACAGAGGATATGTGTCGGTGTCCGCAACGGATAATTTCGACAACACCAGTGAGAAGAAAGATGATAGAGGCAACATTATTGTTGTCGATACATTCGAACCCACCAGAAGCGTGGAGTACTCTGCAGCCGACAGAGTGCTGCAAAATGCCGGTAAGCCTCACTACTACCACAACAAAGATGTTCAGGTTACCATTAAAATTACCGAAGCCAACTTCTATCCGGAAGATGTCAAGATTTCCGTAACGAAAGACGGCACATCATATGACTATGGAAAGGTTTCCTGGGGAAGCAGAAACAAAGATGATGAGACCGTTGGTACGTTTACCCTTAAGGCACCCAAGGATCATTCCGGAGACGGCGATTTCGTGATTAGGATTGCGTATACCGACCGCTCCTCCAATTCTATGGAAGAGTACGTATCTGATGTCCACACCATCGACACCAGAAAACCGGAGATCCGTGTGGACTACCAGAATCAAAAGGCGGTCAACACCCTCAGGGATCGGGACGGCTTCGACCGGAAGTATTTCAAGAATGTACAGACGGCGGTGGTAACCATTGATGAGAGAAACTTCAATCCGGAAGAAGTTAAGTTCTCCATCACGGCCAAGGATGTGGCGGGCAATGCGCTGGATGTGAATGCGCTGTGCAGAAAATCGGAGTGGACCACAGGAGCTTCCGGCAGTCAGCATAGACTCACCCTTACCTATCCCGGCGATGCGAATTATACCTTTGACATTGCCTATACAGACCTTGCCACGAATCCGGCAAAGGACTATACTCCGGATCATTTTACAGTAGATAAAACTGCCCCTGAGAATCTTACCGTAAATTACAGTACCAGCGTTCTGGACACGGTGATTGAATCGGTCTCCTTCGGCTTCTATAACGCCAGAATGACCGTTACCTTGAGTGCAGAGGATCCGATCTCCGGCGTTCATTCGTTCCTCTACAGCTATGAGAACGCACCGGGTGTCAGTTCGGTCAATGCAGAACTTCTGAATCAGGCAATTGCTGCTGCAGACATTACCTATTCTTCCAACGGGAAGAAGGCAACAGCGACATTTGAAATTCCCAAGTCGGCTCTTGGCAGCGACAACCAGTTCAACGGGACGGTAACATTTTCCGCAAGTGACCGCTCGGAGAACAAGTCCAGCCCCCACAAGGAGACAAAGAGAATTGTCGTGGACAGCATTGCACCTACTGCGCAGGTAAGCTACAATGGAGCAGCAAATGAGATCGGCGATGTTTCCTACTATGACGGTCCCATTCACGCATCTGTAACGATCAACGAAGCAAACTTCTATGCAGGTGACGTTCAGGTTATGGTTTCCAAGGACGGCGGCACGCCAGAGGCTGTGACACCCTCCTGGAGTGGCAGTGTAGATGCGCATGTAGGAACCTTTACATTGAGCGAGGATGGAGATTATCTGGTTACTATCCGTTACAGGGATAAGTCCAATAACGCCATGACAACCTACACATCCAGACGCATGATCGTTGATACGAAGATCAACAAACCTGTCTGCAGCATCAATGGTGTTGCCAAGACGGAGATTGGCGGCGCATACAAGAAGAATGTGGAAGTTTCGTTCCGTTATGAGGATCAGAACTTTGCAGACAAAACCATCAGTCTGACCAGAACCCGCTTCGATTCCGTAGAGGATGTCACCTCAAAGTTCATCAAAACAACTGACAGCGGCAAGGGTGGTTCCGGCAGCTTCGAAATTCCTTCCGATGTTGAAAATGATGGTATCTATGTTCTGACGATCACCATGACGGACAAGGCAAAGCATACAGCTCAGACGCAGGTCAAGTTTACGGTCAATCGGTACGGCTCTGTTTACGAATACAACGATGTTCTTACATCACTGATCAAAGACGGGGGACAGTACGTTGCCTCTGTTGAAAATGATCTTGTGATTACAGAGTACAATGCAGACAGAATTCAGGATGATTCCCTTCGGATCCTGATTACCCGTGACGGAAAGCCGATTGATGTGGAGTTTACCAGTAATCCTGAAAAGATCAACGGTAAGGTTGCCATCGGTAAAAGCGGCTGGTATCAGTATATGTACACCATCAAGGCTTCCAATTTTGCCGAAGACGGTGTGTACAAGATTTCCCTGACTTCCAGATATTCCGCAGATGATTCTGCAGATAACGAGTCTGCAAGCATGCCGGATAATTCCATCGACGGAAACGGAAATAAGATCCTCAATCTGATGAGCTTTACCGTGGATTCCAGCGCTCCTGAAATCCGCAACATCGTTAATCTTGAAAAGAACATTGTGAATGCGCAGACATTACAGGTAAAGTACACGATTGTGGATGTTGGCGGCCTGAAGTCCATCGAAGTGATTGTAAACGGAAAAACAATTGATACCATCACCGAATTCGGCGATAACGTATTCAATTATCTGGGACAGTTTGCACTCGGCGAGATGGCGGATGTGCAGACAGTACAGCTGCGTGTTACGGACCTTGCAGGAAACGTAACGGATACCGCGGCTGAGAACTTCAGCACGGGAGACCTTTATGTCTTTAACGACAAGGTCACGGTATCTACGAATTTCTTTGTTCGTTGGTACGCAAACAAGCCTCTTTTCTGGGGATCCATCTGCATCTTCGTAATGCTGGCAGGTGCTTCCTGGTTCCTTATTGCAGCCAAACGCAAAAAGAAAGAGGAAAATGAATAAAAACTGACTTCCGGATTCTCCCACGCAGGGTGTTTTCCCTGCGTGGGAGAGGAAAGAGGCTGTTTGTCAGAAGTTGGGACATGCACAGCAGCGTGTCCGGACTTGTGACAAATAGTGAAAAGAACAGATATGGCAGGTGTATGGACAATGAATTCACTGATTGAAAATAAAGAGATAAGTGAAATGGCGTGCGGCCCCAATTTTTCATATATTCTAAATGATAATGCAAGCTTCCTCTCTACCGATTATAAGGTGCTTCAGAGTCAGACCAACAGTTGCTTTGTAAAATGCATGAAGATGCTTTATAACGGAAAAGTACAGATTTACTATATGACAAAGGATCTCAGGCCATTTGCCTCTATGATCCCATCGCTGGATGCAGACAGTTTTTTAACCATCGTGTCCAATCTGTTTTCGGGCATCATTGATGTCAAAAACAACGGATTCCTTTCCTGTCAAAATATTGATATCTCGCTGGAAAAAATTTATGTGGATGCTTCCACATACAAAGTCAGTCTGGTGTACATTCCGCTCAGCAAGAGAATATTCGATGCATATTCCAGCTTTGAAAGTGCAATCCGGACGGAACTGGTAAAATTGATTTCGTGCGTCAGCACGATTTCCTCTGACAACGTCAGACAGCTGTCCGCAGATTTGTCCAACGGAACGCTGACGCTGGAGGAGGTGTTCAGCCGGATTAAGGGGGCGAAAAAAACAGGAACTGGTCAGGGTGCAGTCCACGGTGCCGGACTGCTGCGTATGGTTGCCCTGGATGCCCCATCCAAGGTTGAGATTGCCGTTACAAAGGACAGCTTCGTGATTGGCAAAAAACCGGAACTGTGCGACGGCGTGGTACAGTTTAATAAGATGATCAGCCGTTCTCATTGCAGAGTCAACAAAACCGGCACCCAGTATACGATTACTGACCTCCAGAGTGCTAACGGTACCTATGTGAATAAAAAAAGATTACAGCCTAATCAGCCTTATCCAATCAAAAACGGCGATATTGTTCGTTTGGCAAACAGCGATTTTCAGGTCAGCGTCGAATAAGGAGGTCTGATTTTATGGCGAAACCCAGAATTATTATTGCGGACACGGACGTGAACTACGTTATTCCGCTTCAGTTAAAATTTGCAGAGGACTTTTTCGAAAAAGTCGATCTGGAAATCATCACAGATGCAGCTTATTTCAGAGAATTTTTCGCACTGCCCCAGAAGGCTGACATTCTGATTATTTCGGAAGAGCTTTATGATGCATCCATGCAGAGGCATAATATTTCCAATGTTTTTGTGCTGGATGAGCAGTACGAGGAGGACGGAACCGGAGATCTGAATGTAAATCATATTTTCAAGTACACCAGCATCAAAGAGATCTTCAATGAGGTTTTCGGGAAAAGTGGAGACATTTTCGGCGACGGTCTTGGTCAGAAGGAAGAAACACAGGTGATTGTGTTTTATTCTGCAAGCGGTGGAGTCGGAAAAACAACTGCTTCGGTGGGTGTCAGTGCTGCACTGACCAGAAATTATAAAAAAGTGCTGTATCTCAATGCTGCCCGTCTGCAGGTTTTTCAGCATATGCTGAAAAATCAAACACCGATAACAGCATCCGAGGTTTACACGAAGCTGTCTGCACCTTCCAAAAATATCTACGCAGATATCAGACACGTGATCCGAAGGGAGTCCTTCAGTTATCTGCCTCCGTTCAAGACTGCACTTATGTCTCTGGGAATCAGTTATTCCGTGTTTGAAAAGATAATTCTTTCTGCCAAAAAGAGCGGTGAGTACGACTACATCATCGTGGATGCGGATGTTGCATTTGATGAAGCAAAGGCGGAACTGCTGAATCTGGCGGATAAAGTTGTGATTGTTGTGCGTCAGAGCCTTTCTTCCGTGCTGGCAACGAATCTGCTGGTTTCCAACATTAACGGCGTAAACAGCGACAAATATATCTTTATCTGTAATGACTTTGATAAAGATGAGGATAATGCACTGATTTCTCCGGATGTAACTCTTAAGTTCTCGGTAAGTGATTACATCGAGCACTTCAAACAATATTCAGGAATGTCTGCCGAAGATTTGTCCAAAGAAAGCAGCGTGCAAAAGGCTGCGTTTCTGATACTGTGAGGAGGACAGAACTGTGAATAAAGAGACAGCCATCGTTGTGTTCAACATCATCAGAAGAAACTTTTCTGTTGATCTGGAAATCCCACTGAATATCACGGCCAATGAGCTTGTTGTGGCACTTAACACAGCATATAATCTTGAAATTGATACTTCGGACATTAAAAGCTGCTACTTGAAAGCGGAAAATCCCATCGGGCTGCTCAAGGGAAACAAGACGCTGATGGAATTCGGAATCAGAGACGGTAGTGTAATCAATTACACCGAATAGGGGAACGTGTGATGGAGAATCGATATAAAGTCATACTTTCAAGTAAAAATATCTATAAGGAGATCGAGCTTGCGCCGAATGCTCAGCAGGTAAAGGTGGGCACGGGAGTCGACTGTGATGTGCGCTTAAGAAAGGAGCTGTTCTTCGGCGGAATCGAACTCCGCTTTGTAAAGAACGGCAGGGACTGGACTGTATCCTGTTCAGACAACCTGTATTTGACAGTCGGCGACATCCGCAAGCTGGTGACCAAAACATTAAATCACGGCGATCATCTTGAAGTGAAGTATCAGGATTCTGATATGGAAACGTTCAGCCTGCTGTTCATGCTGGATTTTGAATATGAAAACAAGCAGTATGATGTGGAAATTGACATTGCGGGAAAAAGTCAGCTGGTCATCGGAGGAAATACAAATGCGGACATCTATATTCGCGATGAATATATTGGTACGGATGTGCTTACCCTCAGAAACCAAAACGGCGTGATCACAGTTGTTGATGACAACACCAAGTACGGCGTCTGCGTAAACGGCTCCAGAATTGAAAAGCAGAAAGTCATTCAGAACTTTGATTTCTTCTCCATTGCAAGCTTCAGCTTTTATTATAAAAACGGAAAGCTTTACACAGGCCAGAGTGAAAAAATACGTATAAACGGACTCAATTCCAAACTTTCAGGAAGCCAGTCTTCTCACTTCAATTATCCGGATTTCATCAGAAACACCCGTGTGCAGTACTGCATGCCGGAGTCGGAAATTGAGATCAAGCAGCCTGTTGGAAAACCGCAGAAGCCGAAAAAGAATCTGGCACTTTCTCTGATCCCGTCAGTTGTTATGCTGATTCTGATGATCGTAATGCGCGGAATCCTTGGCGGGGGAGGCACGTTTGTAATTTACAGTGTCTGTTCCATGGGTGTCGGCATTGTGATGTCCATCGTCACCTATTTCTATGATGGCAAAGAATATAGAAAAGCGCTGGAAAAGCGTGAAAAGCAGTACCGGGAATACATAGCGCAGAAAGAGCAGGAGGTGCAGACTGCCCGAGCCGATGAGCTGCGCATCAGAAACCTGATCTATGAATCTCTGAACAACAGCATTGATGAAGTGCTTTCCTTCGGAAAAAGAATTTTCGAAAAGTCGGACAAGGACAAGGATTTCCTGGATGTCTATCTTGGAACAGGAACTGTGGAAACAAGTGTGCCGGTCAAATATACCGAGCAGGACTTTATCGATCCTGACGATGAAATTTCTCAGCTTCCTGCCTTGCTTGAAAAAAAGTACCATTCTATTGAAAATGCACCGATTGTCTCCAGACTCAAATCCTCCAGCGGTGTGGGTATTGTCGGCACCAAGCCGATGCTTCATGATATTCTGAAAAATATCACACTGGATCTGGCAATCCGCCATTTTTACAAGGAAGTAAAACTGTATTACATGTTTGACGAGACGGATTCTGAATCCATGCAGTGGATCCGGTGGCTTCGGCATGTATACAACGACGATATCGGAATCAGAAATTTTCTTTGTGATGACGAAAGCAGAAAAATTCTGCTTGAGAATCTGTACGCAGTACTTTCTGCTAGAGAGGCTGCCAAGCAGGAGGAAGAGTCCCTGCAGTTTAGTACCCATTACGTTGTGTTTGTTCTGGACTCAACCACAATTCGCAAGCATCCGGTTTCCAAGTACATTGCGGACTGCGACAAGTACGGATTTACCTTTGTCTTCTTTGAAGAGTACGAAGAATTTCTTCCGAAAGGATGCGGCGAAATTATCCGGCTGGATAAGGAACAGACCGGAGGAACGCTTCTTGAAAGCGCCAACGGCGATGTGCTGACCCATTTTTCCTACAACAGCATCCCAGATTCCCTGGCAGAATCAGTGGCCCTGAAGCTTGGAGCCGTGACGGTACAGGAAGTCAGTCTGGAAAGCGAACTGACCAAAAGCATCTCCATGTATGAACTGCTGAACATTCTGTCCGTAGACGACCTGGATCTGAAGAAGCGCTGGGAATCTTCTCAGATTTTCAAATCCATGGCAGCGCCCCTGGGCGTGAAAACAAAGAACGAAGTCGTCTACCTGGATATCAGCGACAAGTCAAATGCCCATGGTCCCCATGGCCTGGTTGCCGGTACCACCGGTTCCGGCAAGAGTGAGATCCTGCAGACCTATGTATTGTCTATGGCAACGCTGTTCCATCCCTACGATGTGGGCTTTGTGATCATCGATTTTAAGGGCGGCGGTATGGCCAATCAGTTCAAGGATCTTCCGCATATGATGGGTGCCATCACCAACATCGACGGACGGGAAATCAACCGTTCTCTGCTGTCGATCAAGGCTGAGCTTGTCAAAAGACAGTCCCTGTTTGCGCAGGCCGGCGTGAATCACATCAATGATTACATCAAGCTGTTTAAAAAGGGTGCAGTTTCCCAGCCGCTGCCGCATCTGATTATTATCGTGGATGAGTTTGCGGAGCTGAAAGCAGAGTTCCCTGATTTTATGAAGGAACTGATTTCCGCAGCCCGAATTGGACGAACCCTGGGCGTTCACCTGATTCTGGCAACGCAGAAGCCGGCAGGCGTGGTTGACTCCCAGATCTGGTCGAATTCCAAGTTCAAACTCTGTCTGAAGGTCCAGACAAAGGAAGACAGTAATGAAGTTATCAAGACACCTCTGGCCGCAGAAATTGTGGAGCCGGGCAGAGCCTACTTCCAGGTGGGAAACAACGAAATTTTTGAACTGTTCCAGTCTGCATACAGCGGAGTTAAGGTTACCGACGATGGCGATGACAAAAATAAAGCTTTCTCGATCTACTCACTGAACAACTGGGGCAAACGCACCATGGTGTATACCAATAAAAAGAAGGACCAGAGTGAGAATGCCAAAAATCAGCTGCAGACCATTGTCGATTATGTTAATACTTATTGCAAATCTGCAAATATCGCACCTTTGAGCGGTATCTGTCTCCCGTCCCTTGCGGATGTGATCAAGAAAGATTCTCTGCCAGAGTTTCTTAAGACTTCTCAGAATATTGTCGTTCCCGTGGGTATGTACGATGATCCGGAGAGACAGGATCAGGGTAACTATTGCGTTGATCTTTCTGAAAACAATACGTATATTGTCGGCTCTGCCATGACAGGCAAGACCACACTGCTGCAGACAATTCTGCTGCAGCTGATGAATTACTATACACCGTCTGAAGTTAATGTCTATATCATTGACTGCGGCAATATGACACTCAAGGCGTTTGAAAAGTCCAATCTGGTCGGAGGCGTGGCAATCACATCGGAAGAGGACAAAATCACCAACCTGTTCAAGCTGATGTTCCGTCTCATGGAGGAGCGCAAAAAGATCTTCTCCGGAAAAGGCCTCGGAACCCATAAAGCCTACGTGGAGGCCGGTTATACAGACATGCCTCAGATAGTGCTGATGATAGACAATCTTGCAGCGTTTAAGGAATACTATGATAGCCTTACGGATGATTTCCTGTCCCTTTCCAGAGAAGGAAACAGCCTGGGAATCTCGATCATTGCAACTGCCACACAGACCAATGCAATGAATTATAAAGCACTGTCGAACTATGGCACAAGAATTGCGTTTGTATGCAACGATACCAATGAGTACATGAATCTGTTTGACAGATGCCGGATCGAACCGAAAGACAATGCAGGACGGGGACTTTGCGTAATCGATAAGCGAATCATGGAATTCCAGGCAGCTCTGTGTGTAGAGGGCGAGAAAGAATATATTCGCGTGGAGAATATCCGAAAAGAAATTGAAACCTGCAACCGGATGTATCCGACGAAGCGTGCAGTACCGATCCCGGTGGTTCCGGAAGTCATCAGATTCTCCGAAATCCGGAAAGACAGAAGTTTGTACGGAAATGCCTATAAAGTGCCTGTGGGTATTTCCTATTCCACTGTGCAGTACACCATGCTGGATCTTCTGAATGTCGGCCTGATTGCCACACTCGGAAGAGAAAAAAGCGGCAGAACGAATTTTGTGCGGCACCTGATGGCAGCTATCCGGGAAAATATGTTTGGTTCATTGACGGAAGCCTACGTGATTGACAATCCCGAAAGAACGCTGCAGCAGCTGAAAGATTACGGGTTTGTAGAGCATTATACTGTAGACATCACGGAACTGGATGACATCGTATCGGAAATTGAGAAGAAGCTGCTTGAAAGACAGGAGCGCATGCTCAGCAATACGGTATATTCGCTGGACGAGGAGCCTTTGCTGCTGCTGGTAATTGAAAACGGCAAACTGTTTGAGCACCTTCAGACCAACAAAGTATTGTCTGCAAAGATCATTCAGATGCTCAAGCAGTACAGAAAATACAAGTTTGCCGTGGTATTGTCCGAGATTGAAAATGCCAGTGTGCCGTTCAGTGCTTCGGACTTTATGAAATATGTCAAAGAAAACAAGAAATTCATCTTCTTTGATGAGCTGTCTTCTGTTAAATTCTTTGATGTCACGGTTCGGCAGCAAAAGGAAAACGCAAAACCGCTGAAGCTGGGCGATGCATTTTTGTGTGTAAACGGTGAAGTCGAAAGAATCAAGACCATTTTGTGTGAGGAGGGATAAATGTGGCGGATTCGAAAGTAGAACGCGTTGACGTGCAGATGTTTGATGATACGCTGGAAAAATTTAACGAAGCAATTAAAGTGTTTGATGAATCGCTTTCAAGTGTGGACACCCAGACCAAGACACTTCTTGGCAGCTGGGAGGGCAAGGGCAAAAATGCCTTCAAAAGTGCATACACCAAGTTGAAAACAGCGATAAAAGATGAAACGGAAAATCTGACTGCGATTCGGGATGACCTGCAGGCAATCAAGGATTCCTATACCGAATGGGATACGGAAACCGGCAAGGTCATCAGCCAGAATACAGTAGAAAAAGGAGGATAAACATGAAGACTCAGGCAGAGATCGATGCGGCCCTGGCCAGATACAACTCGTTGAATGCACGGTATTATAAAATCAAGTCTGTCAGGGATGACCTGCAGGATGACAGCGGCAGCATAAAAACCTTCAACAGCAGCGTTCAGACTGCTTCTGAGAATCTTGACGCCCTGCTCAAATCGTCTTCATTTTCGGCAGGCACCGAACTGCTGGAAAGCCTGAAAGAACTGGATCAGAATTCCGACAAAGATATCGTATCTGCGGTGAACCATTGCCAGAGTGAAATGCAGATTGTTGCTTCGGAAAGAGACTCCATTAAGCTGTACTAAGGAGGGAGCTATGGCTACATTATGTGTAGATTTCGCAAACCAGGCCAGCTTTACGAAATCCATTAAAAGCGCCAAGTCAGAATTGACGAATCGGCTGAGTGATTATGAAAATATCCAAAATCGCGCCAACCATATTTACAGCAATACCGACAACTGTTCTCAGTGTGCCAGCTACGTCAGAAAAAAACGTCAGAAACTTCAGGAAAAGTATGATAAGCTGAGCAACATTGACCGGCAGGTAAATGATTTTGTGGAAAAAGTACGGGATACGGACAGAAGAGTTGCTTCCCGCATAAAGGATGATACAAAATCCTTCAAAAAGCGTACAGGAATCGGCAAGTCCAGCAAATCCCTGTGGCAGTCCATCCGCGGCGGTTTTGGCGATTTCTTTGACTGGGTAGGAGAAGGCTTCCACGATATCTGTTACAACATCAAGCAGTTTTATGAGGACAATAAATACCTGATCAATATTCTGGTGGATGTTGCCAAACTGGCTGCGGCAGTTGTTGCCTGCATCGGAACAGGCGGTCTGGCACTTGGCCTGGCTGCGTTTGCAGTGTATGATTCTCTGGCGGATTTGACCTATGACGGGATTGCGGCCTACCAATACTACGGAAAGGGAAATGCCGCAGAAGCAGACAGAATATCCCAAAAGGGCGGAAAAGACGGGTTCATGTTTGTGGGCCGTCTGGCGGATAATGTACTTGGTACGGACTTCTGTGAAGGCCTTATGGGCTTTGCACACACAGGCCTTTCCCTGTTTGCAGTTTGTTATTCCTTCGGCGGATCCGCAAAGGGAATTGCTGAGGACCTGAAGCTGGACAAGCTCAAGCTGCGATCGCCCATCAGAAAGTCCGGAGGAAAGCTGAAATTCCGTTCGCCGCTCCACGGCAATTTCAAACTCAAGTCGCATTTCACGAAGGACAAGCTGAAAAAGGCTGCCAGGAATTATTTCGGCTACAAGAAGGTCAACGGCAAGGATACCAAGAGCCTGCGTGAGCTGAAACTGTTTAAGAAACACAGTGTTGAGCTGGGAAAAATGCTGGTCAAAACACCCGCACGGGCCAGAAAGATTCTCAAGGCCAAATATGCTTATGAGGGCACCAAAAAGGTATGCGAGACTGTGGTTAAGTTCGGCAAGTATGTTACCGGAGGCAGCCTTAATCCCTTCCAGGATGCCACAGAAGCGGTGAAGGACTGCTATAAAGGAATGGTTGCAATTCCTTCCGGCGGTGTTTCCTGAGCTGCGGATTGCTTCTGCAGGGCAGATTCAATCCTGCAGCAGACATTACCCATATTGGCGCATGAACCATATCAGAGTCTGCGCCGATACAGAAAGGATATTCAAACATGAACGATACAGAACACGAGATGAGTCTTGCTGAAGAATATAACCAGCAGGGAAGAGCCCTGTATTCCCTGGATAAATACGAGGATGCAATTTCCTTTTACCGCAGAGCGGAAAAGGCAGATCCGATGTGCATCCAGACATATTTCAATCTGACAGAATCCTATGTGATGCTCGATGAGTATGACGAGGCCCGTAAGGCACTGAAGCGTGCACAACTGCTGGATAAGAATAACGGTGAAATCTACTTCCATCTGGGCAATATTTCTCTGCTGGAAGAGGATGTGGACGAAGCCAAGCGGCAGTTTGCAAAGGCAGTTGCCCAGGGATATCAGAATCCCTATATCTACATGAATCTGGGCTCGGCATATGAAGACCTGGGCGATCTGGAAGCTGCTATGGTCAGCTACAACAAGGCCATTCAGCTGGACAAGTACTTTGCTTCTGCGTGGCTGAAAAAGCTGGAGCTGTATTTGGGTCAGGAGCAGTATTCGGAGGCACTGTCCGTAACCGATTCCATGATCGAACTGCTTCCGGACAAATTTGAAGGATACCACTACAGATTTGCAATTCTGATGGAGCTGGGCAAAACCGAAGAAGCAAAGACCGCACTGGACAAGGCCCTGACCTTGTTCCCGGATGATCCCGGATTCCAGCTGGATATGGTGCATTATCTGGAATATAACGGAAAACTGGAAGAGGCAGAGAAGCTTCTGGATACCTACTTCCAGGAAGCTCCGGGCTCGGCTGACTACGCCAAGCTGAAAATTCAGCTTATGGTCCGTCAGAATAAGTTCGCAGAGGCAGCCGAATTTGCAGAAAAGACAGCTGCGGTTACCTTTGATGAAGAGCTGAATTTCTATCTGACCAATATCTACTTCTCACTGGAACAGTATGAGAAAGCCGTTGCGGTGACAGAAGATACGATCCGGGAAAAGAGCATGAATGAGTTTTATTACACCGCCCGTTACTTCAATGCGCTTGCGCACAAGAAGCTGGGAGAAGATGCATCCGCATTTTTCGCAGAAACGGTCAAGGAACTCAGAATGGCCTGCTCCCACAATCCCGGCATGATTGATCTGTATGTCTACCGGGCACTGTGCTACAAAGAACTCAAGGACTTTGATCGTGCCTTTGAGATGGTGGACTACATCCTGGCTGTGGATGAGGAACTGCCGGAGGCTCTGCTGATCAGAGCGGAGATCAACAAGGATCTTGGCAAGATGGAAGAATACGAGAAAGACCGTGCAGAGGCGCTGAGACGCAACCCGAAGCTTGAGAAGATGTTCCTGTAAGGAGGCATACTTATGGAGACGTTCAAAATAGATTCAGACATTCTGGATAAAACGGTTAAGGAATACGCCGCATTCCTGGAAGCAGTGGATACTGCGGTCAAGAATGTGGACCTGGCGGTGAATGCGTTGAAAACCTCCGGCTGGAAAAGCCCGGCCAGCGAAGCTTTCTTTGATAATTTCGACGATTCCTGGAAAAAGAACATGGAAGACCGGATAAAGATTATCACGCATCTGGAATCCTGTCTGAAAACGGCGCAGGAAGAGTATCTGGAGCTTTTCATAGAACTTGAAAAAGTCAGCAGATCTCTCTCGAATTAAATCCGCAGAGGCGGAAATCACAGGTATTTACACTTCGGTGTTAAATATAAAAAATAAAAAAATGATTGATTTATTTTAAGGAGGAAATTAAAATGGCAGCACGTATTACAATCACTCCCGAGGAGCTCAGAACCGCTTCCACCAATTTCGCAAACAAAGCAGGCGAAATCAGAGAACTTCTGGATTACCTGAGAACGGAAGTCAACCGTCTTGAGAGCACCTGGGACGGTGCCGCACAGGACCAGTTCTTTGTAACCTACGAAGAAATGGCTAAGACCATGGCACAGTTCCCGGAAGTGGTTGACGGCATCAGCCAGCAGCTGGCTATGGTCGCTCAGACTCTGGAAGAAACCGACCAGACTCTGGCAGATTCTCTCAAGGGTTAACTCGGGAGAGCCGGCCTGTCGCATAAAATATTCTGCGGCAGCGGTCTGACACAAAAAAAGGAGGGATTATTTTGGGTTTGCTGATTCAGTTGCTGGGGGTTATTGCTCTGCTGGCTTCAATTGTTTGCAGCATTATCGCAATTAAAAACGGAACATCCAAAAACGTAGCAATCCTGCTGCTGGTTGTGGGATCCGTGTTAATTAAGATCGGCAGAAAAAAATGTCGTCAGGAACAGTAAACCCTGATCCCTGAAAGCGTACACACCAATACGCACGGCACCTCCACGGTAAAACGTGAAGGTGCCGTTGCTTTTTTGCTGCAGATGATGAGAAGTTGTTGAAAAAATCAACCGGAAATGATATTATATGGTTAGCGTAGGCTAATTGATAAACACCTGTAGACAGGGAAGCGGTTGGGGGAGGCTGAGATGGAAAAAATCTGTTTTACCACGCAGAAAGATGGCTTTTACGGAATCTGCTATCCGTGCGCTTTGTCTGAAAAATGCGCAGTGATTCTCATGATGGGCAATACCTGCGATGGCCTGATGGCTAAAGCAGGTGTCAGGTGGCTGCACAGCCAGAATTGCTCGGTTATGGTACTGAGTCCGAACCCGGAATCGGACGGATTTCACAGTTACCCGCTGGAAAATATTCAGAAAGCCATTGCAGAACTGAAACGCAGGAATGTCGAAAAAATCGGATTTGTGGGGATTTCTGTAACGGCCATGATCGGTCTGGCAGCGGCGGCTTGTTGTCCGGAAATCACATTCACGCTTGCACTGACTCCCTGCGATTTTGTCGTGGAAGGATACAGAAAACGGAACGGGAAGGAAACTCCCGCTGACGGAGAATCCATCCTTACCTGCGGCGGGAAGCCACTGCAGTTCCTGCCCTATGCCTGGCGGGGAGAAATGTACTGGAAAAACATGAAGACAGAAGCGAAAAATCATCGGAACATGGTGGAAAGCCGGAAGTTATTTGAACTTTCGGAGCAGATGCACCCGGTTACGGAACAGGAGTGCATTCCGGTGGAAAACATACACGGAACGGTCGTTTTTGCAGGCGCAGAGGACGACTGCATGTGGGATACCTGCCGGTATATCCGCCGAATGCAGAGCAGACTCCGAGAAAAAGGCGGCACAGCAGATGCACATTTTCTGCTCTACAGTCATGGAACACATTTTGTTTTTCCACAGAGCATGTTGGAGAAAATGCTTCCGGTGGGATCAGGCATTATTCCCTGGGCTGCCTTTTGTGAAGCCAGAAAATTTCCGATAGAGTGCAGAAAAACAAGAACGGATATTGATGAGAAAGTTCGCACAGCGATTCTGCGATGGAAAAATTCATAGCACTTTTGCGGGGAAGACACAGGCAATTCCTTCACATCGTAGAATCCGGTAAAACAGAAGTGCTGCTGAAGTCCGGCGAAAATTATACCGGGATTGGAATGGAGGATCGAAACATGGAAAAATTACATATTGAAAGAAACACGATTCAGGAGACACTGGTGATTCCACTCTACGCAAGAAAACTTTGCACAGAGCTGTTTCCGTCGATCTTTTCAGATCCCGGAGCAGTGGAGCTGATCAATCGGCTGGACTACGACTTTTCAACAATCGAAAAGCAATCTGACAGTCTGCTGCAGCGGTTCGGAGCGCTGGAAATTGCCATGCGCCAGACAGATCTGGCCATTGAAATCAAGGATTACCTGAAAGAACATCCCCGTGCGGCAGTTGTGAATATGGGCTGCGGACTGGATCAGACGGGAGAAAACTGCGATAATGGAAGCTGCCTGATTTACAACCTGGATATGCCGGATGTGATTGCTGTAAGAAATCAGCTGCTTCCTCCCGGGAAACGGGTTGAAAACATTTCCTGCGATCTGAGAGATACCGGATGGTTTGAGAAAATCGATGCCGCGGACGGTGCTGTATTTTTTGCATCCGGTGTGTTCTACTATTTCCGGATTCCGGATGCACAGAAGCTTATGAATCAGCTTGCGTGTGCATTTCCGGGCGGCAGACTTGTGTTTGACACAGCGGGAAAAGCCGCGCTGAAAATGATGCTGAAAACATTTGTCAAGCAGGCCGGAATTGAGAATGTAAATGCATTTTTCCATGTGGGAAACACAGACAAAGATGTGCGTCCCTGGCTGAAGAATGCACAGGCATCCGAAAGAGGGTATATGCTGGGATACCATGATCTGAAAGATCCGTGTGTGCCCGGGGCGTTCCGGCTGCTCTCCCATTTTGGAGATCGGTGCATGAAAATGAAGATTCTGCGTCTTGATTTTAACAGGTAAACGGCACTGCCCTGAGCTGCAGGTAATGGATGAAATTGGGCAACTCTATTTTACGGTGGTTCGACCTGTTTGTCCGCAGAAATGGGGAGCCGTGTGCTGTTCCTGCGTGCAAAAAGCAGCTGTCCCGCCGGATCATCGACAAAGTGTCCGACTGCGTGAAACTGCCGGAAAACGGCGTTGGCCTGGATATAGGCTGTGGCAGTGGCGCCCTGACCATTGCCTGTGCCCGGGAAAATCCAAAGGCTTCCATGGTTGGTCTGGACCGCCGGGGAAGGGAATATGCCTCTTTTAACAAGTCACTTTGCCAGAACAATGCCAAAGCCGAGGGCGTAAGCGAAAGGACTTCCTTTGTTCAGGGAGATGCATGCAAGCTGGATTTTCCGGACGAGCATTTCGATGCGGTAACCAGCAACTACTGCTATCACAACATTCCCAGCAGAAACCGGCAGGAAATTATTCTGGAAACGCTGCGAGTTCTGAAAAAAGCGGTGTCTTTGCCATCCATGATGAGTTCTCCCAGAGTAAATACGGAGATATGCAGCATCTGGTGCGGAGGCTGAAGGATATGGGCTATGAAAAAGTTGAGCTGCTGGTCGGCAGAAAGTAAATTTTCCGGAAGCCAAACAGAGCTGTGCGGGAAATAAGTGAAAACCCGGCAGAGTGATTTTCTGTCTGCGCCGGACATAATGAGTAATTCCTTCAAGGTGTAGATTTGCCCCCTTGTCAGACAGTATGATATACTGCTGACAAGGGGGCCTTTGTGCTCAAGGGACAATCTGGCAAAAGATATACACCAGAATTTTTAGCTGGTTATAGAAACAATGCGATTGAATCAGTTGGGCTATTCAGAAACAGCCAGGCAATTTGAGACCAATAACCATAAGTATATTATAGCCTGGAAACGGATGAACAACAAGAACAAATTCGAACCAGCAAAAGCCGCAATAAAAACATTTACCACGAAAATAAGAGGAGATATGGTCACCGGCGGATAACGGCTGCCCTCAGTAATCGAAAACACAGCTTAAGTGACGAGATCGTTAAAGAAGTTAGAAAGATTGTGCCTGATTTTCTGAAACGGGACTTTATGCTGAGAAACCCTACCAGAAGTGGGGCACTGATGTAACGCAGTTCCGCCTCTTTTGACAATTACTGTGCCTGTCTCCGATTCCGGCTCTGCACAGCCGGAATTTTATATTACGCGGTCTTTTCCGGTGCTGTCTCGCCCAGAACAATGGTGTGGAAGGCTTCAGCCGCGTTAACTACCTTGTCACGGGCAACCAGACCGACGGGCTTTCCGTCAACAGCTGCGGAGCAGTAGGATCCGTCATAGCGGTACAGGCTGACCTGTACCTGCGGATTTCCCTCCAGATTCAGGTGGAGCATCAGTCCAAGCTCCTGAGTATCCGTGGAGAAATCTGTAGTGAATTTTTCTGTCTGCAGCGCGGTCAGACGGTTTTTGATGTTGAAAATATCTGTGGTTTCTTTATTGTAAGAGAAAATCCGGTTGCCATTTTCATCCCGTTTTTCGTTGGCGGGATCAGCCTGAATGACATAGGTATTTCCGTCAAGGTTCACATCAATCTGCACCACGTCTTCAAAATCGGCCGGAATCAGATTCTGGCGACGCAGATCGTCATAGCTGCAGGCAGACAGAAGATGATAGTCGTTGCTGTCAAGCTGATAGATGATGTCCGAGTCTGCAACCCGTGCATAGGCAATGGTGGAAGAACTGCTTTCACTGTCAGAGGCTTTCTTTTCATCCTGTTCCACACAGCCGACCTGAAGCACGAAGGATTCGGACGCTTCTTCTTCGGGGGTGTAGTCAACGGTGATGGTCAGTTCCGGTTCATCCAGACCATACTGGGCCAGAAGTGCGTCGTCGGCGGTATAAGTGACGTAATTTGTCAGATTCAGCTCTGTGATCGTGGCAAGATAGCTGTTGATTTCCTGAGCGTTGACTGGCAGCAGTTCGCCGTCCAGACTGGCAAAATAGACATCATCCTTCTGATAGGTGGGGCCGTCCTCCTGATAGACAATTTCGTAGTTTTCTTCGCCGGAGAACGTGATCTTATCTGCAGTGGCAAATCTGGGAGGCGCATCGTTGGCAATCAGCTCCTTGAGGCTGACATTGTACAGCACCAGCGGGTCTTTGTTTACCAGGTAAACTTTTCCGTCACCGATGGAAACGTAGCGCTGAGAATCCATGGCACTGAAGCTTCCAATCTGAATCTCATGGACAGAGTCACCTGCAGTGATCTCGATGGTGCAAAGAGGTTTGTCCAGTCCGTACAGGCTCAGATCTTCTGCATTTTCAATGGTGAATGCTACTCCGAATTGTTCAAAGACGGACAGCAGCTCCTGCATTTTTTCCTCGCTTACGGGAAATTCCGCATCTGCATCGCAGTGCCAGCCACTGTCATCTCTGGAGAAAGAAAAGCCGTCCGGTTCCTGTTCGGTACGCCAGGAAAGGGCAGTGACGGAATCGGCAGGAATCTGCATGACGATTTCATCGGAATTATGGATATCTTCTTTTTTCTTTTCCATTGTGCTGACGAAAATTGCTGCAACGCAGACAACCACCAGCGCACAGGCCAGTATGATAACTTTTTTGGATCGTTTCATATATTGCTCCTTTTCATATCCGTC
>RCNI01000400.1_pt1 | contig 27669 bp, 23 predicted proteins | sample 2041151 | NCBI WGS metagenome assembly RCNI01 (sample SAMN09708214, study PRJNA481090) | feces metagenome | isolation source: feces | place: Antarctica: Albino Rookery | reverse complement strand
CACTTTAAAATAGTTAATTTTATGTGAACCTTGCTTCGATAAAAAAAAATTGAAGTGTGCAAGAGAAGCTCAAAATTACCTATAGTATTTTTAAAATTAGAAAGTAATCATAATTTAATTTCTATTTAAATTCTACTATTATCTTTTTCACGATATATTTATTTTGGTTAATGTTTCCCTGCTTTACAGCCCTCAGCGCCAGCTCTCCCTGTAGGTACTAAAAAATAAATTATCATCTTTTACTATTAATTTTATAGCCCCTAAATGATCCGTCCGCAACACCTTTGCACCACATTGCTGTAAACGTGCCACTACTTCCTCATGTGGATGTCCGTAGCTATTGCCCAGACCGGAGGAAATAATTGCCAGCTGCGGCTGTACCTGCTGCAAAAATTCACTACAGCTGCTACTTTTAGAACCATGGTGGGCCACCTTCAATACCTGACAGGGTCCTATCCCAGTCAGTGATCTTTCCCGCTCCTGGTCAATATCACCTGTAAAAAGCACTCTCTGCCCTCTATAAGTCAAAAGCAGTACATAACTGGAATAATTAGGACTATGCTGGGCTACATCCTTGGGTGCCGGTAAAAGCCGAAGCTGGACCTCGCCAAAATTGAAGCAATGCTCCTCCCCAATACGCCGAGTCCGTTCTGGCGGTACCTGTGCCAAGATGGGTGCTTCCTTATCCGCTTCCGGAAGCAGGGGCAGGAGTACCTGCTCCACCTCCAGATTACGAGCAAGCCCTGCGGCCCCTCCCAAATGGTCATAATCACCATGAGTCAGCACCAGCAAATCCACCCTGCTATTGCCCAGACTACGCAGCAGTGGTACTACTATCCTGCTTCCCGTGTCATAATTTTTCAGACCACCGGTATCAATAACAATAACCTGTCTGCTAGGGGTCAGGATGACAGCCCCATCCCCCTGTCCCACATCCATAAAGTAAATAGTCAGAGGCTGGGGCCAGAAGCTCCGGACAAGCAGGACTAGCGTCAGGAGGAGAGCACTGCCCAGCAGAGACAGCCGCCGCTCCTCATTACGAAGGAACTGAAATACGGGCAGGTCCACCCACAGGGCCAGCAGCAGATAATAAAAAACGGCACACCAGAGGGGCAGGCAGCCGATGGTAATGGTAGCCAGTGGTAGCCGTGCCAGCACCAGTCCCTGTACCAAGGTCTGCTGCAAAATCCAGGTAGCAGGACTCAGCAGCCAGCTGCAGTCTGGCAGCAGCACGACCAAGGCCAGGCCCAAAATTGTCAGCAGCATGGCCAGTTCCAAAAGTGGTACTAAAAGCACATTACTAATTAGACTGACCAGGGACAGCTGGTGAAAATAGCCGATACTCCAGGGTAAAGCCGCCAGCTGGGCTGCCAGAGTAATGGCCATTCCCTCGCCAATAACAGTGGGCAGGTACTCACAGCAATAAATTTTTATCTTAGGATAAAGCCAGATTAGTCCCGCTACCGTTACAAAGGAGAGCTGAAAGCCAATTTCGTACAGCCAGAGCGGCTTAAAGATCAGCATAAATACGGCGGTCAGGCATAAAATCATCCCCTTAGCCGCATCCCGGCCACCCCAAAGCAGTACCATACTCATAGCCAGAGCCCGTAGCACCGGCGGCTGCAGACCACAAAGCAGTCCGTAGGCCAGCAGGAGCAGAGAAATTAATGGTCTGCCGAGAGCTGCCGACAGCCTGCCAAAGCAGAGCTGGAGAAAGCTAGTCAAAAGGACAAGATGGCTACCGGAAACAGATAAGAGATGGACCAGCCCGTTATTGACAAAGCTTTCATAAACCTCCGTGGATAGTCCACCACTGCCACCAAGAACCATATTGCCCAGCAGTCTGCCCTTTTCTCCGGGCACATGGTCAAGAAGCAGCTGCCGCAGCTGTACATTCCAGGCCTCCAGCCTGTGCAGGAGCCCCCTGTCGGGCCGGGCCTCCACCAGCTGGGCCTTTTGTAGCCGCCCACCTAGTCCATGAACATAATTCCAACGGTCGCCATCCCAGGAGCCGGGATTATGCAGCACCTGCAATGGCTGCAGGGTACCTCTTAGCCAGAGCTTACCCGTAGGCGGCACCTTCTCCCTTAGGCTCACCCGCAGCTTACTCTCGTAGGGTAGACTCTGCTGCCCAAGATAAAGCTGCTGACAGTCCAAAATCAGACTGGTGCCATAGTCATGCTCCTTCACGCTAAGAGGCTCAATGGAGCCATAGACCTGAACAGTCTGCTGCCAGTAATCCTGTAGACCCAGAGCAGGCAGCAGGGGTGCTCTTAGCCCGGCAAGCAGGCCCATCAGCCCCATGCCCAGAGCCAGCAATATGGATAAATATTCTCTTTTTAGTTTAAAGATTAAGACCAGCAACAGCAATAGTGCTGCCCCAACACCCCCCAGCAGCCAGCCTCCCCCTGCTGCCCAGCGGATACCTAAATAACAGCCTCCCAAAAATAAAACCGTTCCCCCGTATATGCCTGCCATACTAAATGGTAATGCTGTCCTTCATTTGGGCAAATTTAGCAGATCCAATCCCCTTAACCTGCATAATATCCTCAATGGAGCTAAAGTGATGCTGCTCCCGGTAGTCCAGAATTTTTTGCGCCGTAGCCGGTCCCACTCCGGGCAGGCTGTCCAGCTCCTCCAGTGTAGCCGTGTTGATATTTACCAGACCACTACCTCTGGCAGTAGTCCTCCTGCTCCCCTTGGCCGAAGCCCCGCCCTTACTACGGGCCGGTGCATTAACCTGACTACCATCCTTCAGCTTTTTAGCCAGATTAATTCTTTCCGGATTAGCCTCTTCCGTCAAGCCGCCGGCATACTCCAGGGCCTGCTCCACCCTGCTGCCTGCTGGTATCGCATAGGTCCCAGGAAAATGGACGGCACCACTTATATAGACCGTTATTGTTTGAGGCTGTGCCTGCTGAGCATGCTCCAATCGGGAGGGTGGTGGCGGCTCCAGAGCCTGTGGCTGTCCCCAATAGTCCACAGCCACACTGGTCAGTACGCAACCAAGCAATAACAAGCCTAATAATATAATCTTCTGCCTTCTATTATCCATGGGATGCACCTCACTTATAAACAAAAAATCGGAGCCCTATCAAATAACGTATCGTTATTCAATAAAGCTCCGAATAATATCAGCGTTACAAGCCTAATGAACTTTTTAACACCTATTATTTAGCTACAATATTTACCAGACGACCCGGTACGCAGATAATCTTACGTACAGTTGCTGTACCGATATTTGCCTGAACATTGGTATCTGCCAGGGCAATCTTTTCTAATTCTTCCTTAGTAGCGGCTGCCGGTACTACCAGACGACCACGTACCTTGCCATTAACCTGGAGAACAATTTCTACATTGTCAACCTTCATGGCATCTTCATCATATACCGGCCAGCTCTGCTCATGAACACTGGAAGCAGCGTCAAAAGCATTTCTCCAGATTTCCTCAGTAATATGGGGAACGAAGGGAGCCAGCATACGTACGAGGGCAGAAAGTGCCTCATAAACCAAACCTGCGTTGGGCTCCTGCTTAACTTCCTTATAAGCATACAAAGCATTAACCAGCTCCATCAGAGTGGAGATAGCGGTATTAAAGCTGAAGCGGGTGGTTAAATCGGTAGTAACCTTTTTAATGCTGCTATGTACTACACGACGAAGATCCTTATCTGCTTCGGTCAGAGCAGCTACATCATAGCCATCTACCTTCGCCTCCAGCTGGGGCAGGAAGTTGTGGACAATACGCCATACACGGTTCAGGAAACGGAAGGAGCCTTCCACGCCCTGGTCACTCCATTCCAGCTCTCTTTCAGGAGGAGCAGCAAAGAGGATGAAGAGACGTGCGGTATCAGCGCCGTATTTGCTTAAAATTTCTTCCGGAGAAACTACATTGCCCAAGGATTTGGACATTTTAGCACCATCTTTGATAACCATGCCCTGGGTCAACAAATTAGCAAAGGGCTCATCATAGTCAACCATACCGGCATCACGCAATACCTTTAAGAAAAAGCGTGCATAGAGCAGATGCAGGATGGCATGCTCAATACCGCCGATGTATTGGTCTACAGGGCCCCAATAGTTATTAATATCCTTAGCAAAGGGCATTTCGGTATTTTTCGGGTCGGTATAACGGAGATAATACCAGGAAGAGCACAGGAAGGTATCCATGGTATCAGTTTCACGAGTTGCCGGGCCACCGCATTTGGGGCAGGTGCAGTGGAGAAAGCTTTCGGAGGTAGCCAAGGGAGACTTAGCACCTGCGTCAAACTTAACATCCTCAGGCAGCCTTACGGGCAAATCCTCTTCCGGCACCAGTACCTCACCGCATTTGGGGCAGTAGATGATGGGAATAGGAGCACCCCAATAACGTTGACGGCTGATCAGCCAGTCACGGAGACGATAGTTAACATGACGATGGCCGATGCCCATAGCCTCAGCCTCATCCATAATCGCGGACATGGCCTTATGCATTTCCATACCGTCAAATTTACCGGAATTAACCAGTACGCCATCCTTTTCCTCGTAGGCGCAGGTCATATCCTCCAATTTCAACTGTACATCTTTAGGTTGGATGACAATAATTTTTTCAATACCATATTTATCTGCAAACATCCAGTCACGTTGGTCACCGGTAGGTACGCCCATAACAGCGCCGGTACCATAATCATAGAGTACATAGTTGGTTACCCAAATTTCTACCTTGCGGCCGGTGAAGGGGTTGATGCAGTATACGCCGGTAAAGATACCCTCTTTAGCAGATTCGCTGGAGGTTCTTTCCAGGTCGGACTGGTTGCGTACCTTAGCACAGAAGGCTTTAATTTCTTCTTCCTTAGGATTATTTTCGCAGATTTTTTCCAGGAGGGGATGTTCCGCAGCCAATGCCATGAAGGTTACGCCAAAGGCAGTATCCGGGCGGGTGGTGTAAACGGAAACCTTGTCATTAAGTGCAGGAATTTCAAAGCTGAATTCCAAGCCCTCACTACGACCGATCCAGTTGCGCTGCATGGTTTTAACGCGCTCCGGCCAGCCTTCCAATTTATCCAGGTCCTTTAAGAGCTCATCTGCGTAGTCAGTGATTTTGAAGAACCATTGTTCCAAATCCTTCTTTTCTACATCACTATCGCAGCGCCAGCATTTACCGTCAATAACCTGTTCGTTAGCCAATACGGTATTACAGGTATTGCACCAGTTAACGGCAGATTTCTTCTTTACAGCCAAGCCGCGTTTGTAGAACAGCTCGAAGAACCATTGAGTCCATTTATAGTAATCTTCCTTGCAGGTAGCAACCTCACGGTCCCAGTCATAAGCCAGGCCCAGAGCCTTTTGCTGCTTGGTCATATTGGCAATATTTTCCAAAGTCCATTTTTTCGGAGCAATGCCATGCTTGATAGCAGCATTTTCTGCCGGCATACCAAAGGAGTCCCAGCCCATGGGATGGAGTACGTTAAAGCCCTCCATGGTGCGGAAACGGGCAAGCACGTCACCAATGGAATAGTTACGTACATGTCCCATATGTAAATTACCAGAGGGATAGGGGAACATTTCCAAGACATAGGATTTAGGCTTATCCTTATCCATCTCTACTTTAAAGGTTTTGTTTTCGTCCCAGTATTTTTGCCATTTGGCTTCAATCTCACTGGGCACATATTTTTCATTGAGCATACTTGTGCCTCCTCTAGATATATTGGTCGAAAATAAAAAATCCCCGACCTTAAACATAAGGTCAGGGACGAATTTCGGTTCGCGGTACCACCCTGATTGTAGCTAAAAGCTACCACTCATTTAGCATTCACGCAGCATCACGGCCGTACATTTCCTTACGGCTTCTTCACGGCGAGTTCACCAGCAATAACCACCGGCTTCCATCACCCGCCGACTTTCTGTAGGCTTATTTCTGACTACTATTCCGCTTCACAGAATTTATAATAGATTATATAGCTTTATTCAGAAAAAGTCAAACAGATGAGCACTCCACCCGCACAAATTTATTTTTTTGGAAAAATAACCCTAATGGTAGTACCATTGCCCAAAGTACTTTGTAACTCCACCTTAGCATGGTGACAGGCAGCTACATGCTTGACGATGGACAGCCCCAGACCCGTACCACCAGATTTTTTGGAATGGCTTTTATCCACGCGGTAAAAGCGTTCAAAAACCCTGGCCAGCTCCTCCTGGGGAATACCAATGCCTGTATCGCTGACGCTCAGACTAACCTCCTGCTCATTTTGCTCCAGGACGATGTCCACACTGCCACCCTGATTATTATATTTAACCGCATTATCACAAAGATTATAAAGCAGCTCAAAAAGCAGCCGGGGAACCCCCTTTAAAACAGCTGACTCCCCTTTAATGCTCAGCTTGACATTCCTGCTTTGGGCAGCATCTTCAATGGCCTCCATTGCCTCGTGGGCGATAGTCAGCAGGTCAACCGTTTCAAAGGGCAGGTGGATGCCGTCATCCATCCGGGAAAGGTGGATGATGTCGTCAATCAGCTTGACCAGCCGTGCAGCCTCCGTCCTGATATGCCCTACAAAGCGGGGCATATCCTCCTGCTTGACCATACCGTTTTCAATCAGCTCCGCACTACCCATAATGGACTGTAGGGGTGTTTTCAGCTCGTGGGAAACATTACTGGTAAATTCCCGCCGGATATGCTCCAGCTTTTCCTGCTCCTCCTTCCGCCGCTCCAGCTCACTCAGGTTTTCTGCAATCTCCTGCCGTTGAAAATAGATGCGGCTTAAAATAGGGGTCAGCTCCTCATAGGAATCATTATCCAGAGGATTCTCCAGGTCTAATTTATTCAGGGGCGAAATAATTCTTTCTGCCACCCGGTCAGCCAAAAAGACGGACAGCAGCATGGCCAGCAGGATAACCATGGCTATGGGCTGCACCATGCCATGCAGCAGCACACCTATGGTAGCCCTACTACCAGAAATGCGCAAAACCGTATTATCGGCCAGCCTTTGGGCATAATAAATGCTCTGCTCCATTTTAGTGGAGGAATAGCGGATGGCCGTACCCTCTCCCGTAGTGAAGGCCATCCTGATTTCCTCACGGTCCCCATGGTTTTCCATGCTGTCTTCATCAACCCCGCTATCGTAGAGCACGTCCCCGTCAGCTGCTACCCAGGTGAGACGATAGCGCTCATCGCCCAAATCCTCCAGATAAGAAACGCCCTTTTCTTCAACCCCGATGGTTGCCAGCTTCAGCTCATCACGCAGTTGCTCCTTCTGCAAGTCACCAAAATAATCGTACAGACAGCTGACGCTCATCACCATACTGGCTAAAAATACCACCATGGCCGTCAACAGGGTTGAATAGAATATCTTTGCTTTCAACTATTTACCTCCAGACGGTAGCCTACACCGCGAATAGTTTCAATAATACTGCCATAGGAGCCCAGCTTTTGCCTGAGGGTACGGATATGCATATCCACGGTTCTGGACTCGCCCAGATATCCCGTACCCCAGACCTTGCAGGTCAGCTGGTCCCTAGTAAAGGCTATTCCGGGATTGCTCAAAAGCAGTTTTAATAATTCATACTCCTTAAAGGTAAGAACAACCCGCTCTCCTCCGGCTAGGACGACGTGCTCATCCAGATTAATGGTTATGCCACCTTCCTGCAACAGATGGGAAACATTATTTTCACCACAACGGCGGATAACCGCCTTTACGCGGGAAATCATTTCCATCATGCCAAAGGGCTTGACCAGGTAATCATCCGCGCCCAGGTCCAGGCTCTGTACCTTATCATACTCCATACCCTTGGCCGTAGCCATGATAATGGGAATAGTCCTGGTTTTAGGGGAGGCACGCAGCTTTTTCAGAATAACTACCCCATCCTCACCCGGCAGCATAATATCCAGGATAATCAGATCCGGCTTTTCCTTAAGCAGCTCCCTCCACATGGAAGCTCCATCAGCAAAGCCCTTACTCGTAAAGCCAGTCTGATTCAGCGTATACAGCTCAATATCCCTTATACTGGCATCATCCTCCACGCACCATATCATCATAGGAATTCTCCTTTATATTCTCCTATTGCCGAAAAAATAACCCACTCGGCTATATTCACAGCATGGTCGCCAATTTTTTCGTAATATTTGGCAATCATCAGCAAATCCAGTGCTTCTTCACCCTGCTCCGGATTTTGAGTAATCATCTGCAGCAGCAACTTCTTTACCGAAACAAAATACTCATCCACCACGTCATCAGTCTTAATAATCTGCTTGGCCAGGTCCACGTCCTGCTGGATATAGGCCCGCACACTGCCATTAACCATCTGGACCGTAACCTGGGCCATCCGGTCAATAAGCTCCAGGTCCTTCGGCTGGGAAAAGGTCATGCCCTTTTCAATCTCTGCAATATTACCTGCCTGCACGCCAATGCGCTTCATATCCGTAATCATCTTCAGCGCCGCAGAAATCTGGCGCAAATCTCCTGCCACGGGCTGCTGCTGTAGCAAGAGCTTAATACATAAGCCCTCTACGGAGCGTTCCAGCCGCTCCAGCTCATCTGCCAAGGAGGTAACGGTCGCATAGGCAGTAGTATCCCCCTTGAGCAGGGCCTGGGAGGATAGGAGTATTGCCTTTTTACATAGGGTGCCCATTTTCGTCAGCTCAGCATGTAGCACCTTTAATTCTGCATCAAATTTTTCTCGCATTAGCCAAACCTCCCTGTGATGTAATCTTCTGTCTTTTTATGTGTGGGCCTGGAAAAAAGCTGTTCAGTAGTACCATATTCCACCAGCTCGCCCAATAGGAAAAAGGCGGTACGGTCAGAAATACGAACGGCCTGCTGCATGTTGTGTGTAACTATAATAATAGTATATTTGTTCTTCAATTCGTTGGCAAGCTCTTCTATCTTGCCTGTGGAAATCGGATCCAGCGCACTGGTGGGCTCATCCATCAGCAAAACCTCCGGCTCCACGGCCAGGGCCCTGGCAATGCATAAACGCTGCTGCTGTCCACCGGATAAGCCCAGGGCCGGCTTTTTAAGCCTATCCTTAACCTCATCCCAGATAGCTGCACCCCGCAGGGATTTTTCTACGATAGCATCCAGCTCATCCCTATTGTTAAGGCCATGGGTACGGGGACCGTAGGCGATATTGTCATAGACGCTCATAGGAAAGGGATTGGGCTTTTGGAAGACCATGCCAATCTGACGCCGAAGCTCGTTGACATCCACGGAGGGAGCGAAAATATCCTTATCCTTATATTTAATACTACCGATTACCTGCACCCCGGCAACCAGGTCATTCATCCGGTTAAGGGTACGCAAAAAGGTTGATTTACCACAGCCGGAGGGCCCGATCAGGGCAGTAATGCTCTTTTCGGGAACATCTATATTTACATGGTGCAATGCCTGCACGGTACTATACCACAGGCACATGTCCTGAACATCAATAATTGTTTTCATCAGCTTCTCGCTTTCTTAAAATATGCACCCACACCCATCGCCGCCAGATTGATGATGAAGGTGAGGATTAATAAAATAGCTGCTATGGCAAAGGCGACATCAAAGGCACCCTCCTCCTTAGCATAAACATAAAGGGATACCGTCAATGTTGCCCCAGGGCTGGTCAGCGCCTGGTTCGCGCTATGATAAATAACATGGGCAAAGCCCGCGGTATATAATAGCGCCGCAGTCTCCCCCACAATTCTGCCCACCGCCAGAATACAGCCGGTAATAATACCATCCACACAGCTGGGCAAAACCACTGTCCGGATAACACGCCATTTACCAGCACCCAGGCCAAAGGCTCCCTCGCGATAGCTTTGGGGTACTGTTTTAAGGCTCTCCTGCGTAGTACGCATAATTGTCGGCAGATTCATAATAACCAAGGTCAGGCTGCCTGCCAGAATACTGGTTTTGATGCCTGCCAGCTCACAGAAGATCATCATCCCGACAAAGCCATAGATAATGGAGGGTATGCCGGACAGCGCCTCTGCCGCGTATTCGATAAGCCCTACCAGCTTGGCATTGGTAGCATATTCTGTCAGGTAAACCGCCGCACCTACACCAATGGGCAGCACCAGAAGCAGAGTACAAAAAACAACGTAGAGGGTATTAATAATATCGGGCAGAATACCAATCGTCCCCTGTAAATAGCTGGGCTGTGTGCTTAAAAGCTGCCAGCTCAGCTGCGGTAGCCCCTCTGTAAGAATATATACCAGCAGAAAGAGCGCCAGTATTCCAGTGACGCCCACGGAAACCAGCATCAGCAGACGGGCGCAGAGCTCGTAAAGTAAACGCTTTGTCTTTATTTTTACCATGACTTCTAGCCCTCCTTAGCCTGCTTCAAAAAATAATTAAGCAGGGCATTTATCAGCATAATGAAGAAGAAGAGGACAAGCGCAATGGAAAAAAGCGCGTCCCGCTGTAGGCCCTCTGCGGCATAGGACATTTCGCTGGATATAGCCGTAGTCAAAAATCTGACGCTTTGGAAAAGCTCTGGCATATTCGCCACGTTACCGGATACCATTACCACCGCCATGGCCTCGCCAATAGCCCTCCCCACACCTAAAACAATGGCAGCCGCAATGCCACTTTTGGCGGCTGGCACGGATACTCTAAAATAAGTTTCTATGGGAGTAGCACCCAGAGCCAGGGAGGCCGTCTCATATTCGGGAGGGACAGCCTCCAGCGCCGTCATAGAAACCTTGATGATGGAGGAAAGAATCATCACCGTCAATACAATAATCGCCGCCAACAGACTGGCACCATCGGGTACGCCAAAGAAATCCCTAATCCAGGGTACCAGGACCATCATACCTACCAGACCATAAACAACAGAAGGAATACCTGCCAAAAGGCTCACCGTAGGCTCCATAAAGGAGCGCACCCGTGGGTGGGCAATTTTGGACAGATAAACTGCGGTAAAAAAGCCCAGGGGAACCCCTAAAAGAATAGCTCCGGCAGTACCATAAACACTGGTCAGGATAAAGGGCAGGATACCATAGCTGGGAGTAGCACTAGTAGGCGCCCAATTCTGCCCCAGCAGGAAATCAGCCAGGCCAATTTCTCTAATAGCGGGAATACCGGATAAAACTAAAAAGACCATAATCAGGAGCACGCAGGCTACGGTAACCAGACCCAGTAGAAGGAAGATGCCTTCAATTATCCGCTCCAGCAGTTCTTTTTTTATTAGCATAAACAACACCTTTCTAAAAAAAAGCAGCCTCCTTAGGAAGCCGCCACATGAAGCTAATTAATTTGCAGGTACGACACCAGCCTGGGAAATAATATCTGCTACCTGGGAGGAGGTAATATAGTCAAAGAAAGCCTGTGCAACAGGATTGAGCTTAACGCCCTGTTTAGTAATCAGCATGAAGGGACGTTGCACTGCGTAGCTGCCGTCCTTAATGGTACTCTCGCTGGGAGTAACACCATTAATCTGTACAGCCTTAACATTATCACTTACTGCAGACAGGGAGGCATAGCCAATAGCATTCTGATTTTGTGCTACATTGGCAATAACATCACCGGTAGAGGTCAATTCCTGACGGTATCGGCATTGGTCCTTGCTCTTGGTAATGGATTCAAAGCCATCACGAGTACCACTACCGGCTTCACGACCAATGAGGACAATTTCACCAGCCTTGCCACCCAACTCCTGCCAATCGGTAATTTTACCGGTATAAATATCAGCCAGCTGCTCCAGGGTAAGGTTTTGGACGCCATTACCAGGATTTACGACAATGGCAATACCATCATAGGCCAGAACAGTCTCCTGAAGGCCACCTGCTTTTTCCTTTTCCTTTAAAGCCCTGCTGGCTAGACCAATATCACAACGGCCCTCATTTACTGCCGTAATACCGGAGCCGGAGCCGGTGGGATTATAAGCAAAGGTGACTTGGGGGTTCTTCGTAGTAAAGGATTCACCCAGAGCGCCGATAACCTTGGCCATGGAGGTAGAACCATCAGTAGCTACCATACCCTTAAGATTACCTGCAGCCGCCTGCTCCTTGGGCTTTTCAGAGCTGCCACAGGCTGTAAACAAGCCCAGGGCTACAATAGCCATCATCAAAAATGCTAAGACTCTTTTCATAAAGCAAAATCTCCTTTTATTTTCTCTTAATTACCCTTGGGAGGGTACACACCTATAATATAAAATGGATGTAAAATACAAAAGTCACTTTCTGTAAAATCTATGTCAAATCAAAAGCCGACGGAAAGAGACCCTAGAATGAGCTTATTTTACAAAAAATTTACAGATTTGCGGTCGCTTATTTCTCACGGTAATGCTAAGCTAAAATTATAAGAGTAAAGAAATACAGGAGGCTTTTATGGAAACATTACGAAACAAACAAGGCTTTATTTGTGATATGGATGGTGTTATCTACCATGGTAATAAAATACTTCCCGGCGTCAAGGAATTCGTGAGCTGGCTTTATCAGGAGGAAAAGAACTTTCTCTTCCTTACTAATTCCTCTGAAAAATCTCCCAAGGAGCTGCAGCAGAAGCTGGCACGACTGGGCCTGGAGGTGGACGAAACTCATTTTTATACCAGTGCTCTGGCTACGGCCAAATTTATCGCCGACCAATGTCCCGGCGGCAGTGCTTTCGTCATCGGCGGAGCAGGACTGATTATGGCTCTCCACAATGCCAATATTACGATGAATGATGTGGACCCGGATTATGTCATTGTCGGTGAGGGCCCTGCCTACCACTATGGCGCCATTGTCAAGGCAATTCGTCTGGTGGAAAAGGGAGCCAAGCTAATTGGCACCAATAGCGATTTGACCGGTCCCTCCGAGCAGGGTATTCTTCCTGCCTGCCGCTCCCTAATGGCTCCCATTGAAATGGCAACAGGACAGCAGGCCTACTATATCGGTAAGCCCAATCCTCTTATGATGCGTAGCGGTCTGCGTATTTTGGGCGTTCATTCTGAGGATGCGGTAATGATTGGTGACCGTATGGATACGGATATCGTAGCCGGTATTGAAACTGGTCTGGACACAGCTCTAGTACTTTCCGGAGTTACCCGTAGAGAGGATATTCTAAGGTTCCCCTACCGCCCTAGACTGGTGCTGAATGGTGTGGGTGATATCCCGGAAAAATAAGCCTCCACAAGCTGTAAATTAAAAAGAGTTGAGAGCAGACTTCCTTTGACAAAGGGAAGAATATGCTTCTCAACTCTTTTTGCTTCTATCCGGTAATAGCTGAACAAATGCCAACACAGCAGCTGACTATTAGGGCCCTAAGATATACGCTTAATCTTTCTCCACCTGTGCTACCTCCATAGCTGGGCGCTCTCCTGCGCCCTTATTCCTTTGCCCTCTCCTGGGCATGCAGAAGCACACCTGCTATAGTGTGCTTAATACCATATTTTAGGCATGAAAAAAGCACTCACAAATTCTTGTAAGTGCTTAGTAAGTATCCCATATTTCTTCATTCTTGGGATATAACTCAAGAATGTCCAAATGCTCTGCGCTACCAAATTCCAGTGTGCCATCCTTCAAAAGCCGTAACACCCTTAATTTTTCATCAAGATTTTTAAGGCTTTCAATATCGAAAAATTCCATGGTCATTGGGTCACCAATTTCAAATACTAAACTAACAATTTCTGTAATTTTATCTTTTCCAATTTTTCAGTTTCCTTTATCATAAAATTATCCATCATTTTTCTTTATTTTGTTGTTCACACTTTACATTGTTATTATATCATTATCGTACTTATGGTATGTAAAAAAGAACCCTGCGAAGAAAGTACCTAGCGTACAATGTTAATCTAAAGGAAGAATAGTAGCTTCAGGCGGTTGTCCCCAAATTGTCCCCATGAGTAGTGCTCTGTTGTCCCCATGTAAACAAAAAAAGACGCAAACATCAGTCTGCGTCTATGTTTTGCGTGGCAGGGGCAGTAGGAATCGAACCCACAACCAACGGTTTTGGAGACCGCTACTCTACCAGTTGAGCTATACCCCTAAAATAAAAATGGAGCGGAAAACGAGATTCGAACTCGCGACCCCCTCCTTGGCAAGGAGGTGCTCTACCGCTGAGCTATTTCCGCATAATGGCGACCTGGACGGGACTCGAACCCGTGACCTCCGCCGTGACAGGGCGGCATTCTAACCAACTGAACCACCAGGCCGTTCATTGTTTGTCAGCCATCTGACATTTATAGATAATACCATATCTCCAAAACAAATGCAAGCATTTTTTTGATTTTTTTAGGAATTAATTTTTTAATGAGAAATTGTCAAAAATATGCTTTGGTATTATAATTAGATAAAATAAAATACTAAAGATAAGGAGGGTGCTTATGTGCCAAACCCCAGATTGGTCCGACGGCGACAAATATCTGCGTGAAAACGCTCCAGAGCTATCTTCTCTCATTGACAAATTTTCCCCCTGTACCTTAAAACCCCATCCTCAGGAGGATTATTTTGCTATTCTTTTGTCCGGTATTGTTGCCCAGCAGCTACCGCCGGAGGTCAGTCAGGAAATTATGAAAAAGTTAGAAAGTCTTCTTGGTAAGCCCATTACCGCTACTGCCGTAGCCAAGGCTACTCAGAAGGACTTAATCGACCGGGGACTAATGGTCCAAAAGGCAGAATATGTACAAAATTTTGCCCAGGCTGTTCTCGACGGCCACATTACCCTGGATAAATTTGATGAAATGACTGATGAAGATATTACCCGCCAGCTGCTCCAAATTCGCGGCCTAGGTAAATGGACTATAGAAATGTTCCTGCTTTCCGCCCTTTGTCGTCCGGACGTAATTCCCTTTGCCGATTTTATTTTTCAAAAGGAATTGCAAAAGCTCTTAAAGCTTAAACAGCTTCCCAAGCGGGGTCAGATCAAACAGCTTACTGCTACCTGGAGTCCCTGGCGTTCCCTGGCCGTATGGTATTTATGGTCCGGTCACAGCGCTGAAACTAAATAGAAGCTTTCACTAATAAACTTTCCCTCTCGCCCAAGAGCGAGGGGGTATTTTTATGCATAAAAATATCGGGCACCATCCTAGGACGATGCCCGATACCCTCGTGTAAATATGCCTACTCGAAAGTGACTATTATTCAGCCAATGCCTTACCTAAATCCATGCATTTCATAACAGCTTCTTCATCAGGAGCATCCAAAGCCAAAACGCCATCAGCAACTAATTCAGCGCCTGCGTCTTTAACTCTGTTTTCCCAATCCTGCATGTAAGTCCCGCCCCAACCATAGGAGCCGAACAGAGCAACCTTTTTGCCTACCAAGGAGCCTTCCAATTCTTGGAAGAAGGGTTCAAATTCGCTTTCTTCTAAAACTTCAGCACCCATTGCCGGGCAGCCCAAAGCCAAAGCGTCGTAACCAGCAGCTTCATCTGCGGAAATTTCGCTTACTTCGTACAGAGTAGCTTCTTGACCAGCAGCTTTAATGCCGTCAGCAACTACCTCTGCCATAGTTTTAGTGTTACCAGTACCAGACCAATAAATTACAGGAATCATAATATAAACCTCCTCATATCATGGATACCGCGTTCTGTAAGGGAATGCCGGCAGCGACCTTTTGTAACAAAGCAGCGCTGCACCGCTCATAAAGATCAAATAATCTCCGAGCCGCTGTCACATCGCCATACACCTTCCAGTAGCCACTATATTTACAATTTTTGCCACCGTTAATGATAAAACCTAATATATCCTCTAAAGGATAGCCCAAGAAAACACCTATCTCATGGGGGAAAGCACCATTTCTTTGCAAATGCTCCTCCAAAAGCTCCAGCTGTTCCTCTAACGGGGCATCCTTCCGATAGCCCATTGCTACTAGGCAGGCCTGATAGCCTGCATCTTGTAGGATTGCTTCCAGCTTTTCTTTATTATACACCAAAATCAGAAATCTTTTCTTACAATAACAGAGCTTACGGAAAATAATATGCTGTGCCGCAAATTTTTCATTATAGGCACTAACTAAAGCAGTAATCTCCTGCTCTGCTACCTGATCTCCATGGGGCAGAGAAACAAGATTCGCCGGCTTGATACCTACAAAAACTGGAGAACAATGAAAGGCGAGCAATTCATCAAAATTCATAAATCCAGACAAAGTCACAGCCTCAACCTCCTCCAAGCCACTTTAGGTAGCTTACGCTAACCATTTTTTATTTTACCATATCCCCCATTTGTTAGCAATAGCTAACTTTACTTTTTAAAATAAAACACCCTCCTAATAGGCCTGCTATTTCGGAGGGTGTTAATGGGAAAACTTGTTAAAGTATTTTTCTATTCTTCTTGCATGCGCTTTTCCAGTAAATCTGCAGCCGCGCATAAGGCTACAATCATAGCACTGGGACGGGGCGGACAGCCGGGCACGGCAATATCCACCGGCAGTATGTCTGATACCTTGCCTACAATGGCATAGGTGCTGCCGTAGGTAGCACCACCGGCGGCACAGGCACCACAGGCCATAACTAGACGGGGTTCGGGCATGGCCTCATAGGTACGGCGCAAAGCCTGTTCTAGATTGCGGGTTACTACCCCGGTAACCATCAGCATATCGGCATGGCGGGGTGAAGCTACAAAGACAATACCAAAGCGGTGTAAATCATAGACGGGATTGCTCATGGCACCCATTTCAAAATCACAGGCATTGCAGCTGCCGGCATCCAGATGACGTACATGGAGGGAGCGGCCTAATTTAGCTCTTACCTCTTCTTCTACCTTAATCTGCACATCACTGATAATCTCTGCCAGAACCTCTCTATTGGTATGCTGCAGGGAGCCGTTGATGCAATGCTCCACGCATTTACCGCAGAAAATGCATTTCTTATAATCAATTTCAGGCTTGCCCCCCACCAGTGTAATAGCCTGCACCGGACAGGCAGCAGCACATTCCGTATAGGAGTATTCATCCTTACCATGTACAACCTGTAATCTGCCACGTAATCTTTTGCTGCCGGTGGTTTTTATATCTTCTGTTACAATTCTTTTAGCCAAAATGGCTTCAATCATCTTTAACACAATCCTACCTCCTAGCGATCAAGACATGCATAGCATAATTCAAAGCTTTTATTAATCAAGGGAAAGTCAGGAATAATATCACCCTGTACGGCAATGGGCAATGCCGGCCAGTTAGGATAGGAAGCGGAACGTACAAAAAGACGGTCGATCCGTCCATTCTCGTCCAGCATCAGCCAATGGACATTGTCACCACGGGCGGATTCACTAATACCCCAGCTGGACCTCAAGGTCTTCAGCCTGCCTAAGTCCACCCTCAGCTCCGTACTATCATCCCTGTAGAGCATGCGGATCAGCTGATGAACTATCTTAAAGCTTTCCTTAGCCTCGTTGATACGTACTCTAAGTCTTGCTTCTACGTCACCTGCTGTTTCTGTAACTACATTAAAGTCCAGCTCATCGTAAATACCATAGCCCATATCCTTACGGCTGTCACGTTCAATGCCGCTGGCACGAGCGCCCACACCTACCATGGCCAGGTCAAAGGCAGTTTCACTACGCAGATGGCCGGTAGTACGGATACGGTTAATAAAGTTGCTCTGCTCCCACATAATATGCTCAATGTTAATGTATTCCCTTTCAACATCCACTAAAACCTCGTCGATTTCCTCAAGGATGCTTGTATCCACATCATAATTAACACCACCGGGAATAATAAGCCCCCGCAGGAAACGATTACCTGCCAAAAGCTCGTTCAGCTGCATAATTTCTTCCTTTAAACGGGTGCCCATGCTGATTACAGGGGAAAAGCCCACACCGGCACACATATTGCCGGTATCGCCAATATGATTATAAAGGCGCTCCAGCTCCGCAGTCAAAGTACGAATGAGCCAGGCTCTCCGGGGTACCTGGGCCTCGGACAGCTTTTCCAGCGCCTGGCAGTAGCTCAGAGTATTAGCTACACTGCAGGCACCACAGATACGCTCCACTGTCAGCAAGGCCTCCTCAGGTGTTTTGCCCTCCACTGATTTTTCAATACCACGATGGGTAAAGAATAATTTTGCGTCCAGCTGCAGCATGGCTTCACCAGCCTGGCTGAAGCGGAAATGACCGGGCTCGATAATACCGGCATGAATGGGGCCTACAGGTACCTCATACAGGCCCTCACCGGAGGAAACCAGCATTTCGTAATCTCTATGGCCATGAACCTGGGCATTTACGTCCACATTTTTACGCAAAGGGTGAAAATCCTCAGGAAAGCTTTCATGCAGCACCAGGGGACGTAAATCCGGATGGCCCTCCGGCATAAAGCCAAACATATCATGTAATTCTCTTTCGTACCAGGCAGCCGCCGGCAGTAAAGTGGTCAGGGAGGGATAGCTTAAATCGCCCTCTGCCTCAAACACTGTCTTCAGGGTTTCCAGGGTACGTTTTTCTGCATTATAAAACAAGCAGTAAATAGCCAGTCCGCCGCCACGCAGGGTTTCATCCACACCGAACATAGCCGCCAAAGGATATTTACCACTATTGCTGCAGATATTAGCAGCACCACGTAAATTTTCCGGTTTAACCTGCATCATCGTTTCAGCCCCCTATAACTCTTACTGCATTATCCAGCAACCTATTAATCCAAGGAATATTTTCAAAGCCTGCGCCAACCACGCAGCTCAACAGCAACAAAATAATTAAAATCGGTGTATCTATCCTATCCAGCAGGTCCCCTCCCGGTACACGCTTAGGATGGTCGCATAGCATACGCATGCCATGATATAAAATGCCGACCAGGACACCGGCCAGAAGGATAATCAGCAAAGAGCCTGCCAGCCAATGCTCGCCTCTAAAGAGGGCCAGCATGGTATAAAACTTACTAAAGAACAAGCCCATGGGCGGCATACCTAAAATACCTAACAGACCTACCAGCCAGAAGCCGGCCGTCAAGGGCACGTCCTTAATCATACCGTGAATACGCATCATATTACGGGTCTGGTATTCCTGAATAATAGTACCGGCAATGTAGAAAAGCACGAACTTAATCAAAGCATGGCTATACATGTGAAGCAGTACTGCCTTTAAGGAGAAGGCGGTAAACACAGCGACACCGGCCAGCATGATGCCGATATTTTCCATGGAGGAATATGCCAAAAGTCTCTTTACGTCACGCTGTACTACAACGAAGGGTACGGCAATGGCTACGGTCAGCACGGCAAAGAAAATCAACATGCCGGTTAAAAGCTCAGAACCCACGGTGGGCAGCAGGATAACCAGATTACGCAGCATGACATATAGGGCACAGCTGCACAGAGCACCGGAAAGCATACCACTGGTCAGAGAGGGTGCTTCTGCATAAGCATCGGGCAGCCAGGTGTGCATGGGCGCCATGCCTACCTTAGTACCATAGCCGATAAGAATAAACATCAGGGCCAGCTTGGTCAGGTCCGGATCAAGCAGATGCGCATTTTCCTGTAGGAAGGTCCAGCTCAGAGCATTATCTGCTCCCAGGCTGTTTATCTGCGCATAATATAAAATCAAAGTACCCAGCAGGGCCAGACAAATACCTACGGTGCAGACCATGACATACTTCCAGGTTGCTTCCAGAGCGGAACGGGTAAATTTGAAGGAAATCAATAATGCAGAAATCAGGGTAGTAGCCTCGATTGCCACCCACATTAAGCCCAGGTTATTTACCAGAAGCACAATGAACATGGTCCAGACGAACATCTGCATCAAGGCAAAATAACGTCCTGTCTGCCAACGCTCACCCTTCAACATGCCCCTCTCCTCCTCACGGGTCAGATAGGAGCGGGCGGTCCAACTGGCCGCCAGATAAAGGATAGTAATAATCATCAGTACCCAGGCACTGAGGGCATCCACATAAAAATAGGTACTCTGAAAGGGAATAACCGGATTCAGATGAGTCAGAATCTGCACTACCATGATGCCCACGCCCAAGGCAGTTACGCGATGGAGCCAATGCAGGGCATTATTATCAAAGCGGCCAAAGAGGGCCAGGGCCGCGCACAGGGGAGGCAGACATAAAAGTGTAATAATATAGCTTAGCATGCTCTCACCCCTTCAACTTCTTCAGCACGTTTGTATCGGTGGTCTTAAAGGAAAGACGTAAACGTGAGGTCAAAATAACCAAAATTACAACAGCAATCAAAACATCCAGAAAAATGCCCAACTCAATAATCATGGGCAGGCCCTCAGTCATAATCAGGCCAAACAGATAAATACCATTTTCCAGAGTAATTAACCCAATCATCTGCATAATAGCACGGCTACGCATAACAATCAGAGCCAGGCCGGTCATAATCATGAACATGGAGGAGGCTAAAATATCCCGCTCCTCCACACTGGGCAGCAGGCTGTCAAAAACCATATAGCTCAGACACAGGGAGCCGGCAGCCACAGCGGTGGAATAGTTAACATTAATATCACTAATAATTTCTCTTTCATCCGTCAGCTGGCGAACAACCCTTAAAATGGCATAGGGTATAAAAATAACCTTGACCAGAATGGTCAACACACCGGGTAAAAAACCATGTAAGCCACCACCATGAGCGGTACCAACAATCAGGCAGGCAGCTGCTATTAAAGCAGATTGGACGCTGAGGCAGATAATACCACGGCGTAAATCCATAATGCGTGTCTGTAGTAGAACTATGAACAACAACGCAACAACTAAATATTCCACAGCCAACCTCCTTACTGTGCCACAATGGCCAACAGCATCATAATACCTGCTGCTGCCAGGTAAACACGTACTTTAAATAAGCGCAGCTTATTATTCAAAATCTCCATGACGGATACCAGGCAGGCACTCAGTAAAACCTTTAGTACCAGAGGTAAATTCAAGGGGAAATATAACAAAGAAAAAATAATCAGGAAAACCAGAAGCTTTAGCTGGCTGGCCCAATGAATCAGGCTCAGCAGACGACCGGAGTATTCCAGGGTCATACATTCATGAATCATCGTCAGCTCCAGATGGGTATCCGGGTTATCCACCGGAATACGGCTGTTTTCCGCCAACACTACCAGGAAAAATGCAATAGCCGTCAATACGCTGGCAACTGTCAAATTAGCAGCAGCCGGGTCCAAGGTCATTCCTCCCAGGGAGGTGCTATTGGTATGCAGAACATTGGAAAGAATACCCAACATAATTACCGGCTCTACAAAGGCTGCCACATATACCTCACGGCTGCCGCCCATACCGCCAAAGGCAGTGGCTGCATCCATGGAGGCTACGGCCATAAAGAAACGTCCCAAAGCAAAAATATAGACAAAAAGGAAAACATCACCCAAGCCCATATTACCGCTAAAGAAATTCGGCAGCATACACGCTCCTGCCAGAGTGGTTACAAAATACACACAGGGAGCAGCCAAAAAAATCCAGCTGGTATAGGGAGTCAAAATTGTCGGCTTACGCCACCATTTACGAATATCATAATATTCCTGTAGCACGCTGGCACCAACACGGTTCTGCAAAGCAGCCTTTACCTTTTTTATAATACCTGCTACCAGGGGAGCTAAAAGCAGCAAAGCCAGCGCCTGCCCCAGGCAGTAGGCCCAATTCATCAACATATCCGTCATTTATAAATCGCCCCCCATACCAAAGCCAATACCATGGCCGCCATTACATAACTTACATAAAGTCTTACACTACCCTGCTGCATTCTTCTCAGGAAAGCAGAAATTCTTACAAAATGCTGCTGCAACGGTATATAAAGCAGCTCAGTAACCATATCCGGAATTTCTAATTTATAGGACATGAGACGACCAAAATAGGAATGGTCCTTACGTACATAGGTTACCTGACGCTTGGGCTTCAACAAATAGTCAAAGCCACGGCGGACGGGCTTAGAAAAACCAGTAGCAGAATACTGCTGGCGTGCCGTAGGAATAGTACCACAGTTCCAGGTAATTTCCCTGCGGACAAATTTACCTCTGGCAATAACCAGGAAATAAACAATACTGCCTAGGACAGCTAAAAGTACAAATAACAGCAGCGCATTATAGGATGCAAAGCTACCACTCCCCCCCCAGAGCAGACGTTCATTATTGCCCAGGATCAGATACTCGCTAATGTGCAGGGAATTGCATAGTAATTTGATGAGCGGAGCAGGATAAATACCCAAGGCCAATACCAGAATACTGCTGCAGCACATGGCTGTACGCATAAAAATACCACTCTCATGGGCCCGTCCCACCAGCTCACTGCGAGCCCTGCCCAAAAAGGTAATGCCAAAGAAGCGCACAAAGCAGCCCAGCGCCAAAGCACCGGTCAAGCCCAGCAAAATAAAGGCCAGAGCACTCAAAAGGCGAATATCCTGACCAGCAGCTCCCTGATGGGACAGGGTGATAAAGCCCTGTAGGGCCATCCATTCCCCTACAAAGCCATTGGTCAGCGGCAGAGCCGCCAAGGCCATGGAGCCGATAAAGGTACACAGAGCAGTAGTCGGCATTTTACGGGCCAGGCCACCAAATAGCTCCAGGTTTTTACTACCGGTACCATGCATAATGCTACCGGCACTCATAAACATCAGCACCTTCATAATGGAGTGGTTGCAGGCATGGAGCAGAGCCGCCAGAAAAGCAATCTGGCACCAGTTGCTGTCAGTAACAACCTTTAAGAGCATACCACAGCCAAAGGCAGCAAAAATAATACCCATATTTTCCACGGAGGAGTAAGCCAGAATACGTTTAATATCCGTTTCCATCTGTGCATACAGCACGCCCAGGAATGCAGAAAGCAAACCAAGCACCATAACCAGCACTGCCCACCAGTAGTTCCAGACGGGTAAAAAGTCAAACATAAAACGGCCAAAGCCATATAAGGCAATCTTCAGCATTACGCCACTCATGAGAGCGGAAACATGGCTGGGAGCCGCCGGATGGGCATTGGGCAGCCAAACGTGCAGGGGCACTAGACCAGCCTTCAGAGCGAAGCCGATAAAAGCAGTAACAAAAACCGCCGTAGCCCAGCCACCAGTCAGCGTATTCTGAGCCAAATCAGTAAAGCTGAAGGAAGCACTGGCGGTACTAGTCAACAGGAAGGCAATCATAATAGCGGCCGTACCGATGGAAGTCATAACGAAATACTGATAGGCAGCATTCCAGGTAGTTTTAATTTCTGCCTCGTGATTCACCAGCATAAAGGAAGCTACCGCCATAATCTCCCAGAAGAGCAGAAAGCTTAAAGCATCGCCGGCTAAAAGCACTAAAACCATAGAAAGCAGAAACATGTTCCACATACTTCCTAAGAAACGTAGGCGATGACCAAAATAAGCCTTAGCATAATCCAGAGCGTAAATACTGGTAATAACACCGGCCAGCCCCGTCATTACCAGAAAGATTGCGCTCCATCCGTCACAGACCAGGGAATAAGCACCCCAACGCAGGCCCAGCCAGCTATCATTATTAAGCAGCAGTCTTCCTGCTTCCCAAAGAACCAGTCCACTACCTACTGCGGACAAAATATTGGCTACATAATGAGCCTTAGCTTGTAATTTACGTGGTAAAGCCAAGGTTACTACACCCAGACAATAGCAGAGTATTGCTGCATAAAATAAATCCATCTTCATCACCTTTTAATCTCTATTTTTTATATTTCACAAATTTGACAAATCAAGCCTAATAATTATATACCCTCAGAATAAAATGTTCAATCTCCTTACCGTATTTTTTCATGTTTAATGCTATTATCTTGCATCAAATCTAAATCAGAGCAGTTCCATAAAAATGATTCTTATTTGTAATAAATTACGATTCGTTAACAATTACGAATATTTAGAGAAGCCTTCCAAGCCAACACCCTAGCCTTACGACATTTTGAGGAGCCACAATTCCTGGTAACTGCCCAGCAGAAGACTCCTCACAGACGGTCAGATAGCCAGTGTAAAAATAGTCAGCTGCAAGCCACCTTGCCTATTGAACGTTAGCGAACTACTTTTATTTATTGTATGACTTTAGCTCTAGACAAGAGCAGGCCACAAAAGTATCAGCCTAGATTAAACAGGCCTTTCTTATCCTTAAAGCAGCAATTAACACCAAAGCCTCCTACCAACCATAATCACGTCCCTTTAAAATGCCCTTCATTACAAGACCACTGGCGAGCGCAACTAATTTATAGTCAATGCCTAAGCCTACGAAATGCTTAAACGTAGAATTATTATTGTTAAGCTTGCCAGCCTTAGCTGCACTCCTAAAGCAGTATTACTTACAGAAGCACTTAAAGCATAGTAATCCTTGAAGCGCAAATAACAAAAATCGGAGCCCACCAAAAAGTGAACTCCGATTTCTTATTTAGAAGCAAGCTACTTACCAAAGCCAAGCAGTCGGTATGTAAAATAAATAGGGTGCTGTAAAAACAGCTAAGGACAAAGCCAGCTTTTGTCTAAGCTTCTCCTCAAAGGGTAAATTCTTTAAAGCAACGTGAAAATCAAACCAGTAGATGATCAACGCCGTTAACAGTACGCAAAAGGTAACCCAAAAAAAAGCATCCCATCTTTGAAAGGGATGGTACATAATGGCATTACAAAAAGCCACATTCCGAAAGTCCACAATATTCCAAACAAGCATCAAAAACGCACCTATAAAATCAGCCGTAAAGCCCAAAAGCCATACCAACAGAATAACTTGCTTGCACATACACTTTCTACGCTCCTTAGGAACCTGCAAATGACCCATGGTGAACCATAAAACAGACCAGTCAATAAAGAGATTTAATGGCAAGGTAATAATCCATAGCTGAGGGAAAAGTAAAAGCATCCATATAGGAAAAATAACATTATAAAAACGGTCTTTAGGTAACATCCAGCTACTTCCTCCAAAACGACTCTACACAAAATCTGACCTATCTGCGTACATTATAGCACTATTTTTATAATAAAAGAAAGAAAATTTACCCTACCCCAAAAGCCTATCAGCTTCCCATAGGCTACTGCTAGATTTTTAGCTACCTTATTTTTTCCCAAAAAAATACTCCTGTATTTGAGCACGTAATTGCAAGTGCTCATCCGTAGACAATTTTATCTCCATAGCCAAATAATCCAGAGCTAATAAATGCTTTTCCAAAAAAGCGTTCATGGCTCCCTTAGCTACCTTCGTCTTACCATCACTGAAACGCTTGGCCTGACAAAGCACATAACATAAATGACGTAATCCAGGTACATCTAAACGCAGAAAATAAAACCAATAGGGAAAACGCTTATCAACCTCTTCTACAAAGCGACAAACACCCTCTATTTCAAAAGGCTCCCTCGCATCAGCTGCGTAGCCGCAAAATATAACATTTACACGCTGCTTCGCTAGACCAACTACAGTCGGCTTAAGCAAAACATTAAAACGGCGTACAACCTCCTCCAAACGGTTATTTTCTACATCCTTTCTGGATATCAAGACATCAATGGAACCATTATCACGAATAACGACCGGATTATCCATAATAATATTTTCCCTTGCTATTACCTGTTCCAGCTCCACCGTCGAAGGAACATACATCTTAGTAGGTGCCAGATGAAACAGCTCTTCAACATTAGTCCTCTCCCTAACCTCCTGGACAACCTGTGCAAACTGTTCCTGCTCCACACCCTCCGTACACTGCTCCGCCATAAAACAGCATAGCTGCTGACTAAAGTAAGGAGGCAGCTGTACAGACCGGATGGCCTGAACAAGATTAGTATCCGCATCCACCAGAAAAAGCTGCAGCTTATCATCCTTATGCAAAATCAGCTGCTCAAAGTCAACCTCCTTCTCGGTATGAATACTATAATCGGCTTCCACAATATTGGGACCAAATCTACCTAAAATATAAATTACGCAATTTATCTTGGTTACTGCTAACTCCACCTGACCTCTTTGCCAGGCTGCTACTTCTACCGGAGTAGGTCCCTTATAATAGGAAACTAGGCAAGGGCCAATATCATTCATGCATGTAAAAAAACAGTCCTCCCTGTCAGATGCCCTTCTTTGTGGAAAAGGTTTTCCTACAGCATACTCTTTAACAGGAACCTCATCTTCCTCTTCTACTTTTCCAAAAAGTTTAGCAATCAAGCCCATTTTCGGTAACCTCCCAATTCTTTAGATTATCAATCTGACATTATGATTTCCCCACTAACCCGCTTTATTCCTGCAAAAAAAGTATACTTTATTCGTTAAAAAAGTGGTATTTATGTGAAAAATTTCTTTCAAACTGGGAAAGTTTCTACGTAATGGACATTTATAATTTATTTAGTATGCATATCATTGAATCAGTAAAATAAAAAATTATATTTATTATTTGTATGGTCCTAAATTACAGCAATGTATTCATCTTTAAGTTTAAAGCTGCTAAACCAAAAAACAAATTATTCAATTCCCGTTTGACCGTTATGCTTATCTTGTTAAGCATTGTAGGAGCTGTGTCCCTATAAATTTCTCTGTGAGCCTGACCTTGAGCAGAGCTCCCAAATACTCTCAGAAAAATAATCTCCTTCCGTGGAAGGAGAACAACTTTTGCTACTCTATACTTTTAAAACCATGCGAAGAAGCTGCTTTTTCTCTTGCAGGCTTAGCTGCAGTATCGGCCGTAATAAAGCGATCCCCCTTGATAAAGCTTCTTCATCATCACATACCTTGTCATCTATAGCTAACTGCAAGCCACCTAAAAGCATCAGCTTTTCTACTAAATGATATGGCATATGTACAGGTTCCAAAAAATATTGTTCCCAAGGAATTTTTTCAGTTGTGTTCCATGCTAAAACAAGTAGGGAAAGCTTAATATAATCCTGAGATTTTCCCAACAGATATTTTAGCTTAGCTAATTTTTCCACTTCAGCTACTAATTCACGTTCCAAACATTCATCTAGAAATAAGCTAATACCTAAACTGTAAAACAAATCTGCTTCCTGATACATTTGCAGGCTTTGGCAGGTACTACCAATTTGCCAAAAATAATCTTTTATGCCAATCTCCTCCTCTCACATCTACATCAGCTTATACAAACAACAGACCTTTCTTAATCAGCACACAAACCTCTGTCACCTCCTGTCATTCGTCATTCTCCATGCCGAACTATTATAAAAATACTTGTTCTACTGACTACGAACAGCCACCCACTGCTTCCTCTTTTTATTAGCATTCCTCCTTAGTCCAATATTTTCTTCTGCATGTTATATATCCAGCATTTATGAGAAAAACGGCAATAAAAAAAGACCTGCTGAAAATTCAGTAGGTCTTTTCCATATATTTACTTCCACCGTTTTTTGATAAAGCCATATTTCACCAAATGCACCAGCACGTGTAACAGACACTATCAACATTTTCCAAAAAACAAGCAGCAACCACAGCTATAAGTCGGTAAATTCGGAGTGTCCCCTTGTGGTATTACCTCCCTCCAAAGGAACCAGCTATTTCTTACTCATATACTCAATGAGCAATGCCTGAGCTTTATTCAAATTTTTTCGCACTGTTTCCGGCTGCCTGCCTATATATTCACCTAAAATATATTGCTCCTTTACGTCCCCCCTACGAATAATAAAGTCCCTAAACTGATAGTCAAAATAGTCCTCATAGCCAAGCTTCATATCTATCTTGGCATCCACCGCTCTAAGCGTAACGTAATACTTCACATAGTCCCGCATCAGCTTAGGCACCTTAGTATCTTGCATAATTTTATCTACAACATCAAAAAGTAACATCATCGTGTTACTGATATCCGTTGCGCCTTGTTGGGTCTGCTCAGATACTTCTGCCGCATTTTCCTGTAAGCTAAAATCACTGGTATGCATATTTTCAAAAACTTCTTTTAATAGGGGCTTGT
>RCNI01000398.1_pt1 | contig 27716 bp, 21 predicted proteins | sample 2041151 | NCBI WGS metagenome assembly RCNI01 (sample SAMN09708214, study PRJNA481090) | feces metagenome | isolation source: feces | place: Antarctica: Albino Rookery | reverse complement strand
CGATAAAGCTCGGCTTCGTGCCGGGCTTTTAGCGTTTTTGGGGCAGAGGAGAAAGACAAGGGAGCGAATAGGGGACATGAGCATTTCCCGGACTTGGGGAATCTGAAAGGGCGAAAGGTGGTGACATAGACATTTCCCGGATGTGGGAAAGACAAGGGAGCGAATAGGGGACATGAGCATTTCCCGGACTTGGGGAATCTGAAGGGACGAAAGGGTGAGAGACATAGACATTTCCCGGACTTGGGAAAGACAAGGGAGCGAATAGGGGACATGAGCATTTCCCGGATGTGGGGAATCTGAAAGGGCAAAAGGTGGTGACATAGACATTTCCCGGACGGGGGAATCGACCTCAGAAACAGAAATAGACATCCACATGAGACAACTCATGTGGCATATTTTTTTTATGCATGAAATCCTATTTACCTTTCCTGCTCTGAGATTTGGGAAAAAAGCATATTCTATGTATATTTGTGAGATTGCGGACGATAGCGGACTGCAACACTTGATACTGAGACAATTGACAAGAAAAAACAATAACAATATATGGCATTAGCAGATATCATCAAAAAACTGTTCGGAACCAAATCCGATCGAGATATGAAGCAGGTGAGACCTATCTTGGAGAAGGTACTTGCCGCTTACAAGGACATTGACGCCCTCAGCGACAACGAACTCAGAGCGCATTCCGCGGCCCTGAGAGCCAAGCTGCAGGAAGTGGAGGCTCCTTTCGAGAAGCGTATCGAAGACATCAAGGCTGAACTGGAGACTGACATTCCAATCAAGAAGAAGGAGGAACTGGCTACCGAGTCTGACAAACTGGTCAAGGACGAGGATGAAGCCATCGAGAAAGCTCTTGAGGAAATTCTTCCGGAGGCCTTCGCCATCATGAAGTCCACTGCACGCAGATTTGCGCAGAATCCGACCATTGAGGTGGATGCAACCGATTTCGACCGCGATTTGACGGTCAACCACGATTTCGTGACCATCGAGCCCCGTACCGATGCTGACGGCAACGCACACGACGCAGCTATCTATCAGAACCATTGGCTCGCCGGCGGCAACGAGGTGACTTGGGACATGGTCCACTATGACGTGCAGCTCATCGGTGGTATCGTTCTGCATCAGGGAAAGATTGCCGAGATGGCGACCGGTGAGGGCAAGACTCTCGTGGCTACTCTTCCTGTATTCCTGAACGCCCTTGCCGGCAAAGGTGTCCATGTGGTGACTGTCAACGATTATCTGTCCAAACGTGACTCCGAGTGGATGGGCCCTCTCTACATGTTCCACGGCCTTTCTGTGGACTGCATCGACAAGCACGAGCCGAACAGCGAAGCCCGCAAGAAAGCGTACAACTGCGACATCACCTTCGGTACCAACAACGAATTCGGTTTCGACTACCTGAGGGACAACATGACCGGCAGTGTCAATGACCTCGTACAGCGCAAACATCATTTTGCCATTGTCGATGAGGTCGACTCCGTCCTCATTGATGATGCCCGTACTCCGTTGATCATTTCCGGTCCGGTGGCAAAGGGCGACGATGAAGCGCAGTTCAATGAATACAAGCCATACGTCGAGAAACTCTACTCTCTCCAGAGGCAGTTCGTCAACCAGACTCTGAATGATGCCAGGAAGGCCATTTCAGAGGGCAAGGAAGACGAGGGCGGCATGCTCCTTCTCAGATGTCACAAAGGTCTGCCTAAATATCATCCGCTCATCAAGTTTCTGAGTGAGCAGGGCATGAAGCAGCTTCTCCAGAAAGCGGAGAACTTCTACATGCAGGACAATGAAAGGGAGATGCACGTGGTGACTGATCCGCTGTACTTCGTCATCAGCGAGCAGCTCCACACCGTCGATATGACCGACAAAGGTTTGGATCTGCTGGCCAACAGCGTGTCTGACCCGAACTTCTTCGTGTTGCCGGATGTGGGCAGCCAGATCGCATCCATCCAGCAGAATGAGGAACTCAGTGACTTGGAGAAGCAGGACAAGAAGGACGCCGTCATGGAAGACTTCTCCCTCAAGAGCGAGCGTGTCCACACTGTCATCCAGCTTCTCAAGGCGTATGCCATGTTCGAGAAGGATGTGGACTACATCATCGTGGACAACAAGATCAAGATTGTGGACGAGCAGACCGGCCGTGTCATGGAAGGAAGACGTTGGAGCGACGGACTTCACCAGGCAGTCGAGGCCAAGGAGAACGTAGCCGTTGAGGCTGCCACCCAGACTTTCGCTACCGTCACTCTCCAGAACTACTTCCGTATGTACCACAAACTCGCCGGTATGACCGGTACTGCCGAAACCGAGGCAGGTGAGTTCTGGTCCATCTACAAGTTGGATGTGGTGGTCATCCCGACCAACCGTCCAGTCATCAGGGAAGACAACGAAGACATCATCTACAAGACCAAGAAGGCAAAATATGCCGCAGTCATCAATAAAGTGGAAGAACTCGTCAAGGCAGGCCGTCCGGTTCTGGTCGGTACCACCGATGTCGAAACTTCCGAGCTCCTCAGCCGAATGCTGATGCTCAGAGGCATCAAACACAATGTCCTCAATGCCAAGCAGCATGCCAGGGAGGCAGAGATCGTCGCTCTTGCCGGTCAGTCCAGCACGGTGACCATCGCCACCAACATGGCAGGCCGTGGTACCGACATCAAACTTTCCAAGGAAGTAAAGGAGGCAGGCGGTCTGGCCATCATCGGTACAGAACGTCACGACAGCCGCCGTGTGGACCGTCAGTTGAGAGGTCGTGCCGGCCGTCAGGGAGACCCAGGTTCTTCTACCTTCTATGTATCTTTGGAAGACAAGCTCATGCGGCTCTTCGGCTCCGAGAAGATCGCTTCCGTAGTGGACCGTCTCGGTATGACCGACGATGACGCACTCGAAAGCTCCATGCTTTCCAAGAGTATCGAGAAGGCACAGCGCAAAGTCGAGGAGAACAACTTCGGTATGCGCAAGAGACTGCTCGAGTACGATGACGTGATGAACTATCAGCGTGAAGCCATCTACTCCCGCCGCCGCAATGCCCTCTACGGAGACCGTATCGAGATTGACGTCATGAACATGATGCTCGACGAGGCCACTGTCATCATCAACAACGCCAAAGGTTATGGCTACGATGATTTCACAGAATACCTCATGGGCCAGCTTTCCATCGATCCGGGCTTCGACCAGGACTTCTACGAACACTCCGACGACCAGGAGAAGATTACCAAACTCTCCGAGCACATGCACGAGGTCTACAACAGAAGAATGGAGACCATGATCAACAAGGTCTATCCGTTCATCCAGCAGGTATACGAGAAACAGGGCCAGATGTATGTCAACATCGCCATTCCAGTATCCGACGGACGCAAGGCCATGACGCTTGCCATCAACCTCAAGAAGGCTTACGAAAGCCAGGGCAAGGAACTTGCCAAGGGGCTGAGCAAGAACATCATCCTCTGGCAGATCGACGAGAAATGGAAACAGCACCTGCGTGATATGGATGACCTCCGTGAATCCGTACAGAACGCTTCCTATGAGCAGAAAGATCCGCTTGTGGTCTACAAGATCGAGAGCTACAACCTCTTTGCTTCCATGCTGGAGGAACTCAACAGAGACGCCCTCTCCTTCTTGCTGAGAGCCTTCATCCCACTTCGTGAAAATGACGAAGCCCGTGAGGTGAGGACCCCAGAGCGTGACCATAACATGAATCATCTCAACGCCCATCGTGACGACCTCGTTACCAACGGAGAGCAGAAAGCCAAGACTCCGGTCCATGCCGAGAAGAAGATAGGCAGAAATGACCCATGTCCATGTGGTTCAGGAAAGAAATACAAGAACTGTCACGGAAAAGGACTGGTTTAGAGTACGTTTCCAACAAAGCATGGGCATATTTTAGGATTGTATGGTAATTAATTTATGAACTTTTGGATTCTTTCGAATAATTTCTGATTTTTGTCTCAATGATTTGAAGGAAAACAATAGTTAGTAGTTGCCGCTGATCCAATAGAAATTTTTAAAAACCTGAGCAATCGGGTTCCTACCAAGATTTATTTTTTGATATGGCAAAGATTTCAGAACCTGCTGCAAACATCAACATTGTCAGCAGAATTTCAATGGGAACTCTAGTTAAAGGTGAAATAATGTCTCCTGAAGATATCAGGATTGATGGTACTTTCATCGGCAAGGTGAAATCCCAACATAGAATTATCATTGGAGAACAGGCAATGATTGAAGGAGATGTCATTTGCGAAGACGCCGAAGTTTGGGGCGAATGCCACGGTAATTTCTATGTGAAAGAAAACATGATTTTGCACGAACCATGCATAGTGGTCGGTGACCTTCATGTCAAGAGGTTGACAATCGAAACCGGATCTCAGTTTGAGGGAAAATGTTCTGTGATAACTGAGGAGGAGTTCGAAAGCATCTCTGACAAACTGAATGCTTCATCTTCTGAAAGCAAGTAGATTTGGATAGAAAGTCCTGGAGTCTCTTGGAATCTCCTAAAGATGAGCCGGTTTTAAATCTGATCCAGGTTTAAAATTGAAATATTTTATAAAAATGCGTAATTAAATTTTAAATTAATTGCATTTTTAAATAATATTTTTTAAGTTTGTTACTATATGTAGAATACTCCAACTCTACATCTAAGGTTGTAGTATTATATATTCGTATAGGTTAAGTTTAGTTTTATTTAGGGTATGCTCGGATGGCTGTGAAGGTTCTCCGAGCATTTTTCATTTTATTTATGACCCGAAATTGTTTAAATTTGCCGAATGGCGGGGAAGTGGTGGCCGTCGGCCAAAAAATCCTTTCGCGCCTACGTAACTGATTGAATAATTAAAGACAACCAATTATGGCAGACGAGAAAATCATTTTTTCCATGAATGGCGTAGGAAAAGTCCTACCGCATAACAACAAGACCATCCTCAAGGACATCTACTTGTCCTTCTTCTATGGTGCCAAGATCGGTATCATCGGTCTGAACGGCTCTGGTAAATCCACACTTCTCAAAATCATTGCAGGGGTGGAGAAATCTTATAGAGGGGAAGTCGTGATGGCCCCTGGCTACACAGTCGGCTATCTGGAGCAGGAACCTCAGATGAATCCCGACAAGACAGTTATGGAAGTTGTGCAAGAAGGCGTGCAGGAGGTGATGGACATTCTCAACGAGTACAACGAAATTTCCAACAAGTTCATGGAGCCGATGAGTGATGACGAGATGAATTCGCTCATGGAGCGCCAGGGAGAACTCTCAGAGAAGATTGAGGCGCTGGATGCTTGGGAAATCGACTCCAAACTTGAACGGGCGATGGATGCGCTCAATTGTCCGCCAGCCGATGCCATAGTTGCGAACCTCTCCGGTGGAGAACGCCGTAGAGTGGCTTTGTGCCGCCTTCTTCTTCGCCAACCGGATGTGCTTCTTCTGGACGAGCCGACCAACCACCTCGATACGGAAAGTATCCAGTGGCTTGAGGAACACCTCAGACAATATAAGGGTACCGTCATTGCCGTTACCCACGACCGATACTTCCTGGACAACGTGGCCGGCTGGATCCTCGAACTGGATCGTGGAGAAGGTATTCCGTGGAAAGGAAACTACAGTTCTTGGCTGGAACAGAAGACCAAGCGTCTTGAGATGGAAGAGAAACAGGAAAGCAAGCGCCGCAAGACCCTCCAGCACGAATTGGAATGGGTGAGAATGGCACCAAAGGCCCGTCAGGCCAAATCCAAAGCCCGTCTGGGCGCTTACGAGAAGATGGCATCTGCAGATGCCAAGGAAAAAGAGGCCAATCTGGAAATCTATATTCCAAATGGTCCGCACCTTGGTAATAAAGTCATTGAATTCCACCATGTGAGTAAATCCTATGGAGAGAAGTTACTTTTCGAAGATCTTGACTTCGCCCTGCCACCTGCAGGTATCGTGGGAGTCATCGGGCCGAATGGTGCCGGCAAGACTACACTCTTCCGCCTTATCATGGGGATTGAGCAGCCAGATGCTGGAGAGATTAATATTGGAGAGACTGCCAAGATTGCCTATGTGGACCAGCAGCACAAGAGCATTGACCCTGAAAAGAGTGTCTATGAAACCATTGCAGGTAATTCTGAATGGGTACGTCTTGGCAACAAAGACATCAATGCCCGTGCTTGGGTGTCTCGTTTCAACTTCAGCGGCGCCGATCAGGAAAAACTCTGCGGTGTCCTCTCCGGCGGTGAACGTAACCGACTTCATCTTGCCCTTACTCTCAAAGACGAAGGAAATGTCCTGCTTCTTGACGAGCCGACCAATGACGTGGATGTCAATACCATCCGTGCCCTAGAGGAAGGACTCGAGAATTTTGCAGGTTGTGCAGTTGTAGTCAGCCACGACCGTTGGTTTCTCGACCGTATTGCCACGCATATTCTCGCCTTTGAGGGCGATTCCAAAGTGGTCTTTTTCGAAGGCAACTACGCCGAATACGAAGAAAACCGCAAAATGCGCCTCGGCGACGAACCAAAACGATTCAAATACAAGAAACTCATGGAGTAACCGTTCTATCAGAGATTCTGGATTTGTCCCCGGAGGTCCTCGTGACTCCCGGGGATTTTTATGGGGACACCCATATTCTGTATCAAGAAATTATCCTTTTGTATCCGTGAAAAGTTTTTTTCTCTCGAACCTGTGTCCTGTGTCTCCAGTTGGATTTAGGGAGAGTTTGCGATTATGATTAGGTTTTTCTAACTTTAGAAAAAGTTTCTCCTTATATGCGGAGAACAAATGGCAAATATTAACGGTAACCGGGCCAAAGGACCCGAAATCGCTGCCGGAAACTGAAGCAAGATGTTCTGTGAGGCTTTCAGCAGTGAAATGCAAGATATATGGATAAATTCAATGAGGCACTTAAAGGAAAAGTTGGTGGACACGTCGCACTGGCATTGGCCTACCTTATCTATGGGGTCAATCTCGTCTCCACAAAAGATCTCTCACAATCACAAATCTTCACTCCGGCGGCCTTATTTTATATAAGAGTTGCCGGTGCCGGACTCCTATTCTGGCTCATCTCCATCTTCCTGCCGAAAGAAAAAGTGAGCAAAAAAGACATGTTGCTCATTCTCCCGGCATCCATATTGGGATTGTTCCTGAACCAATACCTTTTCCTTGAAGGAATCGTCCTGACCACGCCATTCGACTCCGGCCTCATCATGACCCTGATCCCAATCTTTACCCTGATTTTCGCCCACTTCTTCGTCAAGGAAGCCATAAGCTGGCAGAAAATCATCGGCATAGGACTCAGCCTCGCAGGTGTAGTCATTCTGCTCCTCATGTCCGGTACCGGCGGCGCAGGCACCTCCTCCATCAAAGGAATCATTCTGATCACCCTCAGCATCATGGCCTTCTCGCTCTATCTGGGCATCTTCGGACCACTTCTGCAACGCTACCACGTAGTCACCATCAACAAATGGGTCTTCCTCTACTGCCTGGTCTACAGCCTGCCATTTTGTGTAGGCGATCTGCTGCACACCGACTTCACCGGCGGAAATACTCCAGACCTGCCCGTCATCTACGCCGAGCTGGGCTATCTGGTCCTCTTCGCCACCTTCCTGGTTTATTTCTGCATCAGTTACGGCCAACAGAAACTCTCCCCAACCGTAGTTTCAATGTACAGCTATATCCAACCCATTGTAGCTGCTGTTCTCGGCGTCCTTATGGGCATGGATGTCATTACATGGCAGAAAATCTTAGCCATTTCTTTAGTCTTTATAGGGGTCTATCTTGTCAATCTGGTCCGCAAGCCTGTCAATTGACGATGTGCTCCTGTCGATCTCTGCCTTTCTGGGACATGCAAGTGCCCCATTTGTCCCGTATCGGTAACTTGTTCCTTTTGTTCCGTTCTCATATGACATGGACAGAATCATAATTCAAATTTCTCAAGAGCGCCGACACTTTCGTTCCATTCTGCTTTCAGATATCGCGCACATGGAAAACCAGCGAATGTAAATGACGAATGATTAAACGTCATTTACACTTTGTAAGTATATCTATCTCCTTTTGGCGGCAATGCAGTTCGGTATCTTTCGTGTTCCCTTGTGATCGAAGCATTTGTTGTCACTAGGATGGTTGAGAACACCTTCGGTTTTTGTCCAGAGTGTTGAAGAACCACCCCCATCTAGATTGATGGCATCTTGCAAACCTAACAATTTGGCAATGATCGCTGTCTCTTCTATGGTGGCACCGGCAGCTTGTTCAAACCGACCGTCAATGACAGCCATTACGATTTCGCCATTTTTATTGTAGCCAATCAATGTCCTGGGATGTCTATGGGTGAAGAAAGACTTGTCACTATTGTATCTGATTATCTGGCCATCCTTTACCAGAACAGGCCCTGCAGCCAGTACGGAATACCATTTTTTGCAGATGGTCTCATATTCAGTTGTATCACATAACGTGATAGCTGGTTTTTTCCCTTTTTTGTCCTTGAAACCGATGACACCATTGACTCGATACAAATCCTTTCCATTGGTCCGGCCATATACTTTTCCGCCGATTCTCGTATAGGTTACAGGTCGAAATGTCCTTGTATTGAAATAACTTCCATTGACTCCCATTGTATAATCGGCCTTTTGTATGATTTGGTCTGCAGTATCATTGCCACCGTCTTCCAGTTGGAGAATGGAAGATTTGTATGTCTTGGATTTGTATGCTATGATGGAAATGGATTGTTGGGAATCAAACATCTTGATAGAAGCCTGCCGGCATTGGGCATCCTTGTCCAAACGGGTTATGTTCCAGTCAGCATCTACGAATGCGATAGAATCTGCTTTTTGAATAGGGGATTGCGCTTTTGCAGTTGTCAGAAATACAATGGCTGCTAGCATCATAGTCAGTGTCCTCAATGTGGTAGTCATAATTTTAAAGTGTTGAAATAAATTTAAATAAATTACCTGATCCAACCGTTTCACCTGATAAGGAAAAACTTGTTCGGCAGTTGTCCCAGCGGCCGCTATCCCATAGCGGGACAGTAAACAGGAAACTTCAAATATACGGTATATTTGAACAAAAATGAAATTCCTGTCATGCAATCTCATGCTCTGCCATAAGCCTCTGCCAGAGGCAGGCAATCTGGAGAATGTCTTGAATCCATAAGAGCAATCAGATTCGCATCAATCTGATATGATACTTTGCAACCAGTTGGATATTAAAATATTGCCACAATTTGACATATATGATTCAGGATGATATTGAACACCGAAAATAGGTAAATGTCGATGATTGAAAGACATTATATTTCCATGTTCATCTATAGAAGTCACTTCCAGTTCTTCTGGAAACCCCTCAGGATTTATCACCCAGGAATGGTAACGTCCCACTATGGCGGGTTCCTTCAATCCACGCAGCAATAGATCTCCCTTTCCCACTTGGGCCAACACACTGCGATGCCCATGGAAAGGCGAAGGAAGGTTCAGCAATGTCGCACCAAAGACTTCAGCAATAGCTTGATGGCCTAAACAGATGCCAAGAATGCTGTGGGTATGGCTGCACATTTTGATGACTTTCTTCAAGTCGCCGGCTTCCGATGGCATGCCCGGTCCAGGGGAAATCAACAATCCGCCATATTCTTTCAGCCGGGAGAAATCTATGCGATTATTATACGCTATGTCAAACTGAGGAGCTTCTGGAGCTTCTCTCAGTAATTGTATGATATTATAAACGAAAGAATCGTAATTGTCGATAACCAGGATTTTTTTCATGGCGACAAATGTAATAATAATAACTTTGCATTATATAATACAAAGGTCAGATGATAGAAGCAAATGAAGTACATCGGGAAATGAACAGATGTGGCAAATCTGGTCAGCCCTTTCTGTTCGGAGTAGATTTTGAAATGAACAGGGGATTTTTCATTGAAAATCCATTAGAAGACAAACGCATACTATTTGAAGTTGGTCTGGTTTCCAATAGAGAGCCGGAACTGCCACCAAGTCCAGATCCACGACTGGAAGTCCTGCACGTTGACGAGACTGCTTATACATCCAAATTTGATATCGTACGCGATGGCTTGCTGTATGGAAATAGTTTTTTGGCAAATCTCACAGAACGGACACCTGTTTCTGTCAATTTGACACTGGAACAAATATTCTATCATAGCAAAGCTAGATACAAGGTCCTGTTTCCCGAACGTTTCGTTTGTTTTTCGCCAGAAAGCTTTGTGCGGATCCGGGGGAACGAGATATCTGCCTATCCGATGAAAGGAACGATTGATGCCACCATTCCAGATGCAGAATCGTTGCTGATGAACAATTATAAAGAAGAATGTGAACACTACACTATTGTGGATTTGTTGCGCAATGATTTGAATAGGGTATCACAAAATGTCCAAGTCAGGCGATTCCGTTATATTGAAAAAATCCGCACCATCAAGGGAGAAATCTTGCAGACGAGTTCTGAAATTGCAGGTCATCTGCCAGATGACTGGCACCGTCATATAGGGGATATCATCTTCCGTTTGTTGCCGGCAGGTTCGATATCCGGAGCCCCAAAACTTTCTACCATCCAATTGATACAAAAAGCAGAAGGCATTCCAAGAGGTTATTACAGTGGAGTATTCGGTTATTTTGACGGATGCACACTAGACAGCGCCGTCATGATCCGGTTCATAGAAAAAACTAAAGGGCAATATTTTTTCCGCAGTGGAGGAGGAATTACCATAAATAGCAAATCAGCGGAAGAGTATGCAGAGGTGTTGGAAAAAATCTACTTGTCCATATGATATAATACGTAAGCAAACATGAAACCAGTTGAAAACATTCGCTTCATAGAAACCCTGCAAATTGTAGATGGGCATTTCACCGATCCGACCCCACACTTGCGGCGTATCCATGCCACATTGGCTGAAATAGGAGAATCTGGCTTTCTCTTGCCGGCCTTTGCTGATACGGTTATACCGGAAGACAAACGAACAGGCTGTGTGAAATGCCGTTATCTGTATGACCAGCACAAAGGGAAGATGGAGTTTGCAGACTATATACCCCGAAAAATTCGTACTTTGCGAATGGTGGAGGACAATCAGATTGACTATCATCTGAAATATGCCGACAGGAGGCCTTTGGAAGCTCTTTGGGCAAAGCGTGAGTCATGTGACGACATTTTGATTGTCAAAAATGGAGAAATTACCGATACGAGCTACAGCAATGTCGTTTTGTATGACGGCATGCGCTATGTTATACCTCGCTCCTATTTGCTCAACGGCATCCGGCGCCGCCAACTATTGTCAACAGGTTTTGCCGAGGAGGTTCCTGTTGCTCCATCTGACCTGATTGATTATCAATGTCTTTATCTGATCAATTCTATGTTGGATATCAAAGACGGGATATGTGTTGATGTGCAAAATATTTTTTAAATCTGTTTTTCATAAAAGATAGATAAATTACAGCGCATAAAATGCGCCGGACAATCCATGTCCGGCGCAAAAAAGCAACAAGATTCAAATAAAACGTATTAAATATTTGGTAATCAGATATAAAAATGTTTAATTTGCGGTGGGCTCCTGATAAGCATGCGATATGTATACGAGTTCTGTCAATCGAATATTTTCTGTGCGGCGGTCTTTGCCACTAGATTGTTGGAGGCGCTTTTCCTTAAAAGAGAAAGTTGGTTTTCAGTATTTGATTCGAAATTGATACCAAATAAGTAAACCTTTAAAAATATGTAAAATGAAGAAGAAACTATTTTGTAAAAAAAAGATTTTGCTATTCAGTACCTTTTTATTTGTATTTGGAGCTTGCAGTAGTGAGGCAGTTTCAGAGTCAACGATGGACAATGATGTATGTTCTCATCTGAACATATCGATTGACGTTCCTGGTTCTGACGATATTGTTGTAAAAGGTTGTACTCGCGCCGGCATATCGAGTCTCCCCAAAGAGGCGGAAGTCAAAACCTTGAATGTTTATCTATTTTTAAAAAATGCATCAGGTAGTACAGAGTCTGACTATAAATATATCAAAGGCTATTCTTATTCGGACGGCAATTTGAAGAAAGAAGCAGACGGTAAATTGACTTGTTCTATTGGAATTTCCAATCAACTGATGGACAAGACGGTGAAGGTTGTCCTGATAGCCAATGACAAATCAAATGATGCGAATATTTTTGAAGGAAAGACCACGTTGCAGGATTTCAGATCTGTTCTAGCCACGGCAGAAGTTTCCGATAGCCTTTCATCTGCAATTCTGGTAGGAAATGACATGAAAGGTTTTCCAATGTCCGCTGTTTCTGGAGACATACGGTTGACCGCTGCCGGCGCATCGGTTCATTTGCCTCTTTTGCGTAATGTCGCACGTATTGATATTCACCACAATGCTCCTGGACTGATTATCAAATCTATGGAACTGCTCAATGTGAACAGCAAATCTTTTCTGTTGGCATCTGCAGATGGGAGATCGGTGAATGTGCCGGATTCCGTCAGGAAAATCAGACTGTTGCCAGTGAGGGAAAATGAAATTGCCTATAATCCGGAGGATTCTCTAAATTATCATGTAGCCTTTTATCTTTATGAGCAGTCAGTATACAAAGAAGAAGATTCTCCTGTCGTGAAGATTGATTATATGATTCCTGGCGGGAACAAAAAGGCGGAGATAGGTCAATTGCTGGTAAAGTTCCAACGCACAAGTGGGAATCGTGAATTAATCGATGTCAAACGTAACAATCGGTATTTGATTCAGTTGGGAGATGGCCGTGACGTTAGGCCAGGAACGCTTCGTGCCGAATTTGACGTAGTCAATTGGACGAACTATGATTATATTGTATCTGAGTTTGACCCGAATGCGGAATTAATAAAATGATTTGCACAATAAGATGAACAACAGCCAAAAAACAGAAGATATGAAAAACAGAAATATAAGTAGAATACTTGTTGTCGTATTCTTGCCAATGTTGCTTTTTTCCTGTTCATGGGAAAGTGAACTTTGTGGACATGATGCATCTGAAGATGCTTATACCATTCGTTTTGCTTTGAATGGTACTGTACAGACCAAAGCCGGTGGAGATATCCACTCAGAAGGTGAGAAGGAAGTTCGGTCATTGTATGCCATTGTATTTAGAGATGAAACCGGTAAGGCGAAAACAGGTGTAAATGATGCTGAACTTGGGACTGAAATCTACTATCGGTGTGTCAAGATCGACATTCAAAATAAATTAGGAAGACTTTGTTTTTTTGATGTCGGGATGGCGGGGAGCTATCAGGTTTGTTTTATTGCGAATCCAGGAGAGGAATTGAAAGCCAAGATCAGAGCTTTGGAAGGAAAGACTCTTTCTGATTTCAAGAATTTGGTCGTTGAAACTTCGCCAGAAACGAAACCGATGCTCATGACAACTGGCTTCTATGGAGCGACCGTCATTACAGAGAATGCTACGTTTTTGGAAAAGGTTATGCTGGAGCGTACAATGTCTCGAGTAGATGTGATCAACAAAGCTATGGGAGTAGTCGTTACGAAGATTGTTTTTAGAAATCCTTCCAGCAAGTCTGTCTTGATCGCAGATAATTCCAGTGCATTCTCGAACAGTTTCATTGGCCCAGATAAAATTTATGACAACCTGAATTTACAGGGCAGTGTCGGCAACTATGTTTACAGTGAGAAAATCTATACCTATGAGCAATACGGAAAAGAATTGAGCGTTCCTTCATTGGATATATTTTATACTATTGATGGGAAGCCCCATGTGCACAATGTGGAATTCAAAATTGCTCAACCTGAATCAGTACAGATAAATTTGAAACGTAATACTTTGTATAAAGTGATACTGTTCAATAATGCAAACGTCCTTAATGTTGAGATTTCTGTATCGGACTGGGACGAAGGCGAGATATTTTTTATTTCCAATAATGAAATTGAAGGAGGACTGTCGGACAGAAAATAGTTTGTGGTGGTCAAAGCGGATTGTGTTTCATGGGACACAGTTCTGTTTCATGAAACCATCCGATTTGCAAGTAGCATCTGCCGATGAATTTTAACCTTGGTTTAAAGGAAGCCGCATGGTCCTCTATTGTGACATAAAACATAGTCTCCATTTTATTCCCACAATTGGGAAATGTGGAGAAGATATTATGTTGAATTTGCATCAACTGATCAATGTGTACAGAAAATGAGTGCAATTCCGAAAAATATTCTGAGAAGAAAAAAAATTTGCGTCTCGTTTCTATGGATGCTTTCTATTTTTCTTTATCATTTTCCTCTTCGCGCACAGAACTTCAATGTCAGTACAGACTTGCTCTATTGGGCCACATCCACTCCCAATGTGGAAATTGAACTGCGTTTGGCGCCACGGTATTCATTTTCGACATCCATCGGATACAATGCTTTTGATTTCCGTAACCGTATCGGGGCCAACGGTGTCAAGGTGAATCCCAAACTGCATCATTGGTTGGCAGTGCCAGAGGTTAAATACTGGTTTTGCCGAGTGTTTGAACGGCATTATGTCAGTTTGCAGGCATTGTTCGGAAAGTTCAATGCCGGAGGGGTACGTTTTCCGGTGTTTCTTAAAGATCGGCGCTATGAGGGTTGGTGTGCCGGTGCTGGATTGAACTATGGTTATCAGTGGGCTGCCGGTAAAAGTTTGGGAGTGGAAGCATCTGTCGGAATCGGTTATGTCTATATGTGCTATGATAAGTATGTTTGCGGTGCTTGCGGGAAGAATTTGGGTCGGTTCAATCGCAATTATTTCGGACCGACAAATATCTCAGTGTCATTCATCTATTATATCCGTTGATATATGAACATAAGAGTTTTTGTACTGATAGGAATATTATTGTCTTTTTGTGTTGAAGGAGCAGCACAGAATACGCGTCCGGAAGGAAGCTGGGTACAACCTCTTGAAACCTCTTTTTCAGCATGGAAAGGCGACAGTCTGACGTTAAGTTTCAGCTGTCGTGTGCCGAAACATTTGAAAAATTCTCAGTCGTTCCATGTGATTCCTACTTATGTTTCAAGAAAAGATACAGTTCATTTCCCCATATTGGGATTTTATACTCGTTCTGGCGAAAAATTCCGTATTCGAAGAAATGCTTTCTGTCACGAAAAAAAGACAGAAGAAAGAATGCTCGTCCTAAATGGAAAGGTGGATAGTGTTGACTATAGGGAGAGCATGATTGTTCCATCTTCCATGATGGGAGAAGTCATTTTGCAGTATGTCCTGGTTGAATGTTGCTCATCTCGACCATTGGCATTGGAGCACATATCTGTGCCAAGGCATACGGCCATTGATACCTGTGAGAAAATAAGGACGTCTTATCCGAATGGACAGGTGGATATTCCTCTATTGGAGGCGAATATGACTTTTATAAGACCTGAACAGGAACTGCATAAAGAACGAGTGGCTACGATTTCCATTCACGCCACCTATCCGCAGAATCAATCAAGATTATTCACAGACTTCGAAAACAATAAGGCCGAATTGGAACGTGTGGACAGTTTTTTTGCACCAATGGCGAAAGATACGGTCACTTATCAATTGAACGCCATTTCTATTGTGGGGTATGCCTCAGTTGAAGGAACTTGGGAGTATAATGAGAGGCTTTCCAAAAAACGAGCTGCAAACTTCCGAGATTATTTAAGTGAACTATATGGCGTGCCTCATCGGATAATGACAGTAGAAGGAAAGGGAGAAGATTGGTCAGGGCTTCGGAAAATGGTGGAACAAAGCAAGATGCCTAAAAAAGAGGAGGTCCTTCGCATTATGGAATCTTATGCCGTGGAAGAAGGTAGAGAAAAGAGAATGATGGAACTTCATCGTGGAGAAATCTATAATTATATGTCTAATAATTTTTTCCCTTCGTTGCGGCGTATGGAAGCAGTCATACGATATCAAGTTCGCCCTTTCAAGGCAGATGAAGCTGTATCTGTGATTCGGAACCGTCCACAAGATCTAAGTCTTCGCGAGATATATGATGTTGCCCGGGCCAGGAACAATGATGAAATAATCTGGAGTGACAGAGACAATTATGGGGTAGAGTACGATATGGCTGCCAGTTATTTTCCGGAGAGTGACATTGCTAATATAAATGCCTCATCGGCAGCTTTGCTGCGTGGAGATTTGGAGAAAGCATGGGCTTATCTGGAGCGTGTCAAGGACAATCCGGAAGCGGCGAATAATCTTGGTGTGTATTATTGGTTGTGCAATAGTATTTCTGAAGCAGAAAGTTGTTTCCAGAAGGCAAAGATTGCGGATCCGGAGCGTGCCGCATACAATCTGGAACAGTTGGCCCGGTGGAAAATGCGAATCTGTAAATGAAAGCAAAAGATGAAACTGTCATTGAAGAAATATTGCAGAGGTGTGAGCAAATGGCTTTTTCTGCTGACAAGTTTGATTTTGCTGCTTTCTTGTTCATTGGAAGACGACCGTGATGAGTGCTGCTGGAAGAATACGGTTTGTTTTCATTATATGTATGCAGGAAATGATTGTTTCCAACAATATATTCATGTTGCCCGTTGGTTTCTATTTGATGCAGACGGCAATTTTATGGGGGAGAGGGACCATATGCCTTGCTGCCCGCAACGTGTGTACATAGGGGATTTGCCCGTCGGCGAATATTCTCTTGTTTGTGTAGGAAATTTGGATGACTGCGGTTCGCTGGAGGGGCATATGGAAAAGGGGCTTGATTCGTTTCATTTGAAAGTGGACGATTGTTATGACAAGCAAAATCATTTTTCCAATGGAGATCGTCTGTATTGGGGGATGTGTCATTTTAAAGTTGTTTCTGGAGATTCCAACTGTTTTGTCGGAGAGATGTCCAATGTGCATTGCGAATTGCATGTACATGTGGAGTGGGAACTGGTCCCCCCGTTCTCGGACGGATATCGTTTGGTTCTTGGCGGAGTAGGAACGGGGATGGAACTTTGTGATAATCGGGCAGACAGCATTGACGGGTATCATTTCCCTCCAGTCACATCGTTTTCTGGATCAATGGCTGAAAAAAAGGAGCTGCGGCGTTTTTCGCTCAATTTCAATCTCGTTACCCTCCGTTGGGGAAAGGAACATATCCCAGATTTGTGTTTGTGGCATCTGGATGAACCCGTAACAAAAGTGATAGAACTGGAAGATATTTTCCGGCGATGGGATTGGCATCCGGAACACGCGCCTGTACAAGAATATTTTCTTTGTCTGAAGATTTGTCAAGATGGCCGCATCATTGTCAGCCATAGATTGGCGTCCGGTGTGAAAGATTGGGAAGACGGTGGAGTGATCGGAGGTTAGCGGAGACGTTATCCGTCCAGGAAAATGGACAAATGTTGTATAAGGTCGAATATTGATGTTCATTGGTGGATGTTCTGGAAAAAGAACAATAACCACTGTCAAATAGTTACCCTGCAAAGTTTGTTTTTATGAAAAAGTCTCTATATTTAAATTGGAAAACGGTTAGGGGAAGAGTTGTAGTGTGCAGTAGTTTTTTAGTGACAGATTGTCAGATTATCTTTTTCAATTAACAACAGAACGCAGTAAATGTATGTATCATATGTTTACCCGTTCAATAACTATCAACAGTATGAACAACAATAACCAATGGACCAGATTGCTCGGCAAGGCCTTTGCGCTGACGGCAATGACCTGGGTCGGTATTGGACTGAGTCCATCAAGTTATCTTTCGGCAAGGGATTCCGCTTCTTTGCAGAAGGTGGTGCAAAAACCAGTCAAAAAGATTACAATCAAGGGTACCGTGACCGACCATAACGGGGAGGCTCTGCCGGGAGCTGTCATTTATGTAAAAGGTACATCGAAAGGAACACAGGCCGACTTAGATGGAAATTACACTCTCGTTTTGGACAAACCTTCTGATGTGATTGTTTCTCATGTCGGATTCAATGATTTTCTCATCACTGTCTTGAAAGACAATAACGAACTGAATTTCAAACTTGAACCTGATAACCAGCTCAAAGAGGTGGTCGTGACAGGTATTTTCAATAAAAACAAGGAAACGTTTACTGGTTCTGTCACATCCATCCAAGAAAAAGATCTGGTCAATTTCAGAGGAAGCAACTTGATAGCGACCTTGAAGAATATAGATCCCGTCATGAATGTGACGGCAAACAATTCTTTGGGAAGTAATCCGAATGCGCTTCCAGACCTGAGCATCCGAGGAAATGCCAGTTTGGGGACCAGCCTGAAAGAGGTGGAACAAGGAATGAACGCCCAGTTAAACGCACCATTGATCATAATGGATGGTTTTGAGATTTCCCTTCAGAAATTAATGGACTACAATGATGAGGATATCGAATCAATGAACTTGTTGAAAGATGCCTCGGCGACTGCAATTTATGGATCGAGAGGTGCCAATGGCGTGATTGTCATCACGACAAAAGCTCCTGAACAGGGTAAGATCAAGGTGTATGTGAAAGGAGGGGTAAACATTGAAATGCCGGATCTTTCTTCCTATAATCTGATGAATGCGGAAGACAAACTCAATCTGGAATGGAATCAGGAACTATATGACGATAAACTGGATATCAAAAAAGATATCGCACTGAAGGAATTGTACAACCATAATTTATACAATGTCAATAGAGGGGTAAATACCTATTGGATCGGTCAGCCTGTCAGGATCGGATGGGGACAAAAATACAACATCAATCTGACAGGAGGAACCAATGATTTCCGGTGGAGCGCAACAATGGGATACAACAATATCTCAGGCGCCATGAAAGGCTCCAGCAGAAACAATTTCAATGGTGCCATAACAATCGCATACAATTATAGAAACCTGATGTTCAAGAACCAGGCAATGATTACTACCAACAAAGCCAGTGAAAGCAAATATGGCAGTTTCGACGAGTATGCGCGAATGAATCAATATTGGCCGATATACGATGCAGACAATAAACTCATCAAAGAGTATGAAGTCCTTTCCGGAGTACCGGTCGGCAACCCGCTATATAATTCAACCCTCAATACTTACGATATTTCCAAGTATACAGAATTGGTGAACAATTTCTCCATCGAATGGAATATCATTGACAATCTGAAATTGAGAGGACAGTTGGGCGTGTCCAAGCGTTTCAACACGACCGATGCGTTCTATCCGGCAGAACATACCAAGTTTAAAGATTATATTGCAGAAAAGGAAGTGCAGAAAGGTGAATATGATTATACCACCGGAGAAGATTTTTCAATTTATGGGAATGCAACGATTTCCTATACCAAAAACATTGCAGATGCCCATAATATATATATAGGCGCGGATGCTTCCGTAAGACAACTGGATAATTTTTCCTACCTGTTCAAAATTGTAGGATTCCCGAATGAAAAACTGGACTTTATTGGAAGTGCTCTCAGTTACGAAAAAAATTCAAAACCAGTGAGCCGGGAAGGAAAAAGCCGGGCTGTCGGCTTTACGGTCAATGCGAACTATTCCTATAAAAACAGATATTTTATAGATGGCTCTTTCCGTACAGACGGTTCTTCGTTATTTGGCGGCAACAATCGTTTCGCTCCTTTTTGGAGTGCCGGAATGGGATGGAATATTCATAGAGAGAGTTTCATGTCCAGTCAGAATATTTTTTCTAATTTGAAATTGAGAGCATCTGTCGGAGAAAGCGGTGCCCAAAACTTCTCATCATATCAGGCATTATCTACCTATCAGTATTATACTGACAAGAAATATGGCCCATGGAATGCCGCCTACATTCTGTCGCACGGTAATCCCGACCTGAAATGGCAGAAGGTATTTCAGTGGAATGTCGGTTTGGACATCGCAATGTTTGACGGAAGAGTTTCCGCCGCATTGGATGTCTACCGGAAAAACACGAAAGATCTATTGTCAAGAAAAGACATCCAAGCATCCACAGGTTTTTCTTCTTATGTCGCCAATATCGGCGAAATCAGCAACCGAGGTGTGGAGGCGATGTTGAGTGCTTATCTTGTGAGAAATTTGGAAAAAGAACTGACATGGAGCGTGACGGGAAAAATAGCCTACAACAAGAACACAATCGAGAAACTTTCTGATGCCTTGAAGAAGGATACCGAAAAAGCGATGATGGAAGGAAAGGAGATTGCCAGCTTGCTCTTTGAAGGAGATCCGGTGAATTCAATTTATGCAGTACGTTCCAAAGGAATTGATCCAAGTACAGGAGAGGAAATTTTCTTGGGAAAAGACGGCAAGCTGACCAAAAATTGGAATGCCGCAGACAAAGTCTTTCTTGGATCTTCAGATCCCCTTTGCCGTGGCAATATCAGTACGCTGTTACAATGGAAGGGCTTGTCTTTGAATCTGGCATTCGGCTTTTATTTCGGTGGCTACCAGTACAATGAGACTCTTCTCCGCAAAGTGGAGGTGAGCAAAGGCTACATTTCTCGAAACAATGTGGACAACAGGGTATTTGAAGATAGATGGCAAAAACCAGGAGATGTCAAATTTTTCAAAAAGATCGATTCTTATCCGACAAAGGCAACATCACGTTTCGTAATGAAGGAAAATACTTTCGAACTCCAGAATGTGACCCTCCAATATACATTCGACAGCCCGAAATTGCAGCAGAAAGCTAAAATCCAGAGCGTCATTCTCGGATTGAACGTGTCAGATGTTTTCTATACATCTACAATCAAGAGAGAAAGAGGAACCGCTTATCCGTTTGCAAGACATGCGGCGTTATCCGTTTCATTGACATTCTAAATTGTACGACATGAAAAAGATTTTGATATATAGCATGATGGCATTGTCTCTGATGACTACGTCTTGTGAGAAATTCCTGGACGTGAAACCACAGTCACAGATTCCTACCGAGGATATTTTCAAACAGGAAACCGGTTATGAAGATGCTTTGATAGGATGTTATGTAAAAATGACAACAGATGAACTCTATGGCCGTTTCCTGACTTTGGAAGGCCTGGATTTCATGGCTCAATATTACTCGGAAGCCCCCAACACCTCTTTACAGGGAGCCTTGAAAGAATTCAACTATAAAAATGAAGAAGTGGAAGCTCAACTGAAAGCTACCTATAACGCATTCTACAACGCCATCCTTCATGTAAATGAGGTAATCGAACATATCAGCGCACCAGCAGCCTCCAATGTGGTGAAATCAGAGTTGAAAAGGAAGGTACTCAAAGGAGAAGCCTTGGGATTGAGGGCTTTCCTTCATTTCGATTTGCTGCGTCTTTATGGACAGATTCCTCAAAATGCAGTAAAGACAGTTTCTCTTCCATATTCAGAAAAGACAGGAGTCGAAGACAGACCTCTTTATGATTTCAAGTCATACGTGGACAAAGTGCTGTCAGATCTGACAGAAGCCGAACAGCTGCTTGCGGAAGATCCGGTTCTGACACATAATTTGAGACAGCATGTTTACAAAGATGTCACTGACAAATTTTATCACTATCGGCGGTTCAGATTCAACTATTTTGCCGTGAAAGCCCTTCAGGCAAGAGTCTGCCTCTATGTCGGCGAGAAAGAAAAAGCCTATTCTGCAGCCAGGCAGCTGGTTGGGCAGAAGGAAAAAAACGGGACATCTTACTTCCAGCTGGCAGGAAATGAAGATTTCCAGTTGGGAAATTTCGCCTTGCCTGGTGAAACCATTTTCGGCCTTTCCAATAATCAACTTCAGAACGAGAGATATGAAATCCTGTTCAAGAACAGGAAACCGGGCAATTATATGAATTTCTCTCCCAAAAGGAAAAAAGAGTTGTTCAAGGGACGCAATACCAGTGTGAACAATCGCTTCAATAAAATCTGGGGAGAACATACCTCCATAAATGGAACCACCCTGAACTACTACAAAAAATATCTCCAGAATGAAGAGTATGGCAATGACCAGAGGATGATGGACGACAGGTGCTTCTATCCAATGTTCAGAGTGTCAGAGATGTATCTGATCATGATGGAGACTTCCAACGATCTGAATGAAATCAATCAATTGTTCACCACCTATTTCTTGGCGAGAAACGAGCAGCTGCCAGCTCCATTTGACAACCTTGAAAATGCCAGGAAAGAGGTCATTGATGAATATCGTAGGGAGTTCATGGCCGAAGGACAAATGTTCTTCACCTATAAGAGATTGGGGACAAAAGCAATGAAATGGAGGAACCAGGAGGTTACAGAAACAGATTATGTCGTTCCGGTCCCAGCCAGTGAAATTACCAAATAAACATGTTATGAAAGCGGTTATTAAAAATATAGCGATCAGTCTTCTCGTTTTGGCAGCCCTGTCTTCTTGTACCGAGAAGCATGAACTCTTCAATCTTCAGGAAAGCCAACTGAATTTTGAATATCCCGGAAACAGTGAAGAAAAGAAAGATTCCATTGTAAGATACACATTTGTCTATAATAAATCAGATATCAAACAGGACACCATCTGGGTGGACATGGGCACGATGGGATTTCTATTTGATCATGAAAGAAAGTTTTCACTTCAGCAAGTGGACGTGACCATGAATGACACATATGGCGGACTTGAAGAAGGTGAACAACTGCAGAATGCAGAAGCCGGCAAACATTATATGGCCTTTGACAATGCGGCGATGGAAAAATACCTCGTCGTCAAAGGAGGAGAGAATAAAGTCCGGTTTCCTGTGATTGTCTATCGGGATGAATCTTTGCTGGAAGGCAAATTTTATCTCAAGTTCCAACTCAAGCCGAATGAAAACTTCACAGGCTCTTTTGAAACGAACCGTTACTACGTCATAGAACTTACAGAGCTGTTTGTCAAGCCGAAAGATTGGAACACCTACTGCAGCTATTACTTTTCAGGAGAATATGGTGCAGAGAAACTTAAATTTATGGTCAATTCTGCAAGTTGGACAATCAACGAAGAATGGTTCACCAAGAATTTCAGCGATCCCAACAGGATTGACATGGGGTATGCCGGCTTCCTTTCCGGATATTTTACAGATCGTCTGGTCAAATTGAATAAAGAAAGAGCCAAAGAGGGGAAGGAACCTCTCAAAGAGGCCGATGGAACCATTGTGGCGTTTACAAATTTTGGCCAACCACAACCCTATATCTAGTGCATTATGAAAAAATCCAGAATATTTGCAGCATGGGCTGCTATTGCCTTGATGGTCACATCCTGCTACAAGGACATGGGCAATTATGATTATATCGAACTTGAAGATTTCCAAGTGGAAGAGCTGAACAAGTTTTATTCCGTCATATCTTTTCAGGAAAACCTTGAAATTATTCCTGAAATCAAGGCCGAGACCAATGATTTTGAATACAGATGGTTCATTTCTTACATGGGAACAGACAGCAAGCAGAAGGTGGACACCTTGTCCAAGGAAAAGATCCTAGATGTCCCCTTTGACTACAAGACGGGAAAATATCCACTTTATCTGAAGGTGAAAAGTCTGAAGACCGGAATTTCAAAATATGTGGAGACAGAAGTTCGGGCAACGACTCCTTTCCTGGACGGCTTCTATATTATGAAAGAAACGGCCGAAGGGAACACAGAGGTGGATTTGCATTTCCCGAACGGGAAAACATTTTATGACGTCATCACCAAATACCATGAAGCTCCACTGAAAGGAAAGCCGAAATCTTTTTCTTATATGCCATTCTTTTCTTATCTGGATACGGAGAAAGGACAAAATGTCATAGACGACTTGTTGATACCGGCAAGTGAACAAGAAAGAATCTCTATCAGATTGTCAGATATGAAGGTGGCGCGTGAGAACAAAGATTGGTTCTTCAATTCCTATCCAATCGAAAAAATCAGATTCTCGCTTCCAATGTGGGCCGGTGCAATTATGGTGACAGAAGACGGCGTACATCAGAATTATCAGCTTCCTGCATATGGAATGTTGTCATCTGGCATGTTCTCGGATATACCTAACCGTACAGAAGACATAGAGGCCGATTTCTATGAGGTCTCCTCCAATGTGGTCGTCTTGCAAGGAAAGGATAAATATACCAGCACCTTCTTCTATAACAGCAGAGACAATCAGTTCATCAACGTAGATTACAATTCATCCCCGAAGCATTGTACTATGATGAACGGAAAGAAGAAAGAAAAGATTGAAGGGAAGGTTTTGAACTTGGCAGGCACTTCAATGGACGGACTCAGATTGTTCGTCATTTGCGAAAAAGGCGATGGAAACCGATATTGCTACTTCGCAGATGCAAATGATTATGTGACCCTTCCGATCTTGAGCATATCAGAATTCAAGGATATTCCTGAATTTAACCGTGCCGAGATGTATGTGGGATGCCGGAAAGGGGGCAACATGCTATACTCCCTATACAATAATGAGGTGTACGCCTTCAGTCCGGATTCTGAAAAATCCCAGAAAGTCATTTTTACAGGTCTTCCAGAAGGAAAGATTGTTTACATGGATACCATGTATTTCATTTTGGGCGAAGACAAAGACAGCTCTTTCAATTATATGTTGGTCGGGGTTGAGAATGGCGGAAAATATTCATTGGCAATGTACGATATGGTGGGCGGTCTTCCAGTCAAGGGAGAAAAGCCAGCCAAAGTGCTGGAGGGAGAAGGAAAAATCAGTTCTGTCCAGTATGTCAATGCGTTGAAAAATGTAAATACGCAAGGAGAATGGTCTATAAATTATTAGCAAATTGAAAACATGAAAAGGATCATATTTATTTCATCAATGTCATTGCTGCTTGCCGGATGCGTATCCACATCCGGCAGCTTCAATGTCGCCTGCACATTTGATCAGCCCTACACAGGCACGATTTACACGGCTCACAGCACAAACAATCAGAGGAAGATAGATTCTGTCAAAGTGGACGGGAAGTCTCGTGTTCAGTTCTCGCAACAGCATGAAGGCACGGACAGCTACACACTCTATTCTCGTCCCGAAATGGGAGTCTTCTCTTTTTTAGGGGAAGAAGGCGCATCATACCAGTTTGAATTCAATTCGGTATCGAAAGACGTGAAATTGGTTTCACATACCTCGAAAGAACAAACCATCAAGGAAGAATATGAGAAACTGAATCTGCCTTATAGCAAGGAAGCAGAGCGTCTGGGTGTTCTATATATGAATGCACTGAAGGAAAAGGACGAAGCGCGGCTGTCTGAAGTCAACAGATTGTCCTTGAAAAATTTCAAGGCACAACAACAACTGGTCATTGACCAGATTAAGAAGTATCCGGAATCATTCGCATCTGTGGTTCTGGCTTCCAATATGTTGTCGGACCGATATCCGGATTATGTGGAAGTGAAAGAATGGATTGATACGGTCCGTTATGCAGAAACAGGTGCATACAATCATTTCAAGAAAAAGATGCAGGAATGCGAATCTACTTGGATGGAAGGAAAAAATGCTCCAGATTTCAAGACGACAGATATTCATGATGACGAATTGCACTTAAGTGATTTCAGGGGAAAATATGTGCTTCTGGATTTCTGGGCTTCTTGGTGCATGCCATGTCGGATGAAAGCCAAAGAACTGAAGAAGATATATCCGGAGTTACAGAAAAAGGGACTTGAAGTGTTGGGCGTCAGCTTGGATGAACACCGTCAAGATTGGTTGGCTGCAACCCGAAAAGACGGGATCGTCTGGCACAATACCTGTGAATGCAAAGCGTTTAAAAATCATCCCATTGCATGTCTGTACAAAGTGAAGCAAATCCCGACATTGTTTTTAATCGACCCTGCAGGAAAGATCGTTCGTCAAAATCCAAATTTGGAAGAATTGATGACGGAGAATTGGAACCAATAGGAAGGAAAGCCCCACTTCCGGCAAAGAATTCAAAAAACTGCCCAAGGAACGAAAAGCACCGTATCTCGAAAGATTACGGTGCTTCCTTGATTATAGCAAGGGATATGTCTGAATTGGAACAGAAGACAAAGAAAGAGACCTGCCGTTTACGAGACAATTGCGAGAATTCATCAAGACGCATGGATATTTGCTTGAAATTTCTATCTTTGAAAGAAACGAAAACAAGACAATATGCATATATTTTTGAAATTCTTGCAAACATACATCCTGTGCACGATGTTTACGGCAGTGGCTGTATATGCACAAAATCCTTCAGGCATCCATGTGGAAGCAGGAACACGAAGAGTGGTGGTTTTTCTGGATGGGACACAAATGAGCATCCCGACGAATTCATGCTTCATCGCCAACCTCCGGAACGGAAGGTATCTTCTACAAGTGTACGATGCATCTCAAATTCCACCAGGATATTCGAGGCCGGGATCTAGACCGTTGCATCGGCAGACAGTAGATATGAGAGAAGGTCACATCGTGGAAATCAATGTCGGCAATCTTCTGGAACCAGACGATGGCGAATGGGGAGAGGGAGGCAGCTATCCATCGTACGACAGTCGTGGCGTCATGTCGCCTGCGATGTTTTCTCAATTTCTGGCAACCTACAAAAATGCCAAATGGGACAGTGACCGGAAAGACATGATTGAAACAGCTGTCTTGACCAGTCGCTTTACATGCCAGCAATGTATGTCGATACTGCAACTCATGAAATTCGATGATGACAAATTCGAGTTTATAAAAAGAATTTACCCTGCCATCGCAGACAAAGAGAACACCTTCCTTTTCTTCAATGAGTTCAAATTCGGTCTCAGCAAAGAAAAATTACGTGACTTTTTAAAAAGGCAATACGGCAATGAAAGTGTCAACTAGACAATGTCGCCGTATTGCCCTTATGATTGCTCATGAAAAAATAGGCCAAAGCAAAATCATTGCGCACGAACAGCCAGTCACGCTCATCCCGATCAGCACCATCGGCCCCATTACCAAGACCGAAATGATCCAACCGAGATTCACCACCCAGAAAATCTACTCCGGGCTCGGAGACTTCAACCTTTTTGTCACCTACATCGCCACCATCCAGCCCATGCTCACCTGGCAATTGCAGAACTTTGTGCCGGTATAGGCTAAGTCTCTATGCCTTGCACGTTAAAACGAGTTAAAAATCGTCCGCGGATTCGCCTTAATATGATCGATGAACTGACGCTTCTTCTCATTGACCGGTATCATGAAATTTTCCATAGTCCAAATCTTAAGTTCGCCCCATCAACCGGAGCCATAGTAAAGATACAAAAAAACACCCATCCCCGAAAATAAATTCAATCCTCCCCACATCCGTGAAATGCCCGTGTGCCCCCAAACGCCGCACCCCTCAGCAGAAGTAAGGAAATATTGAAACAAATTTTGACAGAATAGCCATTAAGAATAATGGGAAGGACAATGTCCTCCCCATTATGTTGTTTCCTACTTTAGTTTAATAGGAAAAGGATGCCCTGGCTTTGCATAGATAGTGCGACCATTTTTCGTGGTTCTCGACATCCTAAAAATTATTTTTTCGTCTTTAATCATAAAGCAAAAAATTAGGATTCGTGAGGTTTTTCGCTGCCTCATTTCAGACGCGCAGTGTTGTTTTCCGAAAAAGTCTGGTTATCTTTGCAATGCTATTTACAAGGTACCAGTGAAATTTACTGCGTACATTTCAAACTGAAATGATGCGGACTTTTGTTCGCATCATTTCTCTTTTCCGAACTCGTTCTAAAACAAATATAGGGTAATAAATGTATCATTTAAAGCATTTATAGTATTTATAGAAATAAAGTTATCCACACAACTCGGAATTAAATTGTTTATGATTTGATAATCAGTTTTTTGTGTAAAATCTGTCAACATCTCTTTCTGACCTTATTGAATTTAAAAGTGAAAAAATAACATAAAAGTTAATTTTAAAGTGGTTTTTGATCCGGCGTATTGTTAATTTTATTACCTTTGCATAAAATATGAAAAACTATGAGTGGAATCGTGAAGTCAAGAGACGAGGTGGAGGAAT
>RCNI01000396.1_pt1 | contig 27798 bp, 26 predicted proteins | sample 2041151 | NCBI WGS metagenome assembly RCNI01 (sample SAMN09708214, study PRJNA481090) | feces metagenome | isolation source: feces | place: Antarctica: Albino Rookery | reverse complement strand
GAGCGCTGGCGCAAGATTGCCACCTCTGCCGCAGAGCAGTCCGGCCGGGGCCGTATCCCGGAGGTGGTGGTGCTGGGAAGCTATGCCGAGGCGCTGAAGCGAGGTGCTGAGGCCGATCTGCCTATCCTCTTCTACGAGAATGAGAAGTCCACCACCCTGCACATGGGTTTGGAGGGCAAGCAGTTCCAGACCGTCAGCCTGCTGACCGGCCCGGAGGGCGGTCTGGAAGAGAAGGAAGTGGCACAGGCTATGGATGCAGGGTTTCAGGTCTGCACCTTGGGCAGCCGCATCCTCCGCTGCGAAACGGCGCCTTTGTGCGCCCTGTCGGTGGTCATGTACGCTGCCGGAGAATTTTAATGCTGGGATGAGCAACAACCCCGGAGCCGCTTTGTTGAAAAGCGGCTCCGGGGTTTTCCGTTGCACTCCGTTCCGTTCCATGCTACAATGCATCCAATTCAATGACACAATCCATGGAAGGGAGCGATGAACATGAAGCAAAAAGGCACGGTGGAACTGCAGTCCAGCCGTCTGCTGCTCAGACGGCTGACCACGGGGGATGCAGAAGCGATGTATCAGAACTGGGCAAGCGATTGGGAAGTCTGCCGGTACCTGACTTGGCAGCCGCATCCGGATGTGGCTGCAACCAAGCGCCTTTTGGCGTTTTGGGAGCCAATGTACAGCGGAAATGACTTCTGTCAGTGGGCCATCGTTCCGAAGAAGCTGGGACAGCCCATTGGAACCATTTCCGTGGTGCGGTGGGACGAAAGCACCGATACGGCGGAAGTCGGCTACTGTATCGGCAAGCCGTGGTGGCACAAAGGCTATGCCAGTGAAGCACTGAAAACAGTCATGTCGTTTCTGTTTGAAGAGGTGGGAATCCATCGGCTGGAAGCACGGCACGATACGGAAAATCCTGCTTCCGGAGCGGTGATGCGGAACTGCGGATTGCAGATGGAAGGCGTCCTGCACGGCGCAGGCCGAAACAATCGAGGCATTGTGGATGTGGCTGTTTATGGCATCCTTGCGGAGACCTATAAAGCAAAGCAATAAAAAACCGGAGTGTATCCTGAGATACACTCCGGTTTTGCTTATTTGAATCATTCAAAATGCCGCAGGGTGGTTCCATCCAGTTCAGAGAGCGGAATTTTGGTTTCCTTGGCCATGGCGCAGGCCTCGCCTGCCACCTGACCCATGTCCACCAGCGTGGGCTGAATCCGCACACTGGCCTGCATCAGGAAGGAAGTGGAGATGCAGCGGCCGACGGTGATGAGATTCTTCACATAGTCGTTGACCAGAGAGCGATAGGGGATCTCATAGTACTCGCCGGGGGTGTATTCCTTCCAATCCGGAATCTTGCCGGCCACAGAGTGAACATCCATGTACCAGTCACCCTTGACCACGCCATCGGCGAAGTGGTTGCGGTTCATGTAGTCCTGCTCATCCAGAATGTACTTGCCCCGGATACGGTAGGAATCCCGGACACCCAGCATAGAAGCCTCCCGGAGCAGGAAGGCCTGCTCAAAGCCGGGCATATAGCCCTTGAGGAAGTTCACAAACCGGTGAATCATCTGGCGGCCCTGCTGCACTGCCTGAGAGCGGGCCTGAGGGGAGGTGTTGTTGGTGACGCCCACAATGTGGGGGCAGTTGAAGGTCATGCAGTTGGGCTTGCCCGGGAGGGTGAAGCACTGATAGTAGCGCAGGTCCATGGGCTGCAGCACGCCGTCCTCCACGCCCTTCTGGAACAGAGGCTCCAGAGCGAAGTTCTTGCCCACCACCATGGCGGACTCGAAGAACTCACCGGGCTTCATCTGGCAGTATGCGTCATGGATGGAGGCACAGTAGGCACGGTAGGCTTCAATGTCAATGCCGCCCATCTCAAAGCGCAGGCTGACGCACTGATTGTGGCCGTTCAGGTCTCCCACATCGCAGGGAACGCCGCTGAATCGGGACAGCACGGCGTCGCCGCTGGCGTCCACAAAGTGATCGGCGCAGACGGCCATCATGCGGCCCTCGGAGAATACCACGGCATACTGAAGAACGGAATCCTCCACGCAGGCGTCGATCAGCACGGCGTCGTACAAAATCGAGCCGTTGTTCTCCAAAAACATCTGCTCCAGACAGTAGGACATATCCTCTGCGTTGAACCAGATGGACTTGTTGTAGGAGTGGTGAGTGTTGATGCCGTTTGCCTGAAGGCGGCGGTCCAGTTCGCCCAGCAGACCCAGATCAGCCACCTGCGTGTTCATCATGGGGCTGACCAGAGCGTTGACAGCGGTTCCGCCCAGGGAAGTGTGTTTTTCGACAATCAGTGTGTTTAAGCCCAGCTGTGCACAGCGGATGCCGGCAGCAGCACCGGAGGTGCCGCCTCCGATGACGACCACATCATAGGTGCCGTACACCTCAATCTGCTTCCCCTGATACAAAATCGTGTTCATGGGTTTCCTCCTTTGGTGAGATCGTTTGCACGCAGGCAGGCATCGTAAAATGCCTTGGCCTGCGCCTCGTCCTGCTGCCGGAGCAGCAGCCAGTCCAGCTGGAGCGGATGGAATTCCGCGTGACAAAGCCGTTGTGCAAACAGATGCGCCGCAATTTCGTGCAGACTCTGAATCTTCCGGTTCTGCCGGAACAGATAGCAGAGCCGGAACGAAACGGAGTACTCCGTTTGGCTTGCAGCGACTTGGTTGGTATCTTCTAAGTAGTGGAAAAATTCATGGGCGAGGTGGAGATTCGTTACCTGCTGCAGGGAGAGCGGTATGCCATGCTGCTGCGCCTGCGAAACGATGGCTTGCATCGTTTTCTCGTACAGGCGAATCTCACATCGGCCGGAAACGCTGATTGCTGCGGAAGAGTACTCGGCGTGGATGCCGCAGGCCCCTTCACCGGGTTCCGTACACAGCGCAACATTCTGCGTTTCAATCGCCTGATATACCCCGTCCAGCGTCCAGTGCTTTGCCGCATCCAGACCGGCCTGAATTCCGCGCCGGATGCAGTCAGGCACCTCGGCGGCGGGAATTCTTCGGTAGAGGGGGTCCTGCTGTAATAATACATGGGCCCAAGCCTCTGGGGAAAGGTGGCTCAGCGTTTGCCACTCATTCATGAGAAGCAACGGCAATCATGCTGACGCTGTCATCCAGGTGGCTGCACTCCATATCCGCCAGGGACAACAGCTGATCCTTGGTGGTGACGCCGCTCAGGTCAACCATCTTCTGGTTGAAATACAGATAGACCTTGGGCAGGGAGGCGCCGGCGTCGGAATACTTGGTGTGGCGGTCCACGAACTCCACAAAGTGGGTGGACAGCTCGCTGCGATTGAACGAAAGCAGTGCGCCGGAGCCCTTCTGCAAACGAATCACGCCTTCGTCATCCACCACACGGAGACTGTCCTTTTTCAGCTTCAGCAGGCCCCACAGCTTGGAACGCACCGTCTGCACACGGTAGGCGTGCCAGCGTCCGGTGTGAGCCTGATCGGCAATCACAGCGTCACCGCTGACGGACTCGAGAGCGATGCGCTCCAGTTCCTCGGCGGACTTCGTCTTTTCGGTCAGGTTCTTGGTGCGCAGCTCGGTGGCACCGGTGGCAATGGCGCGGAGAATGTTCTTCTGAGCATCGATTTCGATGGTCACTTCTACGGTATCGGGATTAGCGCCGTTTTTGACAATGCTGTCAATGACCTCGGCACGAATCTTCTTGATGTCGTCCTCGGAGGGGGAGGGCACATTGCGCTCCACCTGCTCACGCATCAGAGCCAGAGCGACGCCGATGGTGGAAATGTAAGGGGCGTTTTTGGCGATCTGGGAACGGATGCCCATGGTTTCGCCCAGATAGGGAGGGATGATGCTGGCAGAGCCGCCGCCGCCCACAAAGCGGATGACCTGCTTGTTCAGCTGGTAGTCTGCAATCAGTTCATCCACGATGACCTTGACCTTGGCAGCGGCAATATCCATGGCGCAGCGGCAGGCCTCTTCGGCGGTCATGCCCACCTGCTCGCCCAGCACCTGCCAAGCGATACGGGCGGAGTCCAGATTGCCGTGAGCGTAGTCCTCCTCCGGGACATAGCCCAGCAGGTTGGCAGCACCGGCGAGGGTGAGGGCGTACTCCTGACCGTTGTCGCAGGCCACCACGGCGTAGTGGGGCAGATCCTCTGCGCAGGGAGCCACCAGCTTGAGGCTGGCGCCCTTCAGGTTCTCAGCATTGGTAAAGACTTCGTATTCCTTCTTGGCAATGTGAGCGCTGCGGGGGCCCACATCCGTGATCTTGCCGTTCTCCACCACAATCATAGAGCCACCGGCAATGCCCAGCGTGCGGACATCCAGAGAGTTCAGATAGAGCTTTCTGCCGCCCACCTGAGCGTTCTTGACCATGACCTTGCCGTCCTTGATGACGGAAATGTCGGTGGAGGTGCCGCCGACCTCAAAGAAGATGCCGTCGGTGACCTTTTCATACATCATGGCGCCGGCCACACCGGCAGCCAGACCGGAAAGCATAGTGAGGATGGGGCGCTTGCGCACTTCTTCCACGCTCATAACGCCGCCGTCGCAGCGCATAATCATCAGAGGAGTCTTAATCTGAGTCTGCTTCACGGAAGATTCGGTCATGTTGGCCGCTTCCATCATCTTCGGAATGAGGGCGGCGTTCACCACGGCGGTGCGGGTGCGGGCCTGCAGACCGTACAGCTGAGAAATTTCGTAGCCGCCGGTTGCCATCCAGCCCTGCTTCTGAGCCTGCTGAATGACCTCGATTTCGTCCTCCGGGTCATCCACAGAGTAGGACTTGGAGGCGACAATGACCTCAGCTCCCTGCTCCTTCAGCTGCTTCAGAGCCTCGTCGATCTTGGCCTCCGACTTCTGCGCCGTATCAATATAGGTGTGCTCCGTGTGCAGGAATTTGCCGGGAGCCAGCTCAATCGTGCCCACCCGGGTCTCCGACTTGGTGCGCTCGCCCTCGAAGCCGGTACCCATGCCGATGATGCCTACATGAGCCACATCGCCCTCCAGCAGAGCGTTGGTTGCCTGAGTGGTACCGTGTGCAATGAACACCACATCGTCCGGATCGATGTGGTTGTCGTTCAATACGGTCTGAATTACCTGAACGATTCCCGCAGCAACACCAGTTTCTGCATGGTGCGTGGTAGGAATCTTGGCTTTGGCAATGACTTCGTACGTGCTGTTGTCAATCACAACGGCGTCGGTGAAGGTTCCGCCCACGTCAATGCCGATCCGAACTTTATTCCCCATAGTTGAATGTTCCTTTCTACCGTGAATCCATGTTTGTTATACGGATTCGGGAGAAACCGAACGCTTCGATTTCTCCCGAATAAAATCTACAATACCTTCGATTAGAAGAATACTACACCAGTATAGATGAGTGCAACCAGAGTTACAAACATCGTGAAGGGCAGAGTGGACTTCAGGATGGCGTTGACATCCACCTTGGCGTAATCTGCCACAATGACGTTCTGGGTGTTGGTGGGGTCAGACACGCCCTGGACAACACCGGTGGCACGCAGAGCGTTGCCGACAGCGGCGGGATTCATGGTGCCGGCAGCCAGCATGATGTTTGCCAGACCAGAGCCCAGACCAAAGGAGTTCAGAGGACCACGATACAGAGCCAGAGGAGAGAGGATGGTGAATGCAATGACATACACCACAGCGGACTTAGGCATGATAGCGCCGATCAGGGGCTGCATCAGAGCGACGGTAGCCTGAGCGGAAACGCCGTTGAGCAGGATGCCGATGCCGATCATCAGACCGATGACGCCGGCCACATCCTGAATGCCCTCAACCAGAGCGGAAGAGCAGATGTGGACGATCTCGCGGGGCTTGGTGACCAGAACCGTGTAGATGACAGCAGCCAGCAGGCTCACCTCAGCGGAGCAATGGAACAGGAACACCAGCAGGATGGGCACCAGGGGAGACAGCAGAGCGAAGATGTTGACTTCCTTGGAGGCGGGAGCAGCGGGCTTAGCCCAGAAGCTCTTGCTGCCGGTCTTGCGGACGTGGATCAGGACATAGGCAACGATGGCCACAACGCTGGCCAGACCCAGCACAACAGAGGTGCTCTTGATGACGCTGAGCTCCATGCCGATGGTGTCGACATAGAACTGATAGTTAGCAACGTTGAACAGACCGCCGGTGCTGATGCCGAACAGGACCAGGCTGGCAGCCACCACGGGCTGAATGCCGGTGGACAGCATCAGGGGGATAGCGATGGCGGAAACCATGATGACGGGGCCGGCGCCGCTGATTGCGGAGAACACCAGAGCGGTGGCGGCAGTCAGAACGAATGCGATGGCGTAAGGCTTGTCACCGGCCAGCTCCGCAGCCTTGCGGATAATGGCGTCGGAAATGCCCTGCTTCTGGATGACCTTGGCGAACATACCGCCGAAGATGATGGCCACCATGGTGGAAGCCAGTCGGGCGGAGCCCTGACCGATGACAAAGGTCATGATGGTCTGTCCATCCGGCTCAGCGGCATGGAGGAAGGGCACGCCGGCGATTGCGGCGATCAGAACGCCCAGCAGGGGCAGAGCCAGAATGGTAGGCAGCTTCTTGGAGATCATCAGTGCGATGAACACACCGAAGGTCACAAGAATCAAGATAACTTGGAAGTTGAAAATCATTGTTAGGTTACTCCTTTCGTTTTTTCCGTAAATGGGATGGGGTCAGCGTGTTTCTGTTCAATACATACCTCCCATCGCTTCAACCGAATCATGAGTCCAGGTAATACCGATTTCAAACAGGCGGTTCCAAGGGAAATAGACCCGGAACTCTTCCGTTTGGAATTCGGGGAACCCGTTTTGAATCACTGCGGCCCATGCTTGCTTCAACTGCGTTTCACAGATCCGTGCATAGGTGTCCGCGTTGTCGTGTAGGTCAAAATAGCTGCATCCGTCGGCTTCTGCGGTAACCCGCATCTGACTGCGCACCACACTCTGGTAGAATGCGTCGTCCAGAAGGTGATACATCAGGTTTCTCCGGAGCTGGTCAGCGTCTGCGCTGTCCAGAGCGAAAATGCCCTGTGCCAGAGAGGTACCCACCGTGTTGCAGGAGGTGTTCCAGCCCTTGTAGGATGCCAGCTTGTCCAGAATGCCCACCCGATCCAGCTCTCGCAGGAGAGCAAGCTCACCGCCGTTGGCGTAGGCACAGTCGGCTACGACCACCTTTTTGCCCTGAGCGATGTACTCTGCCAGCTGCTGCACATAGGCTCTCAGGCAGCGGAAGGACTGATAGGTGACATCCGGCTGCTGCTGCTGGAAGCTTTCCTGCATGGTCTTGCCGGGGGTATTTACCGCCAGAATGAAATCCGCCTCGTCGGGAAGTTCACACTGCACACAGCCGCTGGCCAAAATGTGCTGCTGGATACTGGCTTCCAGAATGCGGTCCTCGTACAGCGGGATGATCTGAGAACCCAAGGCGCTGCTGTAAGTGACATAAATGCGGGGCTGCTTCTGATTCAGCTCCAGATAAGCTCTTGCCACCAGCTCAGCTCCGGCTTCGTCCGCACCGGGGTGAAGATACACACGATCCTGCACCTTGAGGGCGTCGATGGTTTTCTGGATGTGAGCCTGATCGATGGCGGTGTAGCCGAATTCACAGGAATCATCCTGAGGAATGTACAGCAGGTCAATGGTGCCATCCTGCACCAGATGCAGCAGCTTTTCCAGCAGCCGCCGATTGCTCGAGCGCCGCTGTTCGTAGTCCTGCACATATTCCTTGGGGATCTGCTCCTCCAAGGTGTCCAGATGACGCTGCTCCGCTTCGGTCAGCGCCTGACGGGCGCCCTTGTCTTTCAGATATGCACGCTGGAAGATTCGTGCACCGTAGGTTTCGTAGTAATCCGGTTCTTCGTCGCTGCTGTCGTACCGGGGGGTGCGCATGATGAGTTCAAACAAATACAGCGGCACATCCGGGTGAGCCTGTTTCAGCTCTTTCAGCAAAGCGATTTTCTCATCAATGGAAGCATCTGAGTCGTGGTGCAATCGGGAGGGAAGCAATCCTCCGAAAAACAGCATTTCTGCCGACAAAACAGCACAGTCGCAGTGCTCGATCTGTTGCTGGACAAAGTTCCAAAGCTTACCGGTGTCTGCGGGCTGCTTTTTGTTGCCCAAAAGCTGAATCGAAGGAGTAATCAGCTCCGCTGCGCCGGAACCTGCCACCATGTTTTGGGGCAGAAGCCAGTTGCACGGGCGCTCATCCAACGGCAGATAAAGTATTTTCTTCTTCAATATGCACCAGTTCCTCTCGTGCTGTCCGTGTGCGAAACGGGCAGTGCCTTGTTGTTACGCATCAAATTCTAACAAATACTGACACAAAATACTTGTCCAAATCAGCTGTCCCGGTGGATTGAATTATCTGGATTATCTATTTTCATCATAACATCAAAAAAATGGGGTACTGATTTGTGCATTTTGACATGTGCTGCAACACGGAATTGCCGAAGTCGATTTCGCGGTTGCTTCTTGGACAAATTTGTATATAATACGAACTAGAGATGGTTTCATCAATACTCGAATCAGGAGGCTGTTTATGCTGGACAAGTCCACTGCCGGTCGTATTTTCCGCTTCAATGCTGAATCGGATCATAATACCCCCGTGTGCTATAAGAACATTTTGCTCTATCAGATTGGCGAAGTGCGCTATGAGCAGGGCGCGGATGATGTGCATGGACAGTGGTGCTATGAGCTGAGCGTCATCCTCTCCGGAGCGGGTTATTTTACCTTGGATGACAAGAAAATTGCGGTGCATAAAAATGACATCATCCTGACCCCGAAGCAGGGCGTGCATACGGTGACGGCATCCAACAATAAGTTCCGTTTTCTGTATCTGGGCTTTGATCTTCTGCCCGATGCCGCACCGGACAGTGTCCAAGCGATGCAGGAGCGGCTGCAAGGGCTTCACGAGAATCAGAGCGCCATCGACTGCTATGATGTGGCCGGACTGCTGAACAATCTGCTGGTGGAATTCAATCAGGAGCTGCCCTATTCTCATGAGTATGTCGCAAACTGTCTGGAAAATGTGATGATCCTCACGAACCGTACCTTTGCCTATGACCGGGAGCCCAGTGTGCCCACGGATGCCGCCCTGAACCCACGCATTGTTGGCACCACAGTGTACGGACTGATTAAATATATTGAGGAGAATATCTATTCTCTGCCGGATATTCGCTCCCTCGCCAAGCAGATGCACTTCAGTTACAGCTATATCTCCCATGTGTTTAAGGAAAAAACGGGAACTACCCTGCAACACTACATCCTTCAGGCGAAAATTGATAAAAGCCGGGAGCTGATTCTGGATGGCCGCTGGACCCTCTCAGAGATTGCCAATATGCTCAATTACGAGTCCCTTCAGGCCTTCAGTAAGGCATTCAAAAAGGAAGTAGGGGTCTGCCCTCGGGAGTACAAGAAGCAGCAGGAGCTGCTGCGGCACAATCTGCCCCATTCCAACAACGACCTGTAATCAACTAAAACTGACCCGGAGCCGCTTTACAAAAGCGGCTCCGTTTTTTTTGCACCTTTGTGTTGACAAGGAAAGACGGTAGAGCTATACTATAATTAACATTTAGGTTAAATGTTAAAGGAGGAACCACCCATGGCGCTTCAAACCACATTGAAGGCCCTTGCAGACCCCATCCGGAGAGAAATTCTCAATCTGCTGCGGGACGGACGGATGTCCGCCGGAGAGATTGCCGATCACTTCCCGGTGACGGCAGCGTCGATCTCCCGGCATTTGTCGGTGCTGAAGGAAGCGGATCTCATTCGGGATGACCGAGAGGGCAAGTACATTTATTATGATCTGAATGCCTCTGTATTGGAGGAAATCATGCTGTGGATTACAAACCTGACAGGAGGAGATCAAGATGAAACACCTTTGGAATGAGCGGAGCGAGTTTCGCTGGCAGATGGTTGTCAGCTCTGTGGTGGTTTTGCTGCCCATGCTGATGGGCGTCGTGTTCTGGAATGGGCTGCCGGAGTGGATGCCCATTCATTGGGACGCGACGGGCAGTCCCAACGGGTACGCCCTGCGGTGGATTGCAGTGTTTGTGCTGCCATTGGTATTGCTGGCGGTGCATTGGATCTGCCTGTTTTTCACCCTGCGGGACCCGGGCAATGAGCGGCAGAACAAAAAGGCGCTGAGCTTGGTGTTTTGGCTGATACCGGTGCTCTCTCTGGCCATGGGAGGCCTGATGTACACTTTAGCCATGAACCATCCGTTTCATACGGAGCAGATCAATGCCCTCGTTTTTGGACTGATGTTTGTGGTGATTGGCAACTATTTGCCGAAAATCCGCCGCAACAGCACCTTGGGCATCAAGCTGCCTTGGACCCTCAGCAGTGAGGAAAACTGGAACAAAACCCACCGGTTTTCCAGCCGGCTGTGGATTGCGGCTGGTATTGCTATCCTCGTTGCGGCGCCGATGTCCACGAATGTGATCCTGCCGGTGATGATTGTGGGCATTTTCGCAGCGGCACTCGTCCCCATCGGCTACTCCTATCATTACGCAAAAAAGTACGAATCCAGATAAGAAAAAGGCAGCAGGAAGGTTCCTGCTGCCTTTTTTGTGGATGAAATTATAAATCGTCGATCAGGTTCTTGCTCTCCTTGAACAACTTGTGGTGTTTGAGAATACGCAGACCGTATTGCACGCCATACAGCAGCGCTACGCTGAGGACGGAGAGGAAAATGTCCAGTGCGGAATTGCTGCCCACGATCATGTGACGGGCCACCAGGAAGACCAGCACCTCGATCACATTGCCGGCGCTGGGTTTGCAGAGCATTTTCACAAACTCGATGCCCACCACCACATTGAACATATCCTCCATAAACAGAAGGAAGTCAGTGGTGTTCCGGGAGGAGAACAGCAGCTCGGCGCCGTGGGGGATGTAATAAAACAGGGAGAAAATCAAACCGACGACGACCAGAACAGCGATAATCAGTTCAATAATGTCGCAGATTTTGTGGATTGCCTGATAAATTTTTTCGTTCATTGGGAACCTCCGTAAGATGTGATATGCGGGGGTACAGGAATTCAGCGGTAGCAGAACAGGGTAAGGCTGCCGCTGCACCAGCCCAGAGAAAGGGGCAGATCCAACTTGCAGCTGACCTCGTATTCCGGGTGTTCCTTGCGCCAGTGTTCATACTGCTTGTTCAGTGCGGTGCCGCTCTTTTTTCGGGACAGACCGAAGTCGTTGCGGCTGTCGATCATTACGCCCAGCTGATAGTGCCGGGAATCGTCGCTTTCCACATAGTCCAGCTCCAGCCGTTCCAGCACGGGAACCAGCGTACCGGCCAGCAGAATGGTGTCTGCCTCACAGCGCAGCCCCTGAATGTCCACCTGATGCTCCTCCAGCCAGCGAATGATGGGCAGGGAAGCCTGATCGTAGGTGGTTTTGGGCGGAAAGGTAAAGACCTGAGTTTTGCACTTAGTGGAAGTTACTTCCAGTTCCGGTTCTTTTTCCTCTGCCTTGCGGACGGCAAGATTTGCTCCACATTTGGGGCAAAAACGGGAATCCTCCGGGATTTCCACCCCACAAAAACGACAAAACATAGCCTTAACCTCCCTTGTTCACTGGGGATACTTTACCATATCGGATGCGGCTTTGCAATGCGTTTTCCCTGAAAGTCCAGTTCCGGCAGGAAGTCCAGAGGGGCGTCCCCGGACAGGGCGTCCAGCAGCAGCTCCGAGAAATGCACACAGCGCTCCACCGAAGAGCGCAGCCGCACTTCCAACAGGGAGGTCACATCAGACCGACCGCCGTAGTGGCCAACGGTGGCAGTTGTGAAGGAGAAGCGATAAAAATTCTTCAGTGCTCGCCCAAAGCCGGGGCCGGTGAGACCGGGACAGCCGATGGCAGCGGCGGCAAAGCTGTCGTCGTCGTAGCGAGGCTCCGGGTCCAGAGGGTACTGGCGGTGCAGCCTGCGGTCCAGCGCCAGCTCCAGAATGGCGTGGGTGATGGGGCCGTGGCAGTTGGCCAGAACCACCGGATGACAGACCTCGTCCAAAAGGTAGTGGCTGAACCAGCCCAAAGCGTAGCCGGCAGCCTGCGGTTGGGAGAGCTGTCCCCGATAGCGTTCCAGCACGATGCGGGGCGGTTCGTTGTGCTGGGCGTGGCCCAGAACGACAAATTGATTTCGCTGATTCAGTGAGTAAAAAAACAGAGGATCAGGGCCGTAGAGCCCCAGCTGGAACCCGGCGTTTTGTCCATCCAGCTGCTGCCGGATCGTGGTGGGGAATGCGTTCCAGACCAGGCTGCCAAACACACGGTGCGCATAATAATGAGGCATGTGGTACCCTCCTTTCCGAAATGTGGTCTCATTATAACAGCCTTCGGGGGAAAAATACACAGGGAAGGGCTGGAAGCACAAGAACTTAACGAAATTTTTATAAAATATGGGTAAAACTGTGGGAATTTTCAGATGCCCTTGCTTGAAAATGGTAATTGTGCTAGAATGTACTTTACTACATTGCATCGATGAATGGAGGAGACCTTCCATGACAGTCATTCCCGAATATTATCACTCCGAGCTCTCGATTTATGACACCCAGCGTGCCATCGAGCGGATCAAGCATATCTTTTTGAAGAAGCTGTGTGCGGCACTGCATCTGGTGCGTGTCAGCGCACCTCTGGTGGTGGACCCGAATATGGGCATCAACGATAACCTCAGCGGCGTGGAGCGTCCGGTGCGATTTGATGTGCCCTGCGTGGGCAGCGATGCGGAAATCGTCCACTCTCTGGCTAAGTGGAAGCGGCTTGCGCTGCACACCTATGATTTCCAGCCCGGCCGGGGTCTGGTCACCGACATGAACGCCATCCGCCGAGATGAGGACCTGGACAACCTCCACTCCATCTATGTGGACCAGTGGGACTGGGAAAAGGTGATGCTGCCGGAGGAGCGGACGGTGGAGTATCTGGAAGATACCGTGCGGCGTATTGTCACCGCCATCTGCGGCACGCTGGACGAGCTGAAGTGGCAGTATCCCCAGCTGGAAACCGAGCTTTGCCGGGATGTCACCTTCATCACCACGCAGGAGCTGGAGGACCTCTATCCGGACCTCACCCCCAAGGAGCGGGAGAACCGGATCGTGGCGGAGCATCACACGGTGTTCCTGCGGAACATCGGCGGCGCACTTCGCAGCGGCAAGCCTCACGACAACCGTGCCCCGGACTACGATGACTGGAAGCTGAACGGCGACCTGTTCTTCTGGGACGAGGTGCTGGGCTGTGCGATGGAAGTGAGCAGCATGGGTATCCGTGTCAGCCCGGAATCTCTGGATCACCAGCTGACGGAGGCCGGCTGTGATGACCGCCGGGACCTGCCCTTCCACCGTATGCTGCTTAACGGCTGCCTGCCCTATACCGTGGGCGGCGGCATCGGACAGAGCCGTCTTTGCATGTTGATGCTGGGCAAGGCTCATATCGGCGAGGTGCAGTCCTCTCTCTGGGATCAGGAAACCCTGAAACAGTGCAGAGATGCGGATGTGCAGCTGCTTTAATAAAACTTCAAAGGACCGTTTCCGAACCATCGGAAACGGTCCTTTTTTGCGCTCTTTTGCAGGGAAATCGGTTGAAATCGTGAGGTATGAGCCGCCGTCCAATGGGACAGAATATGGAAAGAAACGGAAAAAGGAGGTGCCGGGAATGGAACCACTGACCGTAAAGGAGCTTGCAGCGCTGGAGAGCCAGCTGGAGCTGGAGCAGCTTTTAGTGTACAAGTGCCGGGAGGCGGCAGAAGCCACCACCGATCAGCAGCTGCGTGGTCAGTTTCGCAGCTATGCCCAACAGCATAAGATCAACTATATGACACTTTTGCAGTTTTTGGAGTGAAGGAGCGGGAACAATGACAGATCAACAGCGGCTTGCGGATATTTGGACCACGGAAAAGAAGCTGACGGAGAACTATGACGCCTTTGCGTCGGACTGCGTCCATCTCGCTTTGCGCAATGAGCTGCTCAAGGCGCTGGCTCGCAGCCACAGCACTCAGACGGAGCTGCTCCTCACAGCACAGAACCGGGGGTGGAGCCGAAGTGAACCGGCGCAGCAGCAGCGGATTCAGCAGGTGAGAACACGCTTTTGGGCGGAGCAGCCGGTCTGATGGAGGGCCCGGTTGAGAAAGGGGGAACAAAGACATGAAAAAAGGGAATCTCCTGCTCAGCGGTTACTATCTCTTCTATTTTGCGGCGCAGGGCTGTGCCGCATCCTTCCTCAATGTCTATCTGGAGGAGGGGCTTGGCTTTGACGGAACCAAGCTGGGCTGGTATCATGCAGCGACAGCCTTGGCTCCGGCGCTCATCTTGCCGTTATTTGCCCATTTGGCGGATGAAAACGGCAAGGGAAAGTGGCTGCTGTCCGGAGGACTGCTCCTGCTGATTGGAGCAAGCTGGGGCTTGGGCCTGCAAAGCGCCTTGCCGGGGGCAATCCTCTGGGGGGCAGGCTGGGAGTGCGCCAGAAGCCTCTGCGTGTCCATGGCAGACCGCAGCACCATGCTGCTCCGGGGCAGCGGCTACGGCTCCACCCGAAGCGCCGGTTCTCTGGGGTTTCTGCTGGGGGGCGGTTTGATGGGAGCGCTGGCGGAATGGTGGGGGTTGGAGCATGTCCTGTTTCCCGTCTACGCCGGTCTGATCGGAGCGGCACTGCTCTGTGCGGTGGGCTTTCCCACGGTGAAAACAAAACAGACCCCGCAAACGGCTCAAAAGCCGCTGCGGAGTCTGTGGAAACTTCCGTTGATGTGGTTTGCGCTGCTGATGGCAGCACTGAGCACCGTGGGCGTCAGCGTACTGCAGCCCTTTCTGGGCACCCATCTGGTGATGACCATGGGGGCGTCCGAAGGGGTTTTGGGGTGGAACACCCTGCTGTGTGTCGGCCCGGAACTGGTACTGCTGCCGCTGTTCGGAAAAAAGTGGCTGCCCCGATGGGGGTTCCGGGTGTCCTTTTTGGTGACTACACTGGCCTTAGCAGTGCGGTGCATCCTCTATGCCATCGCTCCTAATCCGGCGGTGTTTTTGGCGGCATCGCTGCTCTACGCCTTCAGTATGTGCGCCTCCACCGTGGTGGTGCTCACCTTTTTGCAGGCCATCGTGCCCCAAGCGCAGTACGGCGGAGCGGTGCTGCTGTCCACTGCGGTGTCCACCGTGGGCAGAGCGCTGTTCGGCTGGCTCTTTGGGGTGCTGTACCGGAGCCTTGGCAGCGGCAGTATCTTCTGGTGCCTTGCCGGGCTGTCACTGGCCGGAGCGGCGCTGGTGTGGAAACTTAAAATTCCAGTTCCAGTTCCACAGGGCAGTGGTCGCTGCCCATGATTTCGGGATGAATGGCAGCCCCGGTCATGTGGGGCACCAGACGGTCGGACACGATAAAATAGTCAATGCGCCAGCCGGCGTTGTTGGCTCTGGCATTGAAGCGGTAGCTCCACCAAGAGTAGGCACCGGCCAAATCGGGGTAGAGGTGGCGGAAAGAGTCGGTAAAGCCGCTGGAGAGCAGGGTGCGCATGCAGTCCCGTTCCTGATCGGAGAAACCGGCGTTGCCCCGGTTGGACTTGGGGTTTTTCAGGTCGATTTCTTCCTTGGCTACATTCAGGTCGCCGCAGTAGACCACCGGCTTGACCTTGTCCAGCTCCATCAGGTAGTCCCGGAGGTCTGCCTCCCACTGCTGGCGGTACTCAATGCGCTTGAGTCCGTCCTGAGAATTGGGAGTGTAGCAGCAGACCAAGTAGAACTGCTCCATTTCCAGCGTAATGAGCCGGCCCTCGGTGTTGTGTTCCGGCTTGTCCATGCCGTAGCGGACGCTGAGGGGCTGTTCCCGGCAGAAGATCGCGGTGCCGGAGTAGCCCTTCTTTTCCGCATAGTTCCAGTACTGGTGATAGCCTTCCAGCGGCAGCTCCACCTGACCCTCCTGCAATTTGGTTTCCTGCAGGCAGAAGAAGTCGGCATCCAGAGCGGCAAAGGAGGCCTCAAAGTCTTTTTTCAGACAGGCACGCAGCCCGTTTACATTCCAAGAGATGAATTTCATGCGTCGTCCTCCTCGCTTGGCACAGTGACCAGTTTGATGATGAGCTGGGTCAGGGTGGAGATGGACTCCAGCGTGACTCGCTCACTGACGGAGTGAGCGTCGGAAATTTCGGCGCCCAAAGACACACCGGAGAGGTGAGGGGCCTTTTCCAGAATGCGGGAGGCTTCCAGACCCACATGGACAGCGGTGGCCTCCATCTCATGTCCGGTGATGCTGTGATAGCACTGCTGCACCCGGGCGAGGAAGGGGTCCGTGTCCTTTCCGTCCCAAGGGGCGTAGCGGCTGACCTGATTCTGAGTGAAGTGGAATTTCTTTGCGTCTGCCGCAGTCGAGGCGGCGATTTCATCCATATATGCGTTGGTTGCGCAGCGGGCAAAGTGGCGCACTTCCAGCATATTGCCCACCTCGGTAATCACCGCCGGGTTGCCGGACTTTGCCACGGTGGAGGTGCAGTCGGTGCGCCATTCCAGTGCGCCCTGAGGCAGATTCATCAGGAAGGACAGCACATCCTTGCGGAAATCCTCAATCCAGCAGAGAAGCGGAGGTGCGCAGGGAACTGCAACGAGGGAAAGCTCCGGCTCGCTGTCGCCGAATTCTTCCCGAAGGGCCTGCTCCGTGCGCTGGATGTAGTCAAAGAAACTGTCCAGATCGGTGGTGCAGACCAAAGCCTGCGCATAGGTGGGGATGGCGTTGTAGTTGTCGCCGCCGGAGAATTTGGACACGGCTCCGCCCCAGTCGTAGAGGACCTTTGCCAGCAGGGAGATGGCGTTGCCCCGGCCCCGGTGGATGTCAAAGCCGGAGTGACCTCCGATCAGACCGGAGAGAATGACATGAAAGGCGCAGGGACGAACGGTGGGGGTGCGCTGGATGGGCTGCATCCAGCTTTGGCGCAGACCGCCGGCCGAGGCGAAGATGGCGGCGTCAGAGCGGAAAGCGTCCAGATTGATGTAGTACTGAAAGCCTTCCAGCCATTTCGGGTCGAGAGCGGCGGCGCCCAGCAGACCACGCTCCTCACAGGCGGTGAAGAGCAGCTGGATTTCGCCGTGGACCAGATCGGTGCGCTGGGCGAGGTGGAGCATGACGGCAACGCCGATGCCGTTGTCCGCACCCAGAGTGCTTCGCCCGTCGGAGCGAAGGTATTCACCGTCGTTCACCACCGTAACGGCATCGTGAGAGGGGCTCCATTGGGAGCCGGGAGCGGCCACACAGACCATGTCGGTGTGTGCCTGCAGAATGATGCCCGGGACATCCTCCATGCCCGGGGTGGCGGGCAGGATGCAGCGCAGGTTGTGGGCCTGATCCATCTGGGGCATCAGCCCCAGATCGGAGAGCATCTTGGCGATAAATGCAGTGATGGCGCCCTCGCCACCGGAGGGGTGGGGGATGACGCAGAGTCGAGTAAACAGCTGACATACAGCGGAAAGAGTAGGATCCATGGTGAAAAAGCTCCTTTCCTACATAAGCAACGGGGGTACATTCTTCCGGGCGGCAGACCCACAGGGCCGCCTTGTGCTGCGGAAGGAAATGTGCTAAAGTGACTGTAATGTGAGAAAAAAACGTCGCATTTTTGATACATATAAAGAGACCTGTAATCTTACCGAAAAAACGACTGATTTTGCTCCAAAGGTATGTTACCTGATTGTGGAGCAGATGTCAAAGGGAGATGTTTGCAAAATGGGAAAGATCGAAGGAAAACGGGTGGAAGGCGGTGCAAGAACAGGGCCGGGCAGCCGTTTGGCGGTGGCTGAGACAGAAACCGAGGAAAAAGGCTCTTATTGGGTCACCGGCCTGTTTTTTGGACTTTGCATTCCATATTTGGAGGCGTTGCTGCGGCTGAGTGACAGCAAGGTGGAATTTCTCTCCATCGAGCTGCTGCGGGCGGTGATCGCTTCCGCTGCGGCAGGTCTGCTGTTGTGGCTGATCGGCACTTTGATTCCCAAGAAGGGAATCAGCCGCTTTATAACCGGCACACTGCTGCTGCTCATTACGGTGGTGTTTATTACCGAGCACTGCTGCCGGGCGTTTTTCGGCACCTATTTCCAGCTGAGCTTTATGCTGGACATGAGCGGTCAGGTGGCTGGAGACTTTATGAGCTCGGTCTTGGATGTCATTTGGAAGAATCTCTGGTTCTTCCCGGCGGCGCTGGTGCCGTTTGTCCTCTTCGTGGTGTTCCGCCGCCGCCTGCTGCCCAAGCGTAAGCCGCTGTGGGCCTTGATTCCGGTCAGTCAGGCCCTGCTGGTGGTGATTTTCCAGTGCGTGACCCTGATTTTGTGTAAATTCGGCGGTGATGTGGGCTACTATACTTGGGACTACAACGCCAACAGCGCAGTGCCACGGTTCGGACTGGTTACCGCACTTCGGCTGGAGGGGCAGTACGCGCTCTTCGGACTGCCGGAGGAGGAACTGCCCTTTGAAGCGGTGCTTTCGCCGGAAAAGCCGTCATCAGAGCCGGTCACACCCCCGAAATCGGATGTTTCCGCAGAGCCGGAAGTGCCGGTGGTCTACGGCGAAAATGCAATGGATATTGATTTTGCCGGGCTGATGAGCCAAAGCTCCGGACGCCTGAACCGCATGGATCGGTATTTTGCCGCCCAGACGCCCACCAAGAAAAACGCCTATACCGGCCTGTTTGAGGGCAAGAATCTGATTCTGTTCACGGCGGAATCCTTCTCCACACCAGCCATCGACGAGAAGCTGACCCCGACCCTCTATCGTCTGGCACATAACGGCTTTGTGTTCCCTCACTTCTATCAGCCGGACTGGACTCAGTCCACCACCGGCGGTGAATTTGCCGTGATGACCGGTGTAATTCCCACTTGGGTCAACGGCAAGACCTCCTTCTCCGCCAGCATGGGCAAGGCGATGCCGTTTGCGCTGGGTTGGCAGTTTGCGGATTTGGGTTACGATGTGAATGCCTACCACAACAATACCTACAACTACTACGGCCGAGATAAGACCCACCCGAATCTGGGGTATCAGTACACCGGCATCGGAAACGGTTTGGAGCTGCCCAATCCCAAGCTGTGGCCTACCTCCGATCTGGAACTGATGCAGGCCACGCTGGATGAGAGCATTCAGGGCTATGTGAACGAGGGAAAGAAGTTCCATAACTACTACATGACCGTGTCCGGCCACTGCAACTATAACTTCAATGCCAATGACATGGCGGAAAAGAACGAGGCTGCCGTGGCTCAGGTCACCGGCAGTGAGCCGGTGCGTGCCTATAAGGCGTGCCAGCTGGAGTTGGAGTACGCCTTGCAGTACACGGTGGAGCAGCTGGAAAAGGCAGGGATTGCCGACGATACGGTAATCGTCCTGACCGGTGACCATTACCCCTACGCCATGAGCGAGGGTTCAGTGGACTACTATAACGAGCTGACCGGTCGAAACGATACCCCCAAGCTGACCTCCCGGTATGCCAATACCCTCATTCTGTGGAGCGGCTGTATTGAAGAGCCGATCGTGGTGGAAACCCCGGCCTGCTCGGTGGATATTGTCCCCACCCTCTCCAATCTCTTCGGCCTGAAGTACGATTCCCGCCTGCTGTCCGGACGGGACCTGTTGGCGCCGGATGTGCCCGTGGGACAGGTGGGTACGGATATGCACCTGGCGGTGTTCGCCGACTCTGGGTTTGGCAACAGCTGGATCAGCAATGCCGGCACCTACGAGGCGTCCACACGCACCTTTACGCCCAATGACGGCGTGCAGGTGGGGGAGGACTATGTGCAGCAGGTGAATCAAATCGTGGCGGATCGCTATACCTATGCCAAATATCTGATTGGTGAGGACTATTACCGCCATGTGTTCCCGGATGCTCCGTAAAAACTAAAATGAGGAATGCGCCCCCGACAAAAACCGCTGTCGGGGCGCATTTTTTTGCTTTTCTCTTTTTCTTTTGCGGATTTGATGGTAAAATAGAACAGATAATGTGGGGGCGTGTTGCCAAATGGCACCAAAGCCCCGGAAACGCGCCCTGTGGGCGCAGGAGGAACGATAGATGAATGCGACAATGGCCGCTGAGCTGAGCGCTCTGCTGGCACGGGGAGAAAGCCCTCTTTGGGAGCAGTCCCTGACCAACCCGGAGCGGATTCGGCTCACTTGGTCCGGAGGTACTTTGGGAGAAATCGGGGACGAACCCTGCTTTTCCCATGTGCTGTGCGCACCCAGCCGCCTTGTTATTTGCGGCGGCGGTCATGTGGCACAGGCACTGGCAGCGGCTGCTTCGGCGGTGGGGTTTGCCATCACCGTGCTGGAGGACCGTCCGGAGATGCTGGAGGAAGGTAGTTTTCCAGCCGATGCCGACTTGCGGCTGGGCGATCTGCCGACGCTGCTTCGGGAGGGTAATTTTTCGCCCAATGCCTTTTATGCGGTGATGACCCGGAGTCACGGCGAGAATCGCCGCTGTCTGCGAACGGTGCTGGACTTGCCCCACTGTTATGCTGGGATGCTGGGCAGTCGGCAGAACAAAGCGGAGCTTCGCCGGTGGCTGATTGAGGACGGCGCACCGCCGGAGGCGGTGGCACGGCTGCATCACCCCATTGGGCTTTCCATCGGAGCGGAAACTCCGGCGGAAATCGGGGCTGCGGTGACGGCGGAGCTGATTCAGTGCCGAAGCACACTGGGCGGCAGCGCCTTGGAGCAGACGGTGCTGGAGGGCTTGTCAGAGCCGCCCTATGCGTGGGTCATGCTGGTGAAAACCAAGGGAATCACCCCACGCAAGCCGGGCGCCTGTATGCTGGTGCGTCCGGACGGTGCTGTTGTGGGCACCATCGGCGGCGGAGCGAGAGAGGCCGCTGCCATCCGGCAGGCGCTGGAGGTGCTGCGCAGCGGTCGGGCCGGATGCTTTACCTTTCCTGAAAACGAAGCCCCTTCCTCGTGTGGGGGCGTCGTTACTTATACCATCGTTCCCGTGAAGGAGGATGTCTGAGATGTTGAAATTTAGAAAACTTGCCTGCCCTGAAACGGTGGAAGAGGCATGGCAGCTGAACCAGAACCGGGCCAACTGCGTTCTGGGCGGTACCGGATGGCTGAAAATGGGCGATCGCCCTTGGAATACCGCCATTGATCTGGGAAAACTGGGTCTGGATACGATTGAGGAGACGGAGCAGGAGTTCCGCATCGGCGCTATGGTGACCTTGCGCCAGCTGGAGCAGCATGCGGGGCTGAATGCCTATACGCAGGGAGCCGTGCGTGACTGCGTCAAGCACATTGTGGGCACCCAGTTCCGCAACTGTGCCACCGTGGGCGGCACCTTCTGGAGCCGGTTTGGATTTTCCGATGTGCTGACCTGCTTTATGGTGCTGGATGCCTCTGTGGTGCTGGCGCATGCGGGCGAGATTTCTCTGCCTGAGTTTGCCGCCGGCAGCTTCCCGAATGAGGTGCTGACCCATGTGGTGGTGAAAAAGACGCCTCTTGCCGTGGTGTATGACAGCTTCCGCAATTCTGACACCGATCTCCCGGTGCTGGCTGTGGCCGTGGCCCGGACAGCAGAGGGCTATCGTGCCGCCGTGGGAGCTAGACCGGCCCGTGCAGAGCTGGTGACGGCGGAAGGGAAAGCAGAACTGAAGGAACAGGTGCAGACGCTGACCTATGGCAGCAACACCAGAGCCGGCGGAGAATACCGTGCCGCTCTGGCGGATACGCTGACCGGGCGCTGCCTGAAGAGATTGGAAGGAGACGAACAGGAATGATTCTGGAACTGACGCTGAATGGAAAGAAAATATCGGCAGAGGTGCCGGAAGATATGGTCCTGTTGGATTTTTGCAGAAGTCAGGGCTGCCAGAGCGTGAAGCGTGGCTGCGAAACCTCCAACTGCGGCCTTTGCACCGTGTGGCTGGATGAAAAACCGGTGCTGAGCTGCAATGTGCCCGCCTTCCGTGCCGCCGGTCATCGGGTGACCACGCTGGAAGGCTTGCAGAAGGAAGCAGAAGAGTTCGGCGGCTATCTGGCGGACGAGGGCGGCGAGCAGTGCGGCTTCTGCAATCCCGGCTTTATTATGAATGTGCTGGCACTGGAGCGAGAACTGACTCCCGAGGCCACCGATGAAGAGATTCTGGCCTTTTTGTCCGGCAATCTGTGCCGCTGCACCGGTTATGTGAGCCAGCTGCGTGCCATTCGCCGTTGGATGAAGCGAGGTGACAAGGAATGAAGCCCATCAGTGAACTTCGCTCGGTCAATCAGGGCATCCGGAAAAAGGACTATAAGGCGCTGGTCACCGGTCAGGGCGTGTATACGCAGGATCTGGCCCCCAAGGACTGTCTGGTCGTGAAGCTGCTGCGCTCTCCCCACGCCAGTGCATGGATTGAGTCCATTGATGTGACCCGTGCCCGGAAGGTGCCGGGCATCGAGTGCGTCCTCACTTGGGAGGATGTGCCTCACATTCGTTTTACTCAGGCAGGACAGAGTTATCCCGAGCCGTCCCCTTATGACCGCTACATTCTGGACCGCCAGCTGCGTTATGTGGGCGATCCGGTGGCTATTGTGGCCGGTGAAACGGAAGATGCTGTGGAGAAAGCTCTGAAGCTGATTCGGGTCAAGTACGAGGTGCAGGAGCCGCTGCTGGACTTCCGCAAGGCACTGGATAACCCTCATGTGATCCATCCGGAGGACGATTGGAAGATGAACTTCGATCAGGGCAACGCCGTGGAGCGCAACCTGATCAGCCATGAGGAGAGCAGCGACGGAGATGTGGAAGCCGTGCTGGCGGACTGCGATGTGGTGGTGGACGAAACCTACTACACCCCCTCGGATAACCAGACTCCCATGGAAACCTTCCGTGCCTGTGCCTATATGGACACCTACGGCCGACTGAATCTGCTGCCGGCTACCCAGATTCCCTTCCATGTGCGCCGCATTATCGCCACCGCTTTGGGTATTCCCAAAAGTCAGGTGCGTGTAGTGAAACCTCGTATCGGCGGCGGCTTTGGCGCCAAGCAGACGGTGGAGGCAGAGCCGTATCCGGCCATTGTGACTTGGCTCACCGGCAAGCCGTCTATGATTGTTTACACCCGGGAGGAAGCCATGAGCTGTGGCTGCCCCCGTCATGAGATGCAGATTCATGTCCGTGTGGGCGGTGACCGGGATGGTCACATCCGAGCCATTGCGATGGAGACCCTGTCCAACGGCGGCGCCTACGGAGATCACTCCACTACGACCATGGGCCTGTCCGGACACAAGGCGATTTCTCTCTACGGAAAGCTGGACGCCTATTCCTTCTCTGCCAGCTCCGTTTATACCAATACGCAGGCGGCCGGCGCTTACCGTGGCTTCGGTGCGACTCAGGGCATCCATGCTGTGGAATCCGCTGTGGATGAGCTGTGCCACAAGCTGAATCTGGACCCGGCCAAGGTGCGTGAACAGAACTTGGTGCGGCAGGGACAGGTGGTACCCTCCTACTTCGGAGAGACCATGACCTCCTGCACCTTGGACCAGTGCCTGCTGCGTGTGAAGGAAATGATTCATTGGGACGAGAAGTACCCCCGTCAGGTGCTGCCCAACGGTCACATTCGCTCGGTGGGTATGGCTATGTCCATGCAGGGCAGCGCTATTTCCGGCATTGATGTGGGCGGCGCTACGATGAAGGTCAATGACGAGGGCTTTGTTAACCTGCTGATCGGTGCGGCGGATATGGGTACCGGCTGTGATACCACGCTGGCACAGATTGCGGCAGAATGTCTGGAAATTCCGGTGGATCAGGTGGTGACCGCACAGGTGGACACCGACACCTCTCCCTATGACTCCGGTTCCTACGCCTCTTCTACGGCATTCCTGACCGGCGGCGCTGTGTTGAAATGTGCCCAGCAGCTGATTGAGAAGATCAAAGCGGAGGCTGCCCGGCAGAAAGGCTGGGAGGAGTCCGATTTGGATTACCACGACGGTCTGGTGGAACACCTGCCCACCGGAACCACGGTGACGCTGGGTGAAGTGGGTTATGCGTCAGAGCTGGGCGGTATCCCCATGGTGAGCACCGCCACCAATACCTGCCCCAACTCTCCTCCTCCCTTTATGGTGGGTGCGGCAGAAATTGATCTGGACCCGGAAACCGGCAAGGTGACTCTGGTGGACTATGCCGCCGTTGTGGACTGCGGAACGCCCCTGAACCCCAATCTGGCCCGTGTCCAGACCGAGGGCGGCATCGTGCAGGGCATCGGCATGGCGCTGACGGAAACCGTGCGCTATGAGCCCAACGGACGACTCATCGAGAGCAACTTCCTCCAGTACAAAATTCCGGCCCGTACCGACATCTGCCCCATTCGTGTGGAGTTTGCCCCCAGCTATGAGCCTCAAGGCCCCTTCGGTGCCAAGAGTATCGGTGAGGTGGTCATCAATACCCCCTGTCCTGCCATTGCCAACGCTCTGCAAAACGCCTGCGGCGTGCGCATCCGTGAGATGCCCATTACGGCAGAAAAGGTGTGGAAGGCACTGCATCAGAAATGAACATCGGTTTGATCCTGCTGGCGGCGGGCTTGTCCCGCCGCTTTGGGACAGAAAATAAGCTGCTCTACCCGGTAGAGGGGAAAGCACTGTATCTCCACGCACTGGAGCGGCTGGACGGACTGCGGAGTGAGAAGATTTCCCTCGTGACGGTGACCAACACCCCGGAAATCCAGGCGGAGTGTCAGCGCAGAGGAATCACAGTGGTTCCCAGCCCACAGGCCGAGCTTGGCATCTCCCACAGCATCCGTGCCGGCATGGATGCGCTTCCGGAGGTGGACGCTGCCGTGTTTTTCGTGGCGGATCAGCCGGGATTACACCCGGACACCATTCGCCGCTTCCTGTTCGAGTGCGAAACCCGGCAGGCCTCCCTTGGCTGCGTGTCCGGCCCGAAAGGCTGGGGAAATCCCGGCTGGTTTTCCAAGAAATTCTTTCCGGAGCTGATGGCTCTGGAGGGGGATCGGGGCGGTCGATGCATCCTCAAAGCGCATCCGGAACTGGTTTGCACCGTGGCGGCGGAACCGGAGGAACTTTGGGACTTAGATTGCCGTCCGGCAAAAAAGAAATAGCGTTAATTTTTTAACAATTGCTTGCATTATGCTTGGAAATGTGGTAAAATGTTGGAAATGAAAGTGAGGTTTGCCGCATGAAGGAATTTGATATTAAAACAAAAATCTATTTCGGCGCCGGAGCATTGGAGCGCCTGAAGCAGCTGCCCTATCATCGTGCTCTGATCGTCACGGATCCCTTTGTTGTGACCAGCGGCCTCATCAAGCTGGTTACCGAACCGCTGGACAAGAAAGGAATCGCTTACAGCATTTTTGACCATGTGGTGCCCGACGCACCGCTGGACAAGATCGTGGAAGGTGTGCAGGCACTGACGGACTATCAGCCCGACAGCATCATCACCGTGGGCGGCGGCAGTGCCATCGACTCTGCCAAGGCCATTCGTGAGATCGGCGCACGCACCTCCAATACGGAGCGTCTGCCCATGATCGCCATTCCCACCACCAGTGGTACCGGCAGCGAAGTCACCAGCTTCAGCGTGATTTCCAACCCCGAGGAGCACACCAAGTATCCTCTGGTGTCTGATGACCTGCTTCCGGACGAGGCTATTCTCGATGTGGAGATGGTCAAGAGCGTTCCCGCAGCCATCACCGCCAATACCGGCATGGATGTGTTCACCCACGCTCTGGAAGGCTATGTCAGCCTGCGCTACAATGAGTTCAGCGCCGCTCTGGCAGAAAAGGCGGTCGAGATCTGCGGCAGCTGGCTGCTGCGCAGCTATTTTGATAACAACGATACCCATGCCCGTCAGAAGATGCATGTGGCTTCTACGCTGGCCGGTCTGGCATTCAACTCCTCCGGTCTGGGTCTGAACCACAGCCTTGCTCATCAGTTGGGTGCTCAGTTCCATATTCCTCACGGTGCGGCAAACGCTATGCTGCTGCCCCATGTGATCGAGTTCAACTCCGAGATCAACGCCCACTCCAAGAGCCGTCAGGTGTACAGCCAGACTGTCCATCGCTATGAGACGCTGGCCCGTGTGCTGGGTTTGCAGAACTTCAACACCATCACCACTGTGCGTGCTCTGGTGGCATGGACTCAGTTCATGATGAAGGAAATGGATATGCACACCTGCGTGAGCGAAACCGGCGTCTGCACCAAGGAAGAGTACGAGGCCGCTATCCCCACCATGGTGGAGGCTGCCCTGCGTGACCGCTGCACCCCGGATAACCCCCGTCAGGCCACTCCGGAGGATCTGGCGAAGATTTATCGCGATCTTTGGTAAGAATACAAAATCAAAAAGCACCCCCACTTGCGGTGGGGGTGCTTTTTTCTGTATTTTTCAGCGCTTGGAGATGTCCACATACTCCCGACGAGGGGAGATGGCCTTGTAGGCGGGACGGATGATGCGGTTGCCGTTAATCAGCTCTTCCAGACGATGTGCGCTCCAGCCGGTGATACGGGCGATGGCGAAGAGGGGAGTGAACAGCTCCTCGGGGATGCCCAGCATCTGATACACAAAGCCGGAATAGAAGTCCACATTGACGCTGACACCCTTGTAGATCTTGCGCTCGTCGCTGATGATCTGGGGGGCAATGCGCTCCACCGTGTCGTACAGCCGGAATTCGTCCTCACGGCCCTTTTCGTTGGCCAGCATATGGACAAAGCCCTTGAAAATTTCGGCACGGGGATCGGACTTGGAGTAAACGGCGTGACCGACACCGTAGATGAGGCCGCTGTGGTCAAAGGCGTCGCCATGAAGAATCTTGGTGAGGTAATGACGCACCTCATCCTCATCCTTCCAGTCGTGGACAGCGGACTTGATGTCGTTGAACATGTGGCACACCTTGATGTTGGCGCCACCGTGCTTGGGACCCTTCAGGCTGCCCAGAGCGGCAGCGATAGCGGAGTAGGTGTCGGTGCCGGAGGAGGTGACCACATGGGTGGTGAAGCTGGAGTTGTTGCCGCCGCCATGCTCGGCGTGGATGACCAGCGCCATGTCCAACACGCGAGCCTCGGTGGGGGTGTAGGACATGTCCTGACGGAGCATGTGCAGGATGTTTTCTGCGGTGGACAGCTCCGGCAGGGGGTTGTGGATAAAGAACTGATCGTTGTTCTTCTTGTAGTAGTCATAGGCCTGATAGGCGTAGAGGGCCAGCTGGGGGAACATGGCGATCAGCTGCAAGCACTGACGCAGCACATTGGGCAGAGAGGTGTCGTCAGGCTTGTTGTCGTAGGAGTAGAGGGTCAGCACGCTTCGGGCAATGGAGTTCATGATGTCGGTGCTGGGGGCCTTCATGATGATGTCACGGACAAAGGAATTGGGCAGGGAGCGATAGCTTGCCAGCACATCGCAGAAGGAGGCAAGCTCTTCCTTGTTGGGCAGAGAGCCAAACAGCAGCAGATAGACGATTTCTTCAAAGCCAAAGCGTTCATCCTTCAGAAAACCGCTGACCAGATCCTTCACATTGTAACCCCGGTAGAACAGCTCGCCCTCGCAGCTTTCTCCGTCGGGAGTTTTTGCCTGAATTTCGGAAATTTCCGTCAGACCGGTCAGAACGCCGTTGCCGTTCAGGTCACGCAGACCACGATTCACTTTGTGAATTCCGTACAGGGATTTGTCGATGACACAATCCTCTGAACAGTGTTTCGACAGGGCGATAATTTCGGGCGTGAGGGCGGAATAATCTCTCTTGGTGTTCATAGGCAACCTCCGATCTTTCTAATAGAACAAAAAATTATTTTCAAAATTATACTATTTAACACACTAAAAATCAATTGTTAAAACAGACTGAAATTTTAAGTTTTTGTAAAAAATGGGAGTTATTCCATTGGAATAACTCCCATTTACTACGAAC
>RCNI01000395.1_pt1 | contig 27815 bp, 39 predicted proteins | sample 2041151 | NCBI WGS metagenome assembly RCNI01 (sample SAMN09708214, study PRJNA481090) | feces metagenome | isolation source: feces | place: Antarctica: Albino Rookery | reverse complement strand
TGGCTGGATCTGACCGTCAGATCCAGTAATGTGATTCCAATATTCAATGTTGAATAAAGCTTCTTTACCGCATCAAAAACCGTTCCAGCATCTATGGTTGAAACCTTCGTTTGGAACTTCGTTGCGCCCAGTTCTCCAACAACCGAAACATTGCCATTGAATGTACCACCGGTTTTGGGAACAACATATTCCTTGGGAACCGCATCGCCGTCTTTGGTTGGTTCCGGCAACCCTGTCAGCGCCTGCCCGCCCATATTCAGCGAGCCCTGCATCGTGCCGCCGGTTTTCGGCACTACCCAGTTCTTCGGAACTGCATCTGTCTCATTTACAGGGGCCTGCAATCCCGTCAGCGTCTGGCCCCCTATATCAAGCGGGCCTTTCATGGTTCCGCCGGCAAGGGGCAGACTGACATCTGATACCTGCTGGGCATGAAGCGCAGCTTGCTCTGCTCGCTGGGCGGATTGATTTGCATGAAGTACAGCTTCTTCAGCTTGTTGGGCAGATAATCTTGCCCCTTCCGCTTCCTTCGACGATGCAGATGCAAACTGTTCCGACTGCGCAGCCGCCCGTGAAGCCTGTTCTGCTGCCTGATGTGTCACCGCCTCTACGACTTTCTCAATTAAGGTGATGTCCAGTAAATCCTTCCAGTCTTGCTCCCCCATCAGTCGCCACTGGATCCATTTCCGCTGCGCATCATATTGCATCTCAATATCCCGACCGGGTGCACCTGTCAGGGAGTCAAGCCATGCCTTCTCATCCCCCTGAAAGCCGTGCTTTACGGCAATGCCGTAGGCTGTCAGGAAATAACCCCTCCAGTACACGCCGATGGTTTCCGGTGTCTCATTGCGGTAGCAATCATCATGCTCGTCTGCCGGATGATACATCTGTAAAAACCATCGGGTAAACTCGCTCCAGTGGGCATTGAACATCTGCATGGTGTTGGCATACAGATCATACTCTCCATTGCCGAAATCGATCATGGCACACAGATAGGTCCAGTAGATCTTGCTGTGAGGCGGAGCTACCAGTAATTCCTTGTTTTGATCCGTGTCCCAGTTGTATGTGATGATGTCTGTCGGCAATACCATCATCACCTGAGTCTGCACCATTCCTTCTACTTCGTTGATCCAGGCAGTTTTCACTTCATCGGAAAAAGCATTTTCCTGTAAGCCATCCACCATCTGGATCACCTGAGCCAATGTCAAGCACATTCCCTCCTTTCATAAGCAAAACCGGACAGCGGCATCATGCCGCCGCCCGGCGTAAAATTATGGATTTAGCCCTTGAGCAGCTGTGTGCCGCCGTTGACACCGCCAGCACAGGCAAAACGCCAGTCGTTAAAGCCGGCAATGAATCTTGCATAGCCAGTCCACACATTGGCGTCATTGGATGCAATCTTGCTCTTGATTTCCAGCTTCACGCGATCCAGCCATACCGCGCCGCCATGTTCCTCGCTGTACTTCATGTCCAGCAGCATCCAGGGTGCAAGGCCCTGAGCAAGGAACGGGTTCAGATAGGGATTGATAAACACATTCCACCGGCCGAACTGATAGTTGAAGCCGTTGTTCGCGGTGTTGGGGTCTTTGTCTGCGCCGATGGCTGCAAACACATCCTTCTTCAGCTTGTAGTCGTTGGGGATCATGATGGTGTTGGGCGTAACCGCCAGGATCTCGCCATTGTCACCCTTGAAGTTCTGCATTTCGGTCTCAGCCGCAGACAGCGCATCCACGCTGAATGCGTCTGCAAACTGGTTGGACTGGGTGCCCTTCTTCAGAATGGAGGGGTGATCCGTCGCAAAGACACACTTGTTGTCTGCGCCGGTTGTGGCGAAATTCTTACCCATAAATGCTACAACCGTCTTTTTATTAATGGCCGCAGCGTACAGTGCAGAGCCGAAACGCTCACGGGTGCGGTAGTATCCAGTCACAAAACCTGCAGGCTTTTTCTTCAGCTCCATCGTCACACCGTCGTCGATGATTTCACGGGAGATGTTGAAGGAATCCTTCCATACCATGTGTTCCATGGTCTTGGAAAAAGACTCCTGCTGACCGTCCACGGGATATTCACCGTTTTCGCCTACAGGCTGGAAACCGTCCATGCCGGTCATGCTGGTGAATTTTTCTGCCCAGTGCTTGCTGGTACCCATGGTAAAAATGTGGGGCAGCATACTGTTCTGTTCGAATGCCTCCGCCTTCTTTTCAACGAACATCCGGATCGGGGCCTGAGACTTTCCGAATACGCTGTCGGCAACGCCAGAGGCTTCCATAAATGTAATATTTGCCATTGTCTTATGTCTCCTTTCTTATCCCTTAGGGGAATCGCACCAGGCAGGGTTCTCCCACGCCGGTGCCCTGAATATTCACGACCTCTGCCACACCGCTGGCCGTGGTGGCTGTGACCTGAGTACCATCAGCGCTCAGCGTCACCTTGTCACCGAGCTTCACCGCGGTTGCCGCTGCAGACCAGCTGGTGCCGAAAATGATATCGGGCAGTACCCGGATCACAGGGATCAGTTCACCGGCCTTGCAGGCTTCGGTCTTTTCTACCATGCTGATATAGGTGGGTGCTTTGTCCGCAGCAGCAAGCGCCAGCTTTCCGTCGGTCAGCACCAGTGCCGTACCCACTTTGGGAGTGATTGCACCGCAGGGCATATATTCGTTGGACGGTACACGGCCGTCTGCGGTAGAGTGGATCATAAATGCCATTGTCTAATGTCTCCTTTCGTTACTTCTTGATGTACCTTGCATAATTTGCACGGATTTCTGCATCCGTTGCATTGGGATTGAGCTCCAGATATAACTGCTTTACATCCCGGGGGACTTCCACTGCACCGGCACCTCTTGCCTGGGTCTGGGTCATGTGGCTCTTTCCCAATGCCTGATTGCGCACCTGCTGACGGGATGCAGCAGCGGCTTTCTGGGTCAGCTTATCAAAGTTAACCAGCTTGTAGGCGTCGGACAGCTTGTAGCCGTTCTTTACCATGCCGTAAATCTGGTCGTAGTTCTCAGTCTCCATCAGATCCTCAACGGTTTGGATAGAGGGATCCTGCTTCGAGATTTTTGCAATCTCGTCATTCAGAGCGGCTTTCGCCTGCTGTTCCTGGAGCTGTCTTTCCGCATTCTGCTTGTCCTCTGCCTGCTGTGCGATGATTCGCTGGGCCTGCTGCAACACGGGATTCTGCGTGATTGCTGCCTGTAGTGCCTCCGGTGTCAGTCTTCCGGCCTTCAGATCCTGCGCCAGTTTGGCAGCGGAGAACTCACTGTTCCACTTGTCAAATCCGGCCATGTCCGTGATCGGTTCTCCGGTGATGGTGTTTTTCAGATTTGCCCGGCGGAAAAAAGCCTCCATTTCCGCACTGTGCTTCTGGTCGTTCTTTTCGATAGCCGCCTGTACAGCTTTATCGATTGCCGCCTGAACGGCAGCATCCCGTTTCTGATCTGCCTGGCGCTGTGCTTCGGTCGTGGCTGCATCGTCATCATCCGTCATGCCATCCGCTTCGGCATCTTCATCCTGGGAAGATGCTTCATCCTCAGCAGGCTCTGCATTTTCCCGGCTTTCTTCGCCTGCATCCGTTTCTTCACCGGTCTGCTCCGGATCAGTGCCTTCATCGATGCCAAACACTTCGGCATAATCAATGCTTTCGTTCTCTTCCATTTGCTTTTCCTTTCCTGAGATTTTCTGCACCTGGGGTGCTTACTTGCCGGTTCTCAGATCGTTGCCGGTCTTTACCTTGGTGCCGCCCTTCTTGGGTGTGGTTGCAAAGGGAGCCTTGACTACCTGAGCGCCGGAATTCTTGATCTTACCCGCATAAGGATTGTTGGACATACTGCGCACCTCCTTTCGTTTTGAAATCTCTATGCTGAAAGCTCAGACAATGTCCGAGCTGTCTGCCAATTTACATGCTGCCCGCCGGCATGGTGGATTCTTCGCCGGATTCCTGATTCTCTGCCTGTTCCTGCTGCAGTTTCATCTGCATCTGCATAACCGCCTGCTGTTCTGCCTGCTGCCGTTGCAGTTCCTCCTGCAGGTACTCCACCGTGTCGGATGCACCGGGATAGTGGAGCATCTGCATCTTGGTCCAAAACAGGATCAGCGTTCTCAGCTGGGTACGGTCGCCATAGGCACCGGATTCAAAGTTCATGCGTGTCTCCTGCCACATAGCTTCCCGGTTGCTTGCCAGCGGGGCTGTTGTGTCCACGCTGAACAGGAACTGGTCATTCCAGTACCACTGGCCTGCATCATCCTGACACAGGAACTCATATCGGTTGAAGTTGCTGTATACCGCCTTTCCGTGGGCATCTTTGGATACCACAGGGCGAGGCTCGTCGGTGTAGGCGAGCTTGAACTTGAACATGGCCTCAAACAGATCTGCATAAAAAGCATTTTTCATGATCCGCTTGGATTCCAGGCGGCCGGCACTCTGCGCAGCAGCAAATTCTTTTGCCTTGCCGGATGTGGCCGTCGGATCTCTTCGCCCCTGAAAACTGTCGGTAATTCCGATGTTCTGCCGAGCTTCTTCGTATGCCTGGTTGCGCATTGCCATGTCCTGGGAAATATCCCCTTCCATGGTGACCACGCCCAACATTGCCTTATCTGCCGGGCTGTCCAGAATAATTTCTTTCATTTCACCCGGGCCGCATTTTACCGTGCAGTTGTTTGGCCTGGTCATATAGCTTCCGGCACTGTTAAGCTTGTCCGACATTTTTGCAGACAGCCGGTTCGTGAAATTCTGCTGATCCTTGATGCGATCGATGTCGCTGCCACCCAGGAACGCCCCAAACTTGCTGACATTTTTCTGCATGATGATGGGGTAAATATCCGGTTTGTAGTACGGGATCTTGGTCGGAACAAGCACCGTTTGCATCAACGGCTTTCCGCTTTCATCAAATTCCGTTTCAGACGGGACCTGTTTGGGTACCTCTCCCGGAATCATGAGTCCGTTTGACAGTTGGATGGGGACCAGAATCTCCTCGTAGTCTTCTTCCGCTGCTTCCCATTTGTCGCTGCCGCAGTACGGACATTTCTTTCTGCTGCCGCCGGCACTGACTCTGCGTTTCTCTGGTTCCATATCATCCGGTAATTCAATCCCGCTTGCAGTTCCCGGAAAGGTGCCGTCCAGCGTCGGCTCATCCATGGGATTGGCTTCTGCTGGCTCCATAGCGCCGCACTTGGCACACTTGCGCAGACGGCGTGCTTGGTAGTCGTCCAGATCCTCCAGCTCCGTGTCACCGACCCAGCTGTACAGGCCGATACCGCCGGAATCGTTGCGGTAGTAGGCAATGTACTGGGTCACCATATCAGCTGCTGCACAGTCCTCACCGGCACCGCGGATATCCGGATCTTCTTCTGCCATGTCCTTCACATCCACGCCATACTTGCGCCGGATGTAGCCCTTGGTCTGTGGCACTTTCAGGATGATGTAATCCATGTCCTCAATCCGGGTCGTGACACCGTCCTGAGGAATCACCTGCTTGGGGTGCAGCTGTGTGACACTCAGTTCACCGATGGTGGTGTGGGTGTGCTTGGTGTTGTCCCATTCCACCAAAAAGCAGCCGCCACCCTGGATGGGTACCGTTCGCTCCTGCTGATCGTTCATGACTTCAAAGGGGAGGCGATCCAGTTCGTTGCGCAGCATATCCTCGATCATCTTTGCCAGATGCTCATCCTCTTTCCGTCTGGCCGTGACCTTCGGAGCCGGAATGTTGCTGTTGACCTGAGATTCGATCAGCTCCGAGCAAATGTTCCGGACATAGGGTGTCTCGGTGGTCTTGTCGTTTTTTACCACAGGCTCCACCTTTCGGCTGCCGTTGTACAGGGCCTCCCGCGCATCCATGGCAGACAGTTCTACCTGATACTGGATCTCATTGCGGGAAAGACGCTCCTGCCACATTCGCAGCCGTTCTTGGTTGGTCTTTCGTTTCACTTTTACACTTCCTAACTGGGTCTACCCCACTTCTTCATCAGCAATTGCTGGTCTGACGGGCTTGCATTGCGGTAATCCTCCCACATGGAATCCGTCCATTTGACTCTCTGACCTTCTTTCGGTGCCGCATGATAGCTTTGCTGGGGCCGGACATAATAGGCAATCGCCAGCGCCATGATGCAGTCATCGTGGGCACCCGGTTCTGCCTCCGGGCGCATCTTTTCGTTTCGGATGAAGGTCAGCATTTCCAGTAGCGTATCCTCGTCGTTGATCAGCTCCATGTGGATGTCCATAAGGCGTTTCAGGTCTGATATGATCACGGGCCGGTTCACCTGGTCCGTCCGGAAGCCGAAGCTGTGGCGGATCTTGCCGTCGAAATTGTCTTCAACTTCCCGCACATACAGTTTTTTGTATCCCATCATGTCCAGCAGCTTCACCGGGTATGTGGAGAAGTTCGTTTCAGGCGCCTCCAGTGCGTTGTTGTAGTAGCTGCCCAGGCAGAACATCTGCCGTGTGTAGGTCGGCTCGTCGTACTGGTGCCGCAGCACTGCAACCTGTTCGCCGGTGATGTTGTCCAGTACCTGACCAATGAACCAGTCAGACCCATCTCCTGCGGTGTCTCCTCCGATAACATAAGGCCGGCCCTCCGCCGGCTCTTTGTATATCTTGATGGGGCCGTTCCGGTCGTCTTCCCATCGGATGTTCCGGATGTGAATGCCGTCCGGGTCCAGGTCGTAAAGGAAAAGCCCTCGTTTCAGCCAGCCGACCTTCTGCACCTGCAGTAGCCGGTTTGTCACGGCCTTGCCGTCGAATATGGTCTTGCCGGTTACACCCCACTGGCCCAGACAGTAAACCATGTAGTAATACTCGTCCGTCTCCTTGAAGGCCTCCAGGGTCCGGATTGCCTCTTCTGTCAGGAATCGGTTGTCCTTGTAGGTGCTTTCGTGCACCGTGGCTCTTGGGTCCCGGTGGTCGAAGAAACGCTTTTTCAGCCAGTGGGTGATGCTGATGGGGTTGAAGCTGATGATCATCTGCAGATAGTACGGGAAGTCCGTTCGCAGTCTGATATCTAGCTGGTCGAAATCAGCCTTGTCAAACTCGGATGCCTCTTCCATCCAGATCATGGTGATGTCGTAAATGGATTTGATTTTTTCCGGGTCATCCATGCCGGCGAAGATAATTTCCGATCCGTTTTTGAACTTCATGTACATATCGGAGCTTTTGCCCCGGGGGATGAATGCAATGTCCTTTTCGTAGAACTCTGTAGCTTGTCCCTTCAGCTGTTCAAAGCAGGATTCGCGCAAGGTCTTTCCGACTTTTCGCGTCACCAGCACCCGGTGCCCCGGCTCCGTGGTCACCCGCTCCAGGATCTTCCGGCCTGCAAAGATAGACTTTCCGGAACCGCCGCCGCCCTTGAGCACCAGATACCGGTGCTTGTCAAAAAACAGCGGCAGGAAGTTTTTGTTGTTCGTCTCCCGGATCTGTTTCCACCAGAGGGCTGTTTCCAGCATCTGATCACTGTTCTTCTTCCCCATCGCCGTCACCGTCCGATGCGAATTCCTGTGCCAGCTGCTCCAGCAGCTTCTCCTTGTCGTCCAGGGTCATGGTTGCCGATGCTGCAGCTGTTCCGGATCCGGCGCTCACGCTGATCTCCAGCCTGGGACCTTCCTTCTTTTCCATCCGGTCCAGCTCCCGGATCACGCCCTGTACATGCCTCTGGGTCAGCACCTGCTTCTGCAGGTACGCGTGTATCCGCCCCCGCGCCTGCGCGATGGTGTCGGAAAACTCCGGATGAAGATCCGGATTGCAGTACTCTGCCCAGGTGCTCCGGTGCAGGCCCAGATGGGTATAGATGTCCGCTTCTGTCGGAGGCACAGCGAATTCCTCCACCACGATTTCCTCCCCGTTTACATTCAGCACGGGGACTTCCTCCGTGATGGGGTGTCCGTACTTGTCAAATTCGCCGGTGGGCTTCGGCTCGGTAACCACCCGTTTCCTTGAGATGCTGTCGAAATACTCCTGGATGCCGGCTTCCAGTTTCTTCGGCGTGTATTTTCTGGGTCTTGCCAACGCTGCTGCCTCCTTCCCTTGGCCCTTTTGATATTTCTACCCTAGCAAAAAAAATTGCCGCCGAACCGACAACATGGTCGGCCCGGCGGTCTGCCAGCGGATCATTCCTGTAAAATCTGTTTTTTCGCATGCCAAGAGCGCGCTCCCAGTCCGGCAGCGCGTGGAACCCCTTATACAGCAGGCTCTGTTTTTTCTCCCGGCCCATCGTCCGGAATTTTTTCTTTTGGGATCTTCAGGTATCGTATGTACTGGGGACAGCCCGGCTTGTATTCCTGGCGGAACAGCAGCGCACTGTTTTTGGGGACCCGGATCTCAGAGTCTGAAACAGCGATCCGATCCTTGGGCTGAGGCCGTACCAGGTTTCGGGTGCTGTGGTATTTTTTTGCATCCGGGATCCGGCGCACCTGACGGATCAGATATTCTGCCATGGCGGTCCGGTCTTTCTGATGCTCCGACAGAGGGGTGTAGTCTACGCTGCCCAGGCCGTACTTCTCCCAGGCATCCTTGAATGCCTCTTTTGCCTCTGCCTGCACGATCAGGTGATGATGTGCCCGGACCAGCTCTCCGGTTTCCCCGTCCATGTCACTGGTGATGTAAATTGCCTTCAGCTCCAGTCCCTGCTTTTTCATCTTGCGCTTGACCCTGCGCAGACACTGTTCCTGCTCATGGGCTGCTGCTTCATAAATCGCATCCCGTCTGACGGTCTCGTCTTCCGCATCCACACCCAGCCCATGTTCTCTTCCCCACTTCAGGATTCTCTCGTAGCCTTCCGGGGAGTAGTCCAGGCCTAAGAGCAGATCTCCTGAACAGAAGTTTGCATTGATCAGACGGGCCACAGCTTTGATGCATGCATACTCGTTCTTTTCCTGCTTCCGGATCTCCCGCTTTTCATTGCGCTTTGTCTTTCCGGTGGGACGGGTACCGGAAATGAAGAATTTTGTCTTCTCCCCGATCTCCCCTGATTCGTAGGTCCGGATTACCCAGTATCCTTCCTGATGCATCTCGATCTCTCCCCATTTATATAGTGTGGTTGAAAACTTAGGCCCTTACCGAGCCCCAATACGCGCGTGCGCGCGTTAAAAAAATAATTGATTTCTGGGGAAACCACCTGTCCGGATGGGCTCCCCGCAAATCAATTCGCATTTCCCTTGCATATTCTGCGCCGTCAGTGGCGGCGCAGATACTCGTTTGCAATATCTTTCCGCTCTTCTATGGTTGTCATTGCCACCAGTTTCCCATAGCTGGTGTGCCTGCGCTCTGCCTCAATTCCCAGGGCAGAGACCGCATAGTCCTTGTGCTTCGGCTGCCGGAGCACATCCTTCTCCAGCTCTTCGCCTTCGCATAATATGTACCAGCGCTTGTTTTTTCCTGTTTTCCGGCGGAGTACAGCCCCGTAAAAGCTGCTTTCTCTGATGCCCATGATATTTGCGCATTCCTTTGCCGTACCGTCTACGATCACCGGAACGGCGATCTGACTGTTGTACAGGGTGTACCGTTTCAGTTTCCTCATCAGATCTCCTCCGCAAATAATAGATAGTATTTTTGCACTGCCCGCTCCAGCGTCTTTTCCGCGATGTGGTGCCGCTCACTGACTGCTGCGGCACCGCTGCTCTGGGTGACAAACTCAAATACAGCGTCCGCATATTCCCCGCCTGCCTCTTTGCACAGCCGGCGGATCTGGGCTCTGCCCTCCGGCGGCAGCCGCCTGAACATTTTGCTCTTGAAATAAATGTATCCCTGGATGTCATAGTCCACCGGGATCGATCTTTTTTTCCGGAACATTCGGTCCCTCCTTTGCCCGCTCCATGCCGGTTACATGCCGCCGGCATGGAGTAATGTTTCTAATCCTGGAAATCAAAATCCGTCACCTCGCCCAGCATGTTCTTCCCATGCCCCCGCCGTTTTCGGCTGCGCAGGTATTTGTATGCAATTTCCTCCCGCTCTTCTCTGGTGGTCATCCCCACCAGTTTCCCATAGCTGGTGTGCCTGCGCTCTGCCTCAATTCCCAGAGCAGAGATCGCATAGTCGTTCAGCTCCCGCCTACCGCTTTTTCGCACGCCCATCCTCCTCGTCATCCATCTCGATTGTGACGCCGTATGCCTCCTTGCAGATCTCCTGCAGCTGTTCCATGGTCACCTCGCCGGAATCCAGACCGTCGATCCACAGCATCACATACCGCATAAACCGGTCCGCACGGACCTGGCCGAAACCGAATTTGTCCCGCAGCACCACCAGCGGGATCACGAGCATCTGGGTCAGGGAATCCCGCGTGGCCTTTTCCCGGATCTGCTCGATCTCCTCCTGTCTCAACTGCTGCATCTGGTCCAGCTGCTCCTGGGTGATGTTGTATGTCTTGGGCTTTTCGGCCTTTCCCGCCGCTCTACGGTCTTTCCTGTTCATCGTCTTCGTCCTCCTGTCCTTCCAGTATTTCCTTCAGTGCTTCCGGATTTGCCTGGATGGTCTTCCACATGGCGTCATTCTGCATCCAGAAGGCCATCTGTGCGATCATGGGAACCGGGACCGCCGGCAAGGTCAGTTCTTTATTGATGTACATTGTGGTGCAGCTTCCGTCTTTTGCCGTCATGCAGATCCCCACCATATCCGGCCCGAAGTCCATGATCTGCCTGCAGATCTCTTCCATCATGGGCGCATACGCTTTCATAGCCTTGTCCACGCTGCCGCCTCCTTTTAGCCGAATTTACTCTTGATAAAACGCAGCAGCAGGCGGCGGAATAGTCCGCCGCTGTCGCCCGCCCGAATCAGATGCACACTGTGCAGATTCGGCGCTACCGAGTGTACCTTCTTCATGGTCCGATGGGACCGCTTTCTGTGGTTATCCATGGCGCTCACTTTCGCTCACCCCGCTTTCGTGCCCGTTTCTTTGCGTATTCCGTCTCGACCATGGTGTTCCAGACCCCCACGGCCTCCGACTCATTCCCTAGCCAGCCGGTCCGCATGGAGCAGCTGTTCGGTGCCGAGCAGCTGACCATCCGTTTCCCACCGGACCGGACGATCACCGGCACCCGGCCGCATATGCATTTCACCGGGGTTTTCTCATCCGTCTTTTTCATCCTTGTCCAGCTCCTCCAGCTCCTGCCTGATCCGCTTGGCCTGCACATACAGCGGATGCTTGCCGTCCATCATCTGCTCTTCTTCCGTGCACATCTCATATCCCATGTCAATGAGGTTTTCGTACAGCAGATCCAGCCGGTCATTTTCCTGGAATTCCGGCATCTTCCCGGTCATGGCATCCCACACCGTTCTCGTGTAGCTCAGCCCGAAGTTTCCCTCTGCCAGCAGGTACGCCACGCACAGGGTTATGTATTCCGGCCTTGCTATCACGATCCGGTCCCATGCATCTTTTTTCATGCAGTCGTGCTCGTCCATTTCTATGCCCAGGAATTTTGCCACATCCTTTGCGTGGACCTCGTAGGTGTAAATCCATCCTCTTTCCATGGTGTCCTTCAGCATGTCCAGATTCAGTGCCAGGATCTCTTCTGCATATCTCTTTTCCTGACGGAAGCTTTTCACAAAATCCGCCCGCAGTGCCTGATGGCCCTTGCTCAGCGCCTGCAGTTCCTTGACAAGAGAATCCATCTCCTGTTTCAGTGCTTTTCTGTGCGCTTCTTTCGGATCCTCCTGGACGACCTTCTTTCGGTACAGGGTGATGCTCCCGTCATCGTGCACATTGTAAACATATTCCCGGTCGCCGATGTCCTCCGGCACATAGAACCCCTCGTCCATGTGATACTTGTCGTATGCATATGCATACTCCCAGGACCCCTGAGCCCCGCAGTCCTCCGTGGTCTTCTTTTTGCACCAGTCCGCTTTTTTCAGCTGCTCGTGCACCTCCCGCAGAAATGCCTGCAGCTCTTCCTGCTGCTTTGCCTTCCGCAGCTCGTCCCGGAAATTTGCCGTGCCTACCGTGTTTAGCACCTTGGTCCGCAGGTTCGGGTCTGCGATGCCGTTTACATCTGCATAGTCTTGGAGCGTGCCGCCCCGCTCCTCTGCCTTCTTCAGGGCCTTCCGGTCCAGCTTCAGCAGGGAAACCCTGCTCCGGACGGTCGTCGGGGAGAAGCCCGTCTTCTGGGCCACATCCTCCACGCTCTGGCCCAGATCCAGCATCAGCTGGAATCCTTCAGCCTCTTCGATTCTGGTCAGATCGCTGCGCTGCATATTCTCAACCATCATGGTCTCCAGCTGTTCCTGCTCCGTCATCTCCACCACCACGCAGGGCAGTTCTGTCAGCCCTGCGAGCTTTGCTGCCGCTGCCCGGCGGTGTCCGATGATGATGGTGTATTCTCCTAGCCAGCAGCCGCCGTCTTCCGGCATCTTCGGCACTACGGTCAGATTCTGGAAGATGCCCTGGGCACGGATGCTGTCGGCAAGCTCCGTCAGATCTCCCAGATCCTTTCTGGGGTTTCTGGGGTGGGGGATCAGATCCTCCACCGGAATGTTTACGATCTTCGTCTTGTCATTCATCGTGGTCCTCTCTTTCGGCTCTCTTTTTCAGCACTTCCAGAAACGCACCCAGCTTTTCCAATACGGGTAAATCATCCACGGCTTTTACCATGGCATCTTTGACCGTCTTGACCTGTTCTTCCCCCGGCTCGTCCTTGCACTGTACGATTCCGTTTTTGTCTTCCAGGCCCGCCCGGAGCCCCGCCAGAAAAATTCTTGAATTGATTCCATTCTGCCGGTCCATGCTTTCCGTCAAATCGCGGATCAGCAGCAGTGTGTCCGTCGCCAGCTCCAACAGGGAGCCGCCTGCTTCTACTTTGACGCATCCTTTTTTTACGCTTACTTCCAGCATTTTCATCCGTTCCTTTCTTCTTCGATGGTCATCTTGATCCATGCCACCACAAATTTCCATGCCATGAGCATATCTTCGATCCCGAGTCCATCCAGCCCTGCATGGTCCAGCGCATCCTTGAATTTCTTGATGCTGCTCTCCATGCTCTCGATGGCCTCCGTCAGCTCCTGATACTGCTTTTCTTTGGCTGTGTTCATTTTCCCTGAACCTCTGTCGGTTCCAACAGCATCCGTCCGCAGTGGGGGCAGCAGTTCCAGCCGTTTTCATAGGGCCCGTCTGCCTCAAACTGCTCCTGATGCCAGCAGTGCAGGCAGTGCCAGCTGTTGTGCTCCTTGTTCTCACGGATATACCGTGTGGCTTCAATCATTTCCAGCACTTCATCCAGATTATCGATGTCACAAATATTTCCTTCCCGATCCTGTCCCACAATCAGCACGCTGTTTGATCCGCAGTAGGCATACAGATTGTTGTGAATGTTGTATTCATTTGCTTTCCCTTCCAGCGCCTTTTCAATGGCTTCGGGTGTGTTCTCGATGTCGATCAGCACAGGGTTCTTGTCGATTTCCTTTTTGATAGCTTTCATAGTTATCCTTCCTTTGATATGTATTCCCAATGTCGGGTGGAGGAGCATACCGGGCTCGAACCGGCACCCACAGCTTGGGAAGCTGCTGTGCTGCCATTACACCAATGCTCCGTATGAGGCGCGAGGCCGAATCGAACGGCCTTCTGACCGGAAGAGAGGAATAAAAAAGCCGGTCTCTCTGCCTGACGCGCCATGTTGAGCCGCCGGATCCCCGGCGGGCTGCCTTGCAGCTCCGGCAGCCTGAAGAAAGAGAAAAGAGAAAAAAGAAATCATGCGGCTGTTGCCGCTGGAGAACGGGGCCGGAGTCGAACCGGCTTCCTTCTGCTGTGCCTGCAGTTGCGCTTCCGAAGACGCCTCCCGTCCGTATGCCCGGTGGTTCCGGGCCTACAGGATCTGATGCACGACCTTATACAGACCCTTGTTTATGTAGTAAAGACTTCCAACATCCAGCTGTTTGGGATGCTGATACATTTCGGTTGCCCGCCGGCAGAAAACCGTTCCGTCGCTGCGGATCTTAGCCTTGCACACCAGATACAGCATCAGCATCTCCGCCCCTTCCAGATGCCGAACCGGTATACCCCGATGCCTGCGCATCCGGCAATGATCGTCCAGGCCAGTGCCGGATGTACCAGCCCGAGGCCGTAAGCCGTCAGACTTGCAATGCTGACTGCTGCCAGCTTTGTTTCCAGGATTACCAGCGCTTCCAGCCGTTCCCGCCTTGCCCGCTCCCGGGCTGCCTTCTTCTGCTCCTGCTCCCGGAGCAGTGCCCGCTGCAGCTCGTCCCGGTTTTCTTTCCTGCGGATATTCTTCTTCACCCGACGGTTCAGCTTCTCCATCTGTACCGTCTCCTCATCAAAAAAGATGATGCTGATTCTGTCCCCCGCCTTTTCCGCGGCGTAGATGCCATTTCCCATGCTCATCGTTCAAACCCTCTTTTCAGTTATTTTTTTCGCCTTCCGGCACTTCAAAAACCATATTCAGCAGCCACCAGATCACCCGCCACATCATCGCCTTTGTGATGGAGTTTTTCGTCTCCATTTTGCAGACCTTGAGGATCGCCCGGCCCTTTTCTTCATCCGTGTACTCATTGGATTCGATGTTCTCAAAAACCGCACACGCTTTCCCTATGTTCATTTCTTTTCCCCTTCTTTCTTGGAGAATTTTGTGGCCTGATACTGTACCAGAAGTGCGATCACATTCGCCTCGTTCCGCTGGACACCTTGCCCCATCAGTAGCTTGATGAACTTCTTTCGCTTCATCCCTGCGCCCTCACTTCATCACAATGTTGATCGCTTCCGGGTAGCTCTCAAACAGGATGTCCGTAACGCCTTCCACCTTCCGGCCTGCATACTTTGCCTGCCATCCGGTCCCGTTCTGCATGCTGCGGACCAACCCCACGGTGTCCCCGTCCTCATTTGCCACTGCCCGGTGTCCGTTTCCATACCGTTCAACCAGACGGATCAGGCTGTTCCGTCCCACATACTTCCTGACAAATCGCTTAACTGTCATCGTCTTCCTCCTCGCCGTCGGATCCATACTTTTCTTCGTATTCTTCCACGGTGATCATCCTGCAGTTTTCTTCCGGAACAATACCGTCCAGATATGCCATGCTTAAAACACCTTTGATGCTGATGGTGTTTTTCAATTCATCAAACGGAATTGGTTCTTTGACATCAATGGTCATGCAGAGGCTTGCCGGACATGGGCCGCCTTCTTCATCCACGCCGATTCCCAGCACTTCAAAACAGATCTTCTGTTTCATCGTCATCCTCCTTTCCACTCAGTGGCTTCCATGCGCTGACCCAGAAATGCGTAATTTCCGGAAACTGTTCCAGAATCCATTCCTTTTCCTCCGGGTCATACATCGCAATCAGATAGGCGTCCACCAGTTGGAAACTGTCCGTCTTCGCATTCGCCTTTACCAGTACGCCTTCCTCGGAATCCGCCGGCAGTTCTTTCTCGGGATCTCTCCACCTTGCCAGATTCAGCGCCCGAATTGCCTCGCCGATCGCTTCGATTTCTTCCGGCTCCTTGCATTCAATCCCTGAAAGAATATGGATTGCTTCCAACTTGTCCATCAGTCATCCTCCCCGATCAGACGGATCCGGACAGATTTCCCGGTTTCATCGGATGCCCCGTAGAGATGCCCGTTGTCGCTGACAGCAAAACCCAGCTGCTGCAGCCGGTGATTCAGATGGGCCTCGCCCATTTCCGGATCCTGGTAAAACTCATTCACCAGTTCCTGATGGTGCTGGGCAAACTTCACCAGGCGCTTGAATCCCAGACCCTCCGTGTCGTTCAGAGCTACGCAGGCCAGCTTCATAGCCGTCCTGGCAGCATCGTTTCTGTGTTCTGCAATGGTCTGATACTTCTTCATCAGCAGCCGATCTGCATAGCGAATATCCGAATTATCAAACTTCCGTTTCCCGTTGCTCATTTACTCCACCCCCATTTCATCCAGCCAACCAAGCTCCTGCATTTTCTTATAAACTGCCCTTGTAATAGGGCCAGAGGTAAGCATAGGCGTGCGAAATGTTGTCGTGAAAAGCCACTTACCATCCTTAAACTCCACACTCTCAATGTCTGTTCCGTTCATGACATCCTTTTCATAGAGAATGTGCGTGTCGTTATAGCATATAGATGTGTTCCTTATGAACCCCATCTCCCGGAACATTTCGTCTGCCGTTTTCAGCTTCGGCTCAAAGCAGTCGTCTACATAGCAGCTTGCATTCTGGCACTCCTGGCTCTGCCAGATGGCACAGATTCGCTCGTGAATGCATTCCTGACACTCACACATTCCCTGTCCCCTCCGTTTCTCTCAGCTTCATGATCTCAGAGTCCGGAATCCCCGGGAAGTGATCGAAATCGGAAAAATCCAGGATCTTCCAGTCGTGCTCTTTTGCATAGCCTATGTCGCTGAATCCTCCTTGCGTAATGCAGTAGCAAGTATCTTCCTTGTGTACATCCCAGACGGAGTATTCCAAATAAGAGTGTCCACTGGGCCATTTTTTTCCCACACTGTCCATCGACCGGCAGAAGATCTCAGCCTCCGCCTGTGTCCTGCAGTGCATCACCACTGCAACATCGTACCTTTCAAAATCGAATGTCCGGTCCTCCCGGTAGTCCCTGGCGAGCATCAGGCAGTTGCTTACCATATTGCGGATGGTTCCCAGCTGATCCTCCCGGCACTCTCCGGAGGCTCTCACATCTTCCAGCAGCCGGTCCAGCTTTGCCATCACATCACTGGCCCTTACGATTTTATCTTCCATCGTTACCCCTCCTTTACCGCCCAGAAAATAGCACCGTACAGCACCATGTTTACGCAGACCGTGGCAGCGATTGCTGCGGCCCGGTTGATGCTGTCCAGCTCCACAATGCCGGTAGTCCATGCCTGGACAATGAAGAACGCTGCATATCCGCCGGTCACCGTCAGCAGCATCACGGCCAGCGCCGCCAGCGTGCATACCATCTCTTTCAGTTTTCTAATCTTCATCCTTTTTCTCTCCTCCTTCCTTATTCCGGGCGGCCAGTTCAGCGGCCCGTTTCTCTATCAGGTCCCGATACCTGGGATCCTGCATCATTTTGCGGGCGAACCGCAGGGTTGCCTTTGCGATATCTTCCATATCACACCGCCTTGTCTTCCTTCTCTTCCTTCAGGCGCTGTTCCTTCAACGCCTCAGCGTAACCGTCGAGCTTGCCCTTCAGATACTCGGGCAGTTTTGTGTAGATCTTTGCGGTTTCTTCGACCAGCTTCTTTTCTTTTTCAGACATTTGGTTCACCTCCAGGTTCATGTCTTTTGTTGATACTACGATTATGTTACATCACAACATGATAATTGTCAATAGATATATTGTTGATATTGCGATATTTTTCATTGACATTTAATTTTCGCAATGTATAATGATAAATGAAGGGGGGTGACAGAATTGTCCACACTGGGAGAGCGAATCAAGTTTATTCGCAAAAGCAAGAATCTTACTCAGCAGAAATTTGCTGATTTGATTGGATCTAAACAGAACACGATTGCGACATATGAGATGGATCGTAACTATCCTATTGATCCCATCCTGACATCTATCTGCCGGGAGTTTAATGTAAATGAAACCTGGCTGAGGACCGGAGAGGGGGAACCCTTCATCCAGCTGAGCCGTGACGCGCAGATCTCAAAGCTTGTCGGTGAGGCTCTACGGGGAGAGGGACCCACAGATCAGCAGCGTTTCCTTCATGCGCTTCTGGGAGCTACCCCGGAAGAGCTGCAGGCTATCGCTTCATTTGCCAGACGGCTGGCTGAAGAATATAAAAAAGAGGACAGCCGATAACCGGCTGTCCTCCTGGTGCTGTATATTTACTTTGCGCCTGTCAATCCAAGCACCAGACCGTAGATGATTTCAATCTCTCGATCTGATGCTTTTTTTAATGCCTTCATGATGTACACCAGCTGTTCATTCCTTCTCATATTATTTCCCTCATTTCTTTTTAATAGAACATATGTTCTATTAAAATAATAGTACTGCATTTGTCCAATATTCTGGACTGCAAATCAAGCGCTTCCGTATCAGCATGAATCTTTCTGATACGAACCAAGAAAAAAGAGAGGTAGCACATGATTGGTATCAGTTTTTTAGGTCTTTTGTTCGTTGCATTCTTTTTCTTCTATATTCTCTACTGGGAACCTGTTCAGGAAGAGAAAAGAAAAAACGCTGAATTCTCGGCTTCCGTTTGTGGTATAGCAACCGGTGCCTACATGGAAGAAGATTTTAGGTTTGGATGTTCGATTTCCGAAATTCACTCTTATATCCGCCGCCAGATTGATGTCGTTCGCAAGCTCCCTTCCACTTCGTCATATCTGGAATATAATGCCCCCAACGGACAGCACTACGAAGCTCACATTATTTCTCATGACGCTGTTCTTTTCGCTTATATATGTCTGATTCAGATTGCGGATTATAACGACCGTCTTGAAACCACTCAGCTCTATCAGTCAAAGCTCGAACTTGCACGAAAATGTTTGATCTAGTGTTAATTCTGCGGAGGTATTTCTATGTCAATCTCGACCGAGTTGCTTTTGTTGTATTTTGCATTTTCTTCTGTTATTGTCCCCGGTATTGTTTATACTACATACACTTATAACCCCTCTGACCTGCTCGGTTGGGTTTCCAAGTTCGTTTTTGTAATTATATCTTTCATGGGCGTTGTGGTTTTCTTCCCGTCTATATTTTTTATGTATTTTTATTGTTGGCTTCACCGCAAGCACAATTTACGAAAAGCTGCCCGTCAGGAATCAAACGAACTATCCTCTCCTGAAAATCCTGCATCAGATGCCCCTGCAGCTTCTCAATCTTCTTCAGCATTGTCGCATAAGGTATCAAATGCCCTGTATAAAACCACCTATGAATATGTAAAATCCAATTACCCACAATATGATATTTTTTATATTATATTTTTCTGGTCGTCTTTTTATTACTGTATTCTTGATTTTCTGCCTTCTGATTCTTTTGCAGAAGAAGTAAAGCGAGATTTTCATTCTTTGCTGCAGGAGATTACGATAAAACTAAATTATCATTCTAAATCTTACAGACATTTCTGCCAGTATCAAGATAAACTCATTTCTTCCATGATGGCTGAGATTTCTTGCCCTTATTCTATGACTGGTGTATTGAAGATCTTTTATATGTTTCATTGTATTATTCTAGGCAGTTCTAATCCGGATCTGACTCCGGATCAGGTTCCTGTCCCAGACGCTGATGATTCTGAGGTTTCTGCATTTATTGATTCTCTCGAGTCACTGGAACATATAATTTGTGAAATCCTTGATGAGGAATAATCGATTCCGTTTATGTTATCAACTTTTTTGTTTATGAGGTATCCTTATGAATCAGACCGCCGTTATATATGCCCGCTATTCTTCCCACTCACAGAGGGATGTTTCCATCGACCAGCAGGTTCGTTCTTGTCGGCAGTATGCCGAGCGCAACGGCATCGATGTCCTGCAGGTGTATGAGGATCATGCGCTCACCGGTACCAATGACCGCCGCCCCGGTTTTCAGAAGATGATCCGGGATGCATCGTCTTCCGGATGGGATTATGTGATTGTCTACACCTTGGACCGTTTCGCCCGGGATCGGTATGACAGTGCCGTCTATAAGCGGCAGCTGAAATCTTATGGCGTCCGTGTCCTGTCCGCTATGGAAAATATCTCCGATGATCCCACCGGCGTCCTAATGGAATCCCTGTTGGAAGGTCTCGCCGAATACTATTCTGTAGAGCTGTCCCGCAAGATTCGCCGTGGCATGGATGACAATGCGTCCAGGTGTATGGTCAACGGCTCCCTTCCTCTTGGATATGTCCGTGGTTCAGATGGCCGTTATGCCGTTGATGAATCAGAGGCTTCCGTTGTTCGGGAAATATACCGTCGAGTGCAGGAGCACGAACCATTTACTCAGATCATCGACGATCTGAACTGCCGAGGCCTTCGGACCAAAAAAGGCCGATTGTGGAACCGGTCATCCTTCAATCGTCTTCTCAGTAACGAGAGATATACCGGAACCTATATCTACGGCTCTACCCATATTCCCGGCGGCATTCCTGCAATCATACCCCAGCAGCTATATGATGCCGTCCAGATGGAACTTAGCTCCCGGAAAAATCCTCGGAAGAAGGTTGCACCCCAGCGCCGCCGGCGTGAAAATGGTATCTACTTGCTTACCGGAAAACTTTACTGTGGTCATTGTAACGCACCAATGGTGGGTGTTTCCGGTCGTGGTCGCCACGGAGAGCAGCATTTTTATTATGTCTGTAAAAGCAAACGGGATCTGCATAGTTGCAATAAGCAAAACCTACGCCGGGATTATATCGAGCAGCTAATTGCAGAAGAACTTAAACGCACAATTTTTGTTCCTGATACCATGAATGCTTTGGCTGATTCTGCGATTGCCTGGCAGTCCAGCCGCCCGGAAGTATCTGACCTTGCAAATCTTCAGAAGCAGTTGCAGTCCGTTGACTGTTCAATTCGCAACCTGGTTCATGCCATTGAAATTGGTGTTGTTTCTGAATCCACGCAGCACCGGCTGTTGGAATTGGAACATGAGCAGAAGGAACTGAACCGTGCCATTTCTGTTGCACAGGCCGAGGCCGATCAGCTCCTCACAAGAGAAGAAATACTTGCAACGCTTGAGCTGTTTGCAGACGGGGATTTGGACGATCCTGAATATCGCACCGCCCTTTTGGATACTTTCCTGCATTCTGTCTATGTTTATGATGACCGCTTGCGTATTATTTTCACTTTGGGTAATAGCAACCAGACCGAGTCTGTCCTCTCTTTTGATCCCTCTCCTGATGGGGTTTGTATTAGCTCCCCTAACCTCCACCAAATGGACATTACACGAACACCTACTTTTTTAGTGGCGGCTTTGCCGTAAGGGTGTGGCTGTGATGTCAACAACAGAACCTAGGGTCAAGGTACTTTGTGCCTTGACCCTAGGGTTTTATGTGAATATTCCCACTTGTTAAGGACGTCATTACAAATACTTATTTTGAACGCAGATTTCATTTTGCGGCTACGCATTCTACGAACACTTTTGCGAACGGAATAGATAAACTGTGATAGTACTCCCATCTTGTAAATTCTCTGTGTATCCCTTATGGATAGAAAAAGCTAATCAGTCCAATATGTAATTGTTAGCTGTTATGATAATTGGAATTTATCAAATAAAATGATACGAGTGAGAAAGCTGAATATGAACAAGAACTCTGAACACAATAACGACAGATATGCCGTCTTTGGCGTGATATATAGGATTGGAATGGATAATATTCTCATCAGCCAATGTTTGGGGGCAAGCATGGCTTGAGATTAGCAAGCCATATCAAATTGGGGAAATGTCCTGCCTTCTGAATCGTGTAGGGTTATGTCCACAAGTTATATAGAATGATAGGAAATACAATTTTTGAAAACCGTGGGTGTACATCGGCGACAATAGTGATTGCTGATATCACGGCATTTAGATTGTACCACAACACAAAAACAAGAAACACAGACTATCTTACCTACTAAAATGATATGTAATAGAATCTGTCCTTCTGATATATCGGTTAGAGATTCTGTGTCAGGACTTTGAGAAACTTGGCCATTTCGGATTTTTCTAGGCGTTTGATAGACGGTGTCTGATTAAAGGTATTGATGGTTGTTTCGGGTGCAACTACTTCCGACTTAATTTCTTCAGTCGAGGTATAGCCAGTGTAAAAACAACTTCTATGCGTTCAGCATTCAATCAATACACGTCAGCGGCCGTTTTGACCTAGGCCTATGACCGGAGTCACTCTGTATGGACTTCCATATAATCGGTTCTGCACCGGTGTTGCAGGAGATCGCTAACTATGTAGTTTTCTTCTCACTGAAAAAAGAAATTTATTGTCCAAGTTTTGTTGACTGGTGCCCTTCTGGAAGTCGTTGACAATTAGTGACATTTATGATATCATCTAAATTGTACATGTATACTCCGTACGAGGGTATAGCAAATAATCGGGAAGGGAGATAAAATTATGGAATATAATAAGCCTACTGTTATCAATCCCGTGGCTGTAAATATGGCAAAATGCGGCGATGGTCCTTGTGGCAGACCTTGTAGCGTGAATAAGGCCTAAATATGCCTACCAGAGGGTGCAGAGCGATAGCGCTGCACCCTCTTTTATATTCTATGAAATGTTCTTTTGAGATATAGTCTGGATCTGGAAATGAGGGAGTTGGAGAAATTGTACTACAAAATCAGGGATAATGTGTTGTTCCGGAAATATCAGAGACATGGTTATATAGCAGATAATTCAGAATATGGATATCGTATGCTTAACGATATCCGTCGATATCCGGGTGAGAAATACGTTTCTGCCAGTGGGGCTGTCATGTTAAATATGTTGAGTAGATCGCCTCGATCAATAGATGATGTTGTTGGAGAATTGTCGCAGATTTTCATTGGTGTTGAGTACGAAACGCTGAAACAAGATGCAGCGGAGTTTTTCGACTTATTTGTAACTGAGGGTTTTCTCAGTTGTGGCGAGACGATTGATACTTGCACGGATCAATTTTGGGAGGACGCTTCGAAACCAGATGGTGGTGATCTGACTCAAGATAGCACCGTGATAAATGATTGTACTGGTGGAGAGATAAGTCCAAGCGAATTTCTTAGAAGTATTCATATCGAGATTGCTGATGCATGCAATGAGCGTTGTATTCATTGCTACATCCCTAATGAATGCAAAAAAAATGTGATTGATTCCGGCCTGTTTTACAGAATCATAGAGGAAGGTCGGAAGATGAATATCATACATGTCACGCTATCTGGTGGGGAACCTCTTCTTCACAAAGATATTTTAGGCTTCTTAAAAAAGTGCAGAGAATTAGAATTATCTGTAAATGTGCTGTCGAATCTGACTTTGTTAACTGATGATATAGTATCAGAAATGAAGAAAAACTCGCTTCTCTCTGTGCAAGCTTCCCTTTATTCTATGGATGCTTCGGTGCATGATTCTATCACAAAGTTAGATGGGAGCTTTGAAAAAACAAAAGCCGGAATACTTCGTCTGTGTGATGAAGGTATTCCAGTACAAATTTCGTGTCCAATCATCAAACAGAATAAGGACAGCTATATTGATGTTCTTCATTGGGGATGGGCGCATAATATTGCTGTGGCAACAGAACCAGTGATTTTTGCTGCTTATGATCATTCTGCCCGTAATCTTGAGAATCGTTTGTCAATAGAAGAAGTAGCCGATATATTGACAGTGCAAATGCAGGAGGGGTATGCTGAATCACTTCGTAAAATAGCCAAGGAAAAAGAAAAACTGACCGAGAATGATCCAATATGCTCTATTTGTCGGTATAGCTTTTGCATAACAGCAAGTGGAAAGGTGTTTCCCTGCGCCGGTTGGCAGAACAAGGTTATCGGAGATCTAAATTATCAAACTATTCAGGAAATTTGGGAAACTTCAGAAAAGATAAAGGAACTAAGGAAAATAAAACGGTCGTGGTTTCCACAGTGTGTTGACTGTGCGGATAGAGGTTATTGTACGGTTTGTATGATGTGGAATTCAAACGAGAATTCTGACGGAGACCCGTTTAGAATCAATGAGTACCGTTGTAATATTGCGGCCATAACCCACAGTAAAGTTGACAGAACATTACAAGAAACATATCCTACAGAAGAATAGAAAACCTTTGATATTTGCAAAGCAGGTAACGTTTCTCGAAAAATCTTTATACAGGAGTTTTGAAAGTTATGGAAAAAATCATAATTAGGGATGCATATGAAAATAACTTAAAACACCTGAACTTGGAAATCCCTCTGGATAAATTCACCTGTGTGACAGGTTGTTCAGGATGTGGTAAATCCTCTCTGGTATTTGATACGATATACGCAGAGAGTCAAAGGGCCTTTCTTGAGGGAATGACTGGAAATATTTATGGACAGAAGCTAATGGAGAAGCCCAAGGTGGGTTCTATTGAAAATCTGCATCCAGCACTGAATATCTCTCAAAACTACTATAATGTGAACCCCCGTTCCACCATCGGCACCACTACAGAGATATCCTACTACCTTAGATCCATATTTGCGATTGTTAACAGTAATCAGGCATCAAGTGTTTCGGAAAAATTGTTCTCGGCTAATAATCCAAAGTCTTTTTGCCCCCATTGTACTGGCCTTGGTGTAGAAACTGTAGTATCAGAATCTCGCCTGATCCCAGACCATGATGTTACCTTGAGAGACGGTGCAATTTTATATTTTAAGGGCCCACCAGAAAGCAAGGAACAAAAATATTTGGAGGCATTTTGCGAACATTATGGAATCGACATAGACAAAAAGTTCTCTCAACTCAGCAATGAGGAGATTCATCAATTGCTTTATGCCAATGAGAAGATCAGGTATAAGTTGTCATACAAGGAGGGGAAGAGAAGAAAACAGCACTATGTGATGCTCTATGGGGCTGTACCTGCCATATTAGATAGAACATCAGGCGGCGATCCATCTGCCCCCTCGGTTGTCTATGCCAAGTATATGGAAGAAATCCCTTGCCATGTATGTGGAGGTGCCAAGCTACGTAAAGAAGTGCTTGAATACAGAATTGGCGGACTAAATTATAATGATGTCGAAAGTATGGAACTGACAGTGTTGTATTCTTGGATGAGAGAGTTCAGTGATGATCGAATCTCGTTGTCCAAAAAGGAGCTGGTTGGGCAACTGATAAACAGTATTCTTTGCAAACTGGAAGCATTGATACAGCTTGATGTGGGTTATCTGTGCCTTAACAGGCCTATTCCTACCCTCTCAGGCGGTGAGAGGCAGCGAGTCAGGATAGCGAATCAACTTACGTGTTCATTGAAGGGTCTAATCTATATTCTGGATGAGCCCTGTAAAGGGCTGCATTATAGAGACATCACTAAGGTCACAAAAGCCACCAAGGATTTGATTCACTGCGGGAACACCGTCATTGCAATAGAGCACAATAAACAATACATTGCATCTTCAGACAACATAGTAGAGCTTGGACCTGTTGGGGGGCCAGATGGAGGGTACTTGATCAGACAGTCAAGCACACAAAAAAACGCCGGGTATCAAGTCGCTTTTAAACAAACATTGGATATACCGGCCTATTTTGAAGTTAATAATATCAACTTCAGAAACATACATGGACAAAACGCTCGCTTCCCTATCGGTGGAATTACCTGTATAACTGGTGTTTCCGGTTCCGGAAAGTCAACATTGGCATCGGTTGTTGTAAGATGTTTCTCTAGAAAATCCGATTGTGTCTACGGCACTGTTAAAGGTGGAAAGAATATTCGGCGAGTAATACAAGTTAACCAAGCCCCTATAGGGAAAACGCCAAGATCAACGATTGTCTCTTATTTGGGAATCTTTGATGAGATTCGCACATTGCTTTCAAAGACAGACACTGCCAAACGGATGAAAATTGGTGCATCGTCATTCAGTATGAATGTTAAGGGTGGACGTTGTGAGTGCTGCCAAGGCACAGGTCTCCAAAAGATTGAACTTAACTATCTTCCAAATTCCTACATAACATGTCCTGAATGTGGAGGAAAGAGGTTCAATGAGCAAGTATTATCCGTGAAATACTGCGGAAAAACAATTCTGGACATTCTGGAAACGCCTATCGCTGATATTATTGATGTATTCAAGGGGACTGCAAAGGTCTATCCGACTTTGAATAGTATGATCGAATTGGGATTAGGATATTTAAAGTTGGGTCAAATGTCCATGACTTTATCCGGTGGAGAGGCACAGCGCGTAAAATTGGCAAAAGCATTAAGTTCTTCATCGTGCAGCAGAAATTTATATATTCTGGACGAACCGACATCCGGCTTGAATGATGTAGATATTGATAAGTTTATTCAGGTCCTATCTTCATTACAGCAGAACCAGGAAACGGTCATAATCATCGAACATAACGTTGAATTCATCGCAAAGGTTGCGGATTATATCATTGATTTTGGTATATTGGGTGGTGAAGCCGGTGGAAAAATTGTTGCCCAAGGTCTACCTGAAGCAGTATTTTCTGATAAGACATCTTCACTGTACCATCTGGACAAATTGACATATTAAATGCGTGAGGTTTATTATGAGAGGAGAGGTTTAATGCGTACTGAAGGAATTATCAAGCAATGCTCAATTGTGCTTACACGTGACTGCAATTTGCGTTGCAAATTTTGCTATGTTAAGAGTGCAGGATATGCAGAGAATAATAAAATTGAGTATGATGATCTCAAAAACATTGTTGATTTTTGCTGTGAAGCAAAAGTGAAATACATATTCTTTACCGGAGGAGAACCTCTTACATACTCACGCCTTCCGGAAATCTTGCGATATATCAAAACAAGGCATCATCCAATGACAACCGCAATTGCAACAAACGGTGTATTGCTGAAAGATCTGGAGTTGTGCAGAACCTTGATTGATAGCGGTGTTGGATACATTGATGTGTCCATGAAGGGAAAGGACCAGCAGGAATGGTGTGAAATGACGGGGTATGATGGCTCTAAAGCACAACATGAGGCCATTCGCAATTTGGCTTCATTGCCAATAGATTTCACGTGTTCAATGGTGATAACGTCTGAGAATGTCCAATCATTCTGCGAGTCTGTCCAAATTGCTCATGATAACGGTGCAAAGCAGTTCTCGTTCACATTCATCATTGACAATGATGATACAGAGGAAAAAGATCTGGCTTATTTGCAAAAACATGATCCTATAAAATTGGTAAGTGATTTTATATCTCAAATCGATCGATTGAGTGCTATTACTGATGATTGGTGGATTGAATACAGCTTCCCCATGTGTATATATACCGAGGAGCAGCTGAAACTTCTAAAGGGTAGGCTGGCTTCGCCCTGCCAGATTCATCTGAAAAATGCTGTGACATTTAATACGAAGATGGAATTACTTCCCTGCGACATGTATATTTACCAGAAGTTAGGGAGGTTTGGCAGAGATTTCTCGTCCTACCCAGAATTTCTTTCACTAACAAGAAGTGTTAACTACAGAAAAATGATGGGTGCGATACGCGAATTGCCATCTGACGAGTGTACTGTCTGCGAGCACTTTGGCGAATGTTATGGCGGATGTCCTGTTCTTTGGAAGCATTACTCGTTTGCTGCGTTGAAGGAGTTTAAATCAAAGAGAAGCCCCAATTCAGATGTTTAAGTAGTACAAAAATATCACAAAGCTGTATCAGAATGTAATATTCAATTTCATTGACCACATTACCGTATCATTGTCTATGATACGGTATATGCGGATTGAACGGCTCGGTCACTTAGGTGTCCGGGCCATTTTCCGTCACTTCGGTCTGAAACGGTGCTGCATCCTCTTGTGCTGTATTGCGGATATTTCTATTTAATGCGGCTTATAGTGTACTGTTTTTTTCGTTTTGCTTACTTGTTCCTGTCAATGGAAGAGCGATGCTCCCATTCAGCCAGTTCCTTCTGTCCCTGTTCGCTCGCATAGAATTTTTATATCTCAGGAACAAGGAATCGTGCAAAGTACTCTATGATGGATTGTGGAAGCTCAATTGCCCAAACAACGTCCCCTCAACCCAAGAAACGGGTGGAACAAAACATTCCTCCCCTATTACTGCCACAGAGGAAGGCTGCCCCGTTTTAGGGCAGCCTTATTCCCTATCATCAATGAATTTTCAACTCACTCCTTACTGTTATTGGAAGAACGCTGGTCCCATTCTGTAAGTTCCTTCTGCCCCTGTTCGCTTGCGTAGAATTTTCGTATCTCAGGCACAAGGAATCGGGCAAAGGAATCAATGATGGACTGCGGCAGTGACCGTGTCAAGGGATGTTCGCAAAAAAGACTCCTGAAAAATAAAGTTAAGCTGCAATGAGCAGCGTTGCCTCAATGGATTCCCGGCT